>Ga0210383_10002865_pt1 | contig 15536 bp, 15 predicted proteins | sample IncBWC14OmetaG_FD_160072 | JGI IMG/M metagenome (GOLD analysis project Ga0210383, IMG submission 160072) | Forest soil microbial communities from Barre Woods Harvard Forest LTER site, Petersham, Massachusetts, United States - Inc-BW-C-14-O ...
CTTGCAGTATAGCACGCAAGCATGTATTGTCAAGATGCTTGCAGGAGAAAAGACAAGAATCGCCTCACGGCAACCAAACAAGCCCAAGTTATCGCAGCTCTCGTACAGGGCAACTCCATTCGCGCCACAGCTCGCATGACGGGCGTCAACCTGCGGTCGGCGGATTTGACGATATTTAGCGGGGAAGAAATCGCATGGGTGGATAAAGTGATCGATTTTTGGAAAAGCGCGACGGCGAAAAGTATAAGCCGATACACCCACAGATGGCAGGGATGGAAGGCTGCCCGAGAAAATGAAACGATTCAGTATGAAACGGTTTTTATTTCGGAAGAACCCTTAACAGAATATGGAATCGCTAGGGGCGAGGAGATGGCCGCACAGATAGCCAAAAGAGCTGCGGCGTAAACTAAATGGCTGCTGAATTCCGGGAGGTCATTGAGCGAAGGCAATTTCAACAAGAGAAGGGGAAGCTGAAACATTCTGAAAAGCGCCTGGATGAAATGCTGGACGGAATCATATGGACTCTCGCACGGCTTCCTGAATCCTACCCGCAAATCCCCGGAACAGACCTATATTTAGCTAAGAGTGATGCCGTCCCCGGCGTTGCTGGCCTGTACATTTGGTTTCGATACAACGAAAACCAAGTCTTTCTGGAATCAATCGAAGCCGCACCAATCGCGGAGTAATTCAAACGGACCCACTACCGGATTTTGGCGTTTCTTGCGGAATGTAGAATCAGTAAGTTAGGCGTTCTCAACGAGAGTAGGAAGTTCAACCGGTCCTCAACGTCCGCTGAGCTGTTGAAGTATAGGGATGTTCACCCTGTTCGACCGCTTCGCGCGGCATAGATGCACTCTAGCTCAACCAGCCCTTTCGCTCCGCTCGTCGGATGATGCTTCTGAAATCGTGCGCTGGAAACATCGTGGCGAACCGTCCCCACACCCAGCGTGCCCGCGCCGCCGGTTTCTCGCCGATGACGTAGTATCCAAGCCGGAGTTCCACGCGTCCGTCCGATTCAAATTTCAACCGTTGCAGATAGATCAGCTTGTCGGGCCTACCCGATTGTGGAATATGAATCTCGTCTTCGATTGCGAAGTAGATACGCTTCCCGCTTGCTGCCTTCGCGAGGCCTCGTTTTCCGATATTAGACGGTGCTGGTGGGTAACTCATGTTGAATTCATATTGCAGTGGTGCACGACGAAATTCTAGCGGCCCGCGCGTGGTCTTGCTTAATCGGTTAGCCGTTCCGAAAATCCGCGCCCGTTTCGCGCCCGAAATACCCCTGTTTATTGAGCTAATTTCTGCTGGTTCCCCGCTGTAAGCAGCGCGCCGTCAACGGGTTGTAGTTTTTGCCTTCGTTTTTACCTTACTACTGTGGCACCGAGGGTCGCGGGTTCAAACCCCGTCGCTCACCCCAACTAACTTATTGAATCCACTCATCGTCAGACTTCAACTTGGGCGCATTCAACCGAGCACCCGCCGCTGCAAGTCTTCGGAGCGGAATTGCATCGAAAAGAATGCCGGGGACAGAAAGCGGTCCGCTGTCGAAATTGGTGGTCGCGCTTGCCCAGTCGGATGAACCGTATTTCTGTCTAAGCAAGTTTTCGATTGTAGTAACATGTCTGTCCCGGCCAAGGAGCGATCCAGAAATGGGTATCTTTGGCTTCCATATTTCGACGATTCGAAACGTGCAGTTTCTTTTCGTCGGATTCCTCACGTTGTTTGTTGCAACATTCTTGGTCCGAGCTGATTCCGCGGCGTTCGATCTGACAGGACCTCGCATCGAAATGACGGTGACGCGGGCGGGGAAGACGCTACCCATCTCCGAAGTGCCGAATTTGCAGGCGCAGGATCGGTTGTGGATTCATCCGGATTTTCCCGAGAGCCAGTCGGTGCACTACCTGCTGATCGTGGCATTCCTTCGCGGTTCGACGAACCCGCCGCCAGAGAATTGGTTCATTCGTGTAGAGAGCTGGGACAGGCGCACTCGCGAGGAAGGAATTGTGGTTACCGTTCCGACCGAAGCACAGCAGACGCTGCTTTTCCTGGCTCCGGAAACCGGCGGTGACTTCAACACCCTGCGGGGTGCGGTGCGCGGTAGGCCCGGAGCGTTCGTTAGGGCGTCGCAGGATTTGAATCAGGCGAGCCTGGATCGTTTGCGGCTCGAAAAATATTTGAGCGATGTGAAACAGACCTCGGATCTCGACCCCAAGGCGTTGCAAGAGCGCTCGAAACTGCTCGCCCGAAGCCTCAACATCAGACTCGATCAGCAGTGCTTCGACAAGCCAACCGAGCAACAGGGGCCGTGCCTGACTCAGAACACTGACCTGCTTATTCTGAATGACGGGCACAGCCAGTCGATGGTGACGGCGCTCACTTCCGGTCCGTCTGCAGATTTCATCGGAGCCGTGAGCAATACGTCGCTCATGGGCGGCGGATTTTACAGCGCGTATGTGGGAGCGGTGGTGGACCTGGCCCGAATCCTGAGCAACATTCACACGGCCGAGTATCAATATATTCCGGCGCTGGCGTTGCCGAATCAGCGCGAACTGAACCTGCGACTGAACAATCCACCCTCCTTTCACAAACCAAAATCGGTGCTTGTAGTGGGACTGCCGGCCGTGGAAGCGCCACAGTTGCCGCCATTGCGTCCGTTGAATGAGGGCGATGTACATTGCCTCCAGAAATCATCCGTGGTTCTTCCAGTCGAGGGTGCTCCGTTGGTGTTCGCTACCAGTCTCGCGCACGATTTTGTTCTGCACGTGCAAAGCAAGACAGGGACCGTAGATCTGCCGGCGACACCAGAAGCTGCGCAAGGAGGATTTGCGCTCACGGTGAACTCGGCGGCGCCAGCGAAGCGCGATCCGGAAGCAGAAGGAACTCTACGTGGCTACTGGGGATTCGAATCTTTTGAAGGGCCAAGATTCCATCTGCGCAATGCACGACCCGCGACATGGATGGTTGGATCTGACGATCAAAGCGCGCTGGTGATAGGCCGCGAGGATTTGGTGCATCTCGAGTCGGTCGGCGCAGCCTGCGTCGATAAGCTGAGCGTGACGAACGAACAGGGCGAGGAGTTGAAGGCAAGCTGGAAACTGACAAAGCCCGACGAATTGGAAGTGAACATTCCGATGAAGGACCAGCCCGAGGGCGCCGTGTACGTGGCGGTGCGTCAATTCGGGCTGAATGAGCCGGACAGAGTGACGTTGCACGCGTATTCAGAAGCTGCACACTTGGAGCAGTTCGCGATCAACGCCGGGGATCGGCAGGGAGTGCTGAAGGGGACGCGGCTGGACGAAGTCGGCAGTTTCGAATTAAACGGGATTCATTTTGCGCCGACGAAACTGTCGCGTACGAATCAGAAGGACGAGCTGCGCCTGGTGTCGGTAAATAACGCACCAACTGCAACGCTGCAGCCCGAAGAGAATCTAGTAGCGCACGTGGCGCTTCGCGACGGGCGCATCCTCGAACTGCCAACGACTGTGGAACCGCGCCGGCCGAAGGTGACGCTTCTGCGCAAAAGTGTTCAGGGAGGTTCGGTGCATTCGGCGATCCGCTTCGCGGGCCAGGATGAGATGCCGCAGGGCTACCAGATTTCGTTCGTTCTACAATCTCAGGCGCCCGAGCGATTTCCCACGACTGAGAAGCTGGAAGTTGCGACCGAAGATGAGTCGTTTCATGCCTTGTTGAGCGAAGCGGATGGCAATCTGATTCTCCAGGACTCTCAAACGGTGCTGGTGGTGTTTGATCCAATGAAAAGCCTGGGGCCATCGGCGTTCGGGCCGTTGCGCTTTCGAGCAGTCGCAGCGGACGGCGCCACGGGGGAATGGGAGCCGCTTGTGAATCTGGTGCGCGTTCCGACGCTGAAGGAGATCCGCTGCCCCGACGCTCCTGACGAACAATGCCAACTTACGGGTACGGATTTATTCCTGATCGATTCTGTCGCGTCCGACGCCCAATTTACGCATATGGTTCCTGTGCCGGCCGGATTCTTGAATTCGACGCTCAGCGTGCCACGGCCAAACGGGACGCTGTTGTATCTGAAGCTCCGCGACAATCCATCCGCGGTGAATACGATGGTGCTGCCAGTCTTACCGCAAGGTCAATGAAGGGGTTCACTCGGGGACAGATCCGCGCGCAGATTCAAGGCGCAAATTCGAGAGGTCCGATTCGCGCTGTGACGGCCTGTTGGAGTTCCAACTACAGTCTCGTAATCGATCAGAACCGCCGCTGGCAGCGCGTCCCGCTGATGCAAAGGAAACCGCTATTGTCTGTCTCGGCGCCGCGTTGGTATTCGCATCACTTGCGGTTCTGGCGCTGGCAATCGAGCGGTAGGGTTCTTGTTTTCTCAGCCGGTCGTCGTGCATCCGTTTGCACACTGTAGGAAATGCCTTTTTCCTACACCACAGGTCTTCGTCTGGGCGGTGCCGACGTAACTGGCACCGAGGCCCGCAGCTCTGGCTTGGCGGCTGTCACGATGGGGCGATCGCTGGCGGGGCATGCGCTGCCATCATGTCCGACGAGCAGATGGTTAATGAGAGCGTAAATTCTTCGGTGTCCCTCACGGCACAGTTCAGCATCTTCGTAAATTGATACGTCTCGGGAAAGGCGAATGCTCTTCGCCTCTAGAATTGCTGAGGCGGCAGCGCGTTTGAGTAGGTCGAATTCCTTGCACCTAATTTTCACCATCATGCGGGTCGCAATTCTATAATCTGCATCCAGCTGAACAATGGTACTTCCGTACTAGGAAAACACCGTGTCGTAAAGCCAGACCCAAGCGGGCAACATGGCAGCTGTTTCGGAAGTTCGACGGGGGCTAGCCTACTCCAGCAGCGTCAGATCGCTTTTTTAACCCTCTTGGCGACCCTTCCGCAGTAGACTCCCATTTTCGCATTTGCAGACATCGTTTGATTTGTACCGTGTCTTATGGTATATATACATTAAGATGATCCATAAGAGCAATGGACCGCTCGCTTCTCGATTGCGTCAGCGCAAGTTCCAGCTGCTGCGCCGTTTCTCGATCCCCGCCGACGCTCTTCCTGGCTCGCTCTCTCTCGCGCATCTCCGCTGCGGTAAGCCCACCTGTCATTGTGCCGCTGACCGCGGCCATCCCGTCTGGTCACTGACCTTTATGGTGCAGGGGAAAAAACAGGTGCAGCACATCCCCAAGGATTGGGTCGAGCAGGTGCGGCGCCGAGTCAAAGCGGGACGGGAGTTTCAAGACGCGCTGCGCGAAGTGTTGGCGGCCAACGCCCAGCTGCTGGTGCTGGAGCGCAAGAAGCGCAAGAAAAAGAAGAAATGAATCGTGCGACGCCGCGTCATCTGCTCCACTATGTGAGCGGGCGTCTTCGTCTCCGGCGGTACCTCAAGAAACCGGGAGACGGTCGGCGGCAACCGCAAATTCCGGCGTCGGCTCTGCTCTGGGCCCTGCTGATCGGTCAAATTCTTCGCGAAGCGAGTTTTCACGCAGTCGAGGCGCTGGCGCACTCTACGGCGCGACGCACGCTCCGCATCGCCACTTCGTTCTGTGACGATACCTTGGGTTATTTCACCGAGCGGCTCGATCCCGCTCCCACACGACAAGCCTTGCTCTCGCTCCTGCGCGGCGCCAAGCGCAACAAGGCCTTTGACGATTGCCGCTGGATCGGTTTGGCCCTGGACGGGAGCGGCGCGGGATGGCGAACCCACCAGGGCTGCAAGCTCTGTCGGCCGCAGCAGAACGCGGCGAAACAGATCCCGGGCTATCAACATTCTTTAGTGATGATCAGCGTGGTGGGAACAAGTCTGTCGCTGCCTTGCGATGGGGAGCCCTACGGACCGGGCGATAGCGAGTACGCCGCCGGGCAGCGCTTGTTGCGACGAGTGATCGGGAGCCTGGGAAAACGCTTTGCGCAGTATGTGGTCGTCGACGGAGGATTTGCCACCGCACCGTTCCTGCACACCGCCGGAGAGCTCGGTCTTCGCGTGGTGGCACGGCTGAAAGACAATTTTCCGGAATTATTCACTGCCGCCCAGCAACGTTTTCCTTGTGGGGCTCCTGCGACGGTTTTCCAGCACGGAGCGGATCGCGTGGAAATGTGGGACGCGGAGGACTTCGATCCCTGGGAAACGCTCCACTGGGAAATCGTGCGCGTGTTCTTCTATCGCCAGCACAAGCCCGACGGCAAAGTGGTGGAAGCCTACTGGCTGACGAATTTTGCCTCTTCCACGGTGGGTCCGGCTGCCTTGTTCCGCATGGCCAAAAGCCGTTGGGAGATCGAGAACCAAGGCTTCAACGACGCCAAGACTCGTCACGGTCTGGAGCATATCTGTCATCATCATGCCAACAGTCTGCTGATCGGCTGGCTCCTCACCATGCTGGCTTTGACCATCGAACGACTCTATCGACTCCGCTATCTGCACCGTGGCAAACATCGGGTGCACGACAGTGCCCAGTTGCTGCTGCTTTTGTGGCTCAGTCTTTCCCGGCCGTGTGCCGCCAACAGCAGCTGACGCCCAACAGAAAAAGCAAGCAGTCCCCCTTTTGCACCTCCGAACTCTCCATCAGCAAAACTCTCCCCAGGGCCAACCACCTCGACGAAACACCTCTGTCGGAAAATAGACCCTCTTCCAGCACCCAGCGGCTGAATGAAAAATCCTTCCTCAATCCCCGTTTCTTTCTCCAACACACTCAACTGTTCCGAAATTGCTGCTACCTGCCTAGCCTTCATTGACTTACGGCGACCTTGCCGCTAACGTTTCAGCCTAGCGATTAGTCATACCATTTATCGTTGCCGTGTCGTCGAAAACGCTAGGTGGCGGGAGGATCTACAAGGAGGCACGAGCTAAGTGGATCGAAGAACATTCCTAAAGAGGTCTGGTCTGACTGCGTTGCTGCCGCTCTGGCCGCGTTCGCTGTTTGCCAGCAAGACCTTTCGCCGCAGGCGTCCAGCAGATGCAGACTGGCCTTCCCAAGCGGCGTGGAAACGGCTCAATGACGCTATTGACGGAAACCTGATCCCTGTGGAATTTCCGCTCGAGGCGTGCATCAAGGATATCGATAGTGCTGGCTGCAAGAGCTTGATCGCGAACATCAAGAATCCATACTATATCGGCGATCAGCCTGGCCTCACCCAAACCTTCGGATGGGTCGACGCGTGGTTCACCAAACCGAGCGTGTTCGCGGTCGCAGCGAGGGATGCGAACCACGTTGGGGCAGCGATCAACTTCGCCCGCGAGAATGATCTGCGTCTGGTGGTGAAAGGCGGCGGGCACAGCTATCAAGGTACGTCGAACGCGCCCGATTCTCTGCTGATTTGGACGAGGCACGTGCACGACGTCACGATGCACGACGCGTTTGTTCCACAGGGCTGCGAAGGGAAACGAGCTGCCCAGCGCGCCGTGACTTCTGGCTCCGGCGCAATCTGGATGCAGGCGTACGACGCCGTAACCACGAAGGCTGGCGCATACGTGCAAGGCGGCGGATGTACGACGGTGGGCGTCGCAGGCTTAGTGCAAAGCGGTGGTTTTGGAAGCTTTTCCAAGCGCTATGGGACCTGCGCCGCGGGCTTACTCGAAGCTGAAGTGGTGACCGCCGACGGCAACATTCGGATCGCGAACGCGTGCACGAATCCGGACTTGTTCTGGGCGCTCAAAGGAGGCGGAGGCGGCACTTTTGGCGTGGTGACCAAGCTGACGCTGCGCGTGCGCGACCTTCCCGAATACGCGGGCGGTGCGAACTTCCGCGTCAAAGCTTCCTCGGATGACGCCTTTCGCCGCTTATTACGCTACTTCGTCGGCTTTTATCGAGACAATCTGTTTAACGATCATTGGGGCGAGCAAGCACACATTGCTTCGGATAATGTCCTTGGTCTTTCCATGGTTTCGCTAGGGTTGACCACTGAAGAAGCTCGAAAAGTCTGGCGACCCTTCCTCGATTGGATTGCGGGTTCGCCTGGAATTTACACGATTCAGCCACGTATGGATATTGGCAGCATGCCCGCTCGGCACTGGTGGGATGTTGAGTGGAGGAAGAAGCAGCACCAGCATGCTTTCGACTCGGACACGCGACCCGGCGCCAGCCCGAATAATGCGTGGTGGACGGGAGACGGAGGCCAAGTGGCCTCGACCATCTACGGCTACGAATCGCTCTGGTTGCCGGCATCGCTACTCGAAGATGATTCGCAGGAGCGGCTCGCGAATGCGTTGTTTGCCGGATCTCGCTCCCAACTGATCGAGCTGCATTTCAACAAAGGGCTCGGGGGAGCGCCGCCCGAGGCTGTCGAAGCAACAGGGGATACCGCGACGAACCCTGCCGTGTTGAATGCGTTTGCGCTGGCGATTGTCGCGGACGGCGCAGGCGGGTATCCAGGAGTACGCGGCCACGAGCCGGACGTCGAAGCAGCACGGAAATCCCGCGCGCAAGTTCATCGTTGCATGAACGAGCTGCGCGCAGTGGCGCCAAGGAGCGGAGCGTATGTTTCGGAGAGTAATTTCTTCGAAGAGGACTGGCAGCATTCGTATTGGGGCAGCAACTATGCGCGTCTGACACTGGTGAAAAAGAAATATGACCCGACAGGATTGTTCTTCGTACATAACGGCGTCAGCTCAGAAGAATGGAGCGGCGACGGTTTCACTAGGCGCTGAACCGAACGTAGTGACTGTCAACTGCTGAAACCAGGCGATTACGCTCACAATCCGCCGGAAAATTGTGAAACAAGGCGCGTCCTCGGATCATAGTGCCCGCACGCGTTACCTGACAATGAGGGCCATTTTCCGATTGCTACTTCTTTGGTCAAGGCTCCGAGCGAACTGAGCGCGCGTCTGCGAGTTTGCCCCGGCAGTCTCCTTTCGGCGTAGCGAAGGGAATTCGTCGGGGCGTTACTGCGCCTAAAACACCAACGCCCCGTCAGCGTCGCGTGGGCTGACGGGGCGTGCACCAGGCTGGGCTAACTCTACTATGAGATCGGCAGCCGTTCCGTCCGGGCGTGACTTCCGTTCGGATTCGTGTCCGGATATAGCATCGCATTGAGGCCTTCAACATACACCGCTTCAAGCCGGCGACCTTCGCTCGACTTCCCCACCAGCAAAGCGCTCTGGCTGGCCCATCGATTCGTTAACACTTCGCGCATATGGATGTTCACGTTCTCCCCACTTCCGTTGATCGTAACCACTCGAGCTCCGGCCTCAGATTTCACCGAGAGCGAATACTGTCCGGCCTTCAAATTCTTGCCGCCACACTTCACGTTGTAAGGCAGCGAAACTTTGCCCTGAAAATCGGCCTTCGCTAATTTCGCACTGGCAACGTGCACCGGCTGCGCAGCAGTCGTTTCCGTACCTGAAAATGCGAATTCGTCGGGGGCCACGTCGCTCTGCGCGCGCGCCGTGGCCGGCAGCAAACACGCAAATCCCAACGCCACTGTAATTATCGAAGTCTTCACGGCAGTCATGATCCTCATTTTCTTCTCCTCTGCTCCTCTAATCTTTGCACTTGAATTTTTCATCTTGTTCCTCAGTGCGTGCGCAGTTTCATTCAAGACCGCGATTCGTTCAATGCAAAGGAGATACTTTGTTGGTAAAACGGAGATAAAGTGGTAACAGCTTGACGCCAAGGCGCTTATGCCGCTCGGCCTCACGATGGCTCGCGCCTTAGCGGACTATGCCATACTGGTTCGAAAGGGGTAATTCCCCAAGGTTTGCAAACCGCTGATTTCACTGAGATGAAACTGGCTGGCTGAGCTAGTCCGCAGGGTACGGATTGTGGACTATGAGAGAACCGTGACATGAAATCTCGTGAACGAAGTGGCTTCGCGGATCGCACCGTCACCGATGACCGCGTGACATCTGATTTTCAGATCCCGCTAACAAACTGAATAAGTCATCCCAAGGGTACGGGATTGGTGTAAGTCGAGCTCTCATGTAGATTGCTCGGGGAGGATTCATGAGCATACTCGCAGCAATTAGACGCGAAGAAAAGAAGGTAAAGAAGCAGTTGGCTAAGTTGCAGCACGATTTGATTGGTTTGCAGTCGGCGGCAAAGGCTTTGGGCAAGACCGCATCCCGTGACATCACCCGCGCAAAGAAGCACGTGCTGTCGGCGAAAGGAAGAGCCAGGATTTCAAAAGCAATGAAAGAACGCTGGGCGAAGGTCAGAGCGCAAGCTAAGAAGACCGCCGCTTAATCGGTGAGATCAGTTTCGCGCTTCTTGGCGCTTGTGCGACCTGACGCCCTTGATCACCCCGTGGTTCCTGGAACACCTAGTCAGGTAACGAAGTCTGTTGATAGCCGAGTGTCAATAATTTTCCCGGAGAACTCCCGGGTGGCTCCGCCGTTCGGTGATGCGGGGGAGCCTTAGAGTTTAATCTTCGCCACTCGATCCACACAATTCGCGTGCATAAAAACTTCACATTTTGCGAAGATTGATGCCTGTCGAGATCCGGCGGGCCTAATTCCTTACAGAACGGTAATGCGCGATTGAAGGAGTGAAGGGGCGGAACAACCCGCCCCTCGCATTCGCGACACATCAATCAGTTTCGGTCTTGTTGTGCGGCCCTTGCTCTTGTTTGTGCGAATCCAGGCTCGGCGCTTAGCTGTTTTTCCGCACTGACCCAGTCCTCGACATCCTTCCCAGGCTCACTGCCGCGCTGTGTGTACAGCTCGTATGCTCGGTGAGCGATATCTTCTTTGGAAAGCTCTTTGAGTTCGATCATGGCAACCTCCTTGGTTGTCGGCACGATGGCAACACTCGTCCCTCCGCTTGTGATTTGCGGACTACTTGCCGTTTGTTGCGACGCTGACTTTGATCTGCTTCGGCTTAGACTCTTCACGCTTGGCCATATGCAGCGTCAAGATCCCGTTGCGATAGTCAGCTCGAATGTTTTCCGAGTTGACCGTGTTCGGCAACGAAAAGCTCCGCATGAATGAACCGTACGCGCGTTCAATCCGGAGGTAATTTTCTTCCTTGACGCCCGTTTCGAACTTGCGCTCTCCACGAATGGTCAAAGTGTTGTTTGTAATCCGGACGTCAATGTCCTTGTCTTGAAAGTCCGGAAGTTCGGCCTTTACGACCAATTCATTCTCAGTTTCGTAGATGTCCACGGCCGGCGCCCACGTTGCTAGATCGGCATGACCGGACAGGTCACGAGTAAAGCTGTCATCGAAAAGACGATTGACTTCGTTCTGTAGCACGAAACCACGGGACTGGTCCCTACGTGTAATAGTATTCATGGATCTCCTTTAAGGTCTTGCTGGTTATCTTGGCGAGGGGTGGTTCAGATATCTTCCACTGCGTTCAGGTGAACTGAAGAATCCCAGGTCCGCAATCACCCTGTGCTTCTGCTACGTTGTTGTCAACGGAATTATGGCCGAGTATTAGTAATAATTTATCTTCGCAGCGTCCGCGCTTCATAAGCCGAGCACGTCAGAGGCTTTAGAGGTGCGAGACGAATTCGAACTATTTCACCAGCGGAGCAGGAATTCACTCCTGGAACGGGAGATGTGACTGCGGCCTTGTTTTCGGTAGGCACGCATCGGCGCGAATCATCACTACTGTCGGAAGCGTGGGACAAATAAAGCTCTGCAACTTAGAAATGAAATCCGGCCGGCCATCCTTCGGGGTGGTCGGCCACTTTTGTGTTTACGGCCGCGCCGAGTGACCGCAAGCAGCGAGGTTACAAGAACGACACTTCACCTTATCGGTTTCCATATTCAGGGTTACACTTTGCGCGCGTAATACCTCCTCGCCGATCACGAGAGATTGGCTGGAGACGCCGTGTGAGATGGCGAACGGAGACCGACACCGCGATGCGTCTGAGTTGGAATGAAATACGGGCACGTTCCGCGAGTTTCGCGGATGAATGGAAGGGCGCGCGACACGAACGAGGGGAATCGCAGACATTTTACAATGAGTTTTTTGAAGTCTTCGGTGTCACTCGTCGCCGGGTCGCGAGCTTCGAAGAGCCCGCCAAGAGGCTTGGGACAGCACAGGGTTCTATTGATCTGTTCTCGAAGGGGGTCCCGCTTGTCGAACAGAAAAGCGCAGCCCGGCGCAGCGCGGTACCTGCATCCATCTATAGGCTCGAAAGAGTTCATCAATGGATTGGATCGTTGGATTTTGGCGCTAGACGGCGCATCTCCAAGTTCACTCCGTTCGATGCCCGGTGTGACGGAGCGGATCGCGTCCGTGCGGGAGTTTAGGCTTCGAAGTGAGAGTGCGCCAACGCAAGAATTGGCAAACTCACCTACCCGTTACCACGTCACCGTCATTCCGGATCGTCCCTTCCTGGTGGTTCCAGAGTCCAGCTCGGAGAGACGGAAGCACGTCCCTATCGCGTGGCTATCGCCACCGATCATCCCTAGCAGTCTGGTTCGAGTACTTTTGGATGCGGACCTTTGGCACTTCGGCGTGCTGACTTCAAGCATGCACATGGTGCGGCTACGTCAAATCGGCGGCAGGCTGAAGAGCGACTATCGATACTCAGTTGGCATCGTCTACAACACTTTTCCCTGGCCTGAGGCGACCGACCGCCAAACAGAGAGGGTTCGTGCGCTCGCCCAGCAGGTACTGGACGCGCGGCAAGAATTCCCGACGGCCACGCTTGCTGACCTCTATGACATGGATACAATGCCGCCGAGACTGCGGCGTGGCCACGGAGCGCTTGATGACGCAGTGGATAAACTCTACCGTTCCGCTGAGTTCTCTGGAGACCGCGATTGAGTTGAGCATCTGTTTGGTCGGTACGAACGTCTAGTCGCACCGCTGGTTGTTGCAGCGTCCCGGCCAAGGATTCGCCGTATGAGAGCGCGCTAGGATCGGAGCGCGTGGTGATCTATCTCGCCGAGCCAATCCTGGCCGGCAGTCCGCCCATTCAGGCGGAGGTAAGATACTCCATTCGTCATGAGCTCGCCGCCACCGTGGAAGACATTCTCGCCCGCAGGCTCGGCTCGCAGCTCTTCTCATGGAGAGAGGCCATCCGCTCGGCGCCATTTGTGGCTTCGCTGATGGCTCAAGAGCTGCAATGGTCAAGCGAACAAGCCAAATCGGAAACCGCGAAGTACGTCGGCAAGATCAACGGATTTATGGAACGCGCAGGACTCGAACCCGAAACATCCTCCGTCACTACCACGAGCCGCGCACCGGCCGATTGAAATTTAAAGGAGAACTGCCATGACCGCGTACTTAGGGGCCATCGATCAAGGAACAACGAGCACGAGGTTCATCGTGTTCGACCGTACGGGAAGGATCGTCTCAGTCGCGCAGAAGGAGCACCAGCAGATTTATCCGAAGCCAGGATGGGTGGAACACGATCCGGAAGAAATTTGGCGGCGCACGCAGGACGTGATCAGCGAGGCCATGGAAAAAGGAGGCTTTCAACCCAAGGACTTGGCCGGCATCGGGATCACCAATCAGCGGGAGACGACAATCGTGTGGAACCGCAAAACAGGAAGAACCGTTTACAACGCCATCGTCTGGCAGGACACGCGCGTCGAGGATTATGTCGCGGAATTGTCTCGTGACGGAGGCCAAGACCGCTTTCGAGCAAAGACGGGCCTGCCCCTGGCGGCATACTTTAGCGGACTCAAGATTCGCTGGATTCTCAACAACGTTAATAGCGCGCGGGAAGTCGCGGAGTCAGGTGACCTGCTTTTCGGCAACATCGATTCCTTTCTGGTCTGGAAGCTGACCGGCGGGACGAATGGCGGCATTCACCTCACGGACGTGACCAATGCCAGCCGCACGCAGTTGATCGACTTGCATACGCTGAAGTGGGATGAAGAGCAGCTCAAATTATTTGGCATTCCAAAGGGAGTCTTGCCGCGGATCGCGTCCAGCAGCGAAGTGTACGGGAAGGTCACGACGATTCCCGCCGTGCAAGGAGTGCCTGTCGCTGGAATTCTTGGCGACCAGCAGGCAGCGCTGGTCGGTCAAGCCTGCTTCAATACCGGCGAAGCGAAGAACACCTACGGCACCGGCTGCTTCCTGCTGATGAACACAGGCTCGGAGCCGGTGCCCTCCCAGTACGGCCTGATCACCACGGTTGCATTTAAGCTGGGCGACAAGCCCGCGCAGTATGCACTGGAAGGAAGTATCGCGATAACGGGTGCGCTCGTGCAGTGGATGCGGGACAACCTCGGCCTGATCGAGAAAAGCGCTGACATCGAGACTTTGGCGCGCACGGTAAATGACAACGGCGGCGTTTATTTCGTTCCGGCGTTTTCCGGTTTGTACGCGCCCTATTGGAAGACGAGTGCTCGCGGGGTGATCGCAGGCCTCACGCGCTACGCCAACAAGGGCCATCTAGCGCGCGCGGTTCTGGAGGCCACGGCGTACCAGACTCGCGAAGTCGTGGAAGCGATGGAGATGGACTCCAAGGTCAAGCTTGACGTGCTTCGCGTGGACGGCGGAATGGTCGCGGACGATCTCTTGATGCAATTCCAGGCCGACATTCTCAATCGCAATGTCATTCGCCCGCTAACCGTACAAACCACGGCGCTGGGAGCGGCGTATGCCGCCGGATTGGCGGTCGGATACTACAAAGATCTCGAAGAACTCCGCGCCAACTGGGGAGTGGACCACACATGGAAGCCACAGATGGAAGACGCGGTGCGCGAACGTCTCTACAAGGATTGGAAGAAGGCGGTAACGCGGTCGTTGGACTGGGTTTCCTGAAACTCTTTCATGGAGGAAGAACGATCATGACTTCACCGGCATTCGGAGAGTTTATCGGAACCATGGTGTTGATTGTGCTCGGTGACGGCGTAGTTGCCGGCGTGCTCCTGAAACGATCCAAGGCGGAAGCGAGCGGCTGGATGGTGATCGCGACGGGCTGGGCTTTCGCTGTGGTTGGTGGAGTCTTCGCCGCTATCGCCTGTGGCAGCAAGGACGCCTTGATCAATCCTGCGTTCACCCTCGGAATCGCAATCTTTTCAGGCGACTACTCGAAGTTTCTTCCTTTCGCCGGAGCTCAACTGGCGGGAGCATTTGTCGGCGCAGTTCTGGTTTGGGTGCATTATCTGCCCCATTGGAAGGAAACTCCGGATGCCTCTGCGAAATTGGCTGTGTTTTGCACCGGGCCGGCTATTCGAAGTTTTGGCGCCAACCTAATCAGCGAAATTATCGGCACATTCTTTTTGGTCTTTGTCACCGCCGCGATGTTCTCGAAGACCGTATTGAAGGATGGCCCCGCTGCCGGTCTGGGCCCCTACCTTGCAGGCGTCGTGGTCTGGGCGATTGGTCTCTCGCTGGGCGGCACGACGGGATATGCGATCAATCCAGCGCGCGACCTTGGTCCGCGCATCGCTCATGCGGTGCTTCCCATTGCAGGTAAGGGAAGCTCCGATTGGGGGTATGCGGGCATTCCTGTGGTTGGCCCTCTTATCGGCGCGAGCCTCGCGGGCCTTCTGCTGCACGTGTTGCATTTCTGAGCGACATCAAATATTCAACAGCTAAGTATCCGAATGATCGTAAATCCGCCAAACATTCGGCAGTCGGTAAAACACAAATCCGGCGAGCAGCTAAGTCGCGAAAAGACGAAAATCGCAACTCGCCTGTTTGCTGG
>Ga0210383_10002866_pt1 | contig 15534 bp, 16 predicted proteins | sample IncBWC14OmetaG_FD_160072 | JGI IMG/M metagenome (GOLD analysis project Ga0210383, IMG submission 160072) | Forest soil microbial communities from Barre Woods Harvard Forest LTER site, Petersham, Massachusetts, United States - Inc-BW-C-14-O ...
TACTCGATCAGAACCTAGCCAGGGCAGTGTTCCGTTTGATTCAACACTTGTAAGCGATTTTTGCCTATGAGACTCCAGCAGTTAGACTTTGAGCTTAGTGTTGCGTCGACCCATTGAGACCACCGCGGTTACCGGAGACTGACTCACTACCGATTTTTTCCTTGACGGACGATTACTCCCGGTGTATAGTAGATCTCGGATATTACTGTGGTTCCGTTCCGCCAGCGTCGGCATCTTGCCGACGTTTTTGCTTTCCGGGCTCTATCCAGAGCTCCCAGCCAATTGTTAGTAGCGCTTCCAAACCAAGCCAACACTTCGCAGAGTTGTGGAGCAATAGAGCGCCGCAAGTCCTTTAGCTGCAACATTTGCGAAATCGCCCGCAACTGCTGATTCTAAACCACTTATTCGATGGCTAACTCCTTTAGGTGCAACGCTTACAGAAAAAGAGGGGGAGGGGTCGAGGTAGCACAGCCACTCCTGGCTTTGCTCTGTCCGGCTCAACTGGTCGCAGGTCATGTCCCACTGATCTGGAACCTCCAGGCTAAAGGTTGCGGGATTCAATCCAATTCCCAGGGCCCCATGCCCCTGCGAACGCACAGCAGCGCCTGCAAGTCCAAATGCTTCATGGGTTTACTTCATACTTCTCTGGATACCCCGGGTGGGGGGTAGAGCGTCGTCAGTCGCGCGCGTTCGCCCTCTCAGCGACCGAAATCAATGTCGGCAGCACGTCGCCGAATTTCCCGATGCCAGGCTGACCAAACGCAAAGTAGATCCAGTGATAAAGCGGATACAACGAATTGTATGTCTTCTGCGCCGCCGGCTCGGGCGTAAACACCGTATGCCCTGGACATATTTTATCCTGTGCCTCTTCCACCGTCTTGAACGTCCCGGCGGCAAGAAACGCGAAAATCGCGGAGCCTAGACTCGTCACGCTTTTGCTCGGCACCAGCACCGGCCGCCCCAACACGTTCGCGTAAATCTGATTGAGCACGTTATTTTTCTGCGGAATGCCGCCCGCATTGATCACCCGTTTTATCTCAACGCCATTCTCCGCCATGCGATCCAAAATAATTCGCGTATGGAACGCCGTGCCTTCGATGGCCGCGAAGAGTTCATCCTGAGCGGTGCTCTGCAAATTCCAGCCGAGCGTGATCCCGCGCAGATTCGGGTTCACCAAGACAGTCCGGTCACCGTTGTCCCACGTCATACGCAAAAGACCGGTCTGCCCCGGCTGATATTTCTCGAGCCCCTGGCTCAGCGTCGCGACATCGGTTCCCGCGCGCGTGGCAATCGCGTTGAAAATATCTCCCACCGCGGAAAGGCCAGCTTCAATTCCGGTTCGCTTCGGATGCACGCTTCCCTGCACCACTCCGCAAACGCCCGGAACCAAGTTGACCGACGGGGTGATGCCAATGATGCAAGTCGAAGTCCCGACGACGTTCACCATGTCATCGGTCCGGCAGCCGGCTCCGATGGCATCCCAATGCGCGTCGAATGCTCCGACCGGAATCGGAATGCCCGCTTTCAGGCCGAGATTTTCTGCCCATGGCGCGGACAGTTTTCCCGCAATGTGGTCCGATGTGACATATTCGCCCTGAAGTTTTTCTCGAACGCCCGCAAACAATGGATCAACTTCAACGAGGAACTCTTCCGAAGGCAGGCCGCCCAAATCCGGATTCCACAACCACTTATGCCCCATCGCGCAGACGCTGCGCTTCACCTTTGCCGCGTCGGTGATCCCGCAAAGCGTAGCCGCCGCCATGTCGCAGTGCTCGAACGCGGAAGCAAACTGTGCACGCTTTTCTGGATTGTGGCGCAGCCAGTGCAGCAGTTTCGAGAAGCCCCACTCCGACGAATACACGCCGCCGCACCACTGGATAGCCGCAAGGTTTTCGCGGTGTGCAGCTTCAGTGATCTCCGCGGCTTCTCCTTTGGCACGGTGATCGCACCAAAGATAATATTCGTCGAGCGGTTCCAGGTTTTTCCCAACGGGAATGACGGAAGAACCGGTGGTGTCCATTGCCAGCGCTTGCACTTGATCGCTGGCAATGCCCGCTTTTCGTACCGCCTCGCGGGTCGCGCTAGCCAATGCACGCAACTGGTCGTCGTGCGATTGCGTCGCGTATTCTGGATCTTCACGTTTGCGGTGCAGCGGATATTCGGCGAGCGCGGTCGCGAGCAGACCTCGTTCGCTGTCCACAATCGAAACGCGAACGCTTAGAGTTCCAAAATCAACGCCAGCCACAATGGCCATGGAATTTGCACTCGCTCCATACAAATAATCCGTTCAAATAAACTAATTAACCCGCGTGGGCGTACATATCCCAGCCGAGATAACGCGTAGCGGCTTCATGCACCGCCGGAGTAACAGAGGAAAAGTTAGCGGCCACGTGGTGCTCGAATCCGTTTTCGCAGATGTACCGCAGCAGCTTCTGGAGTCCTGGAATTTCAACCACTCCAGCGCCGCCAAACGTTTCGAGAGGATCGTCCGTGAACCTGCCGCTACCGGTATAACCGCGGATCCTGCCCGAGAAGTCGTCCGTGGAAAATCGCGCGAAGCACATTGCTCCGGACTTCACTTGTCCCACGCACGTTCCAAACGTATTTTCTTTCCCAACGGTGCCCGCGATGATCTCCTGGTAGTCCATCTTGACGCTTTTGAAAAAATGCTTCGGCAGATTGCTGCAATGGAAGCACACCGCCTTGTTCGGATCGTTTCCGTAATTGTTGTTCCAATCGAGCAGCGCGCTTGGCGTTTCCGAAGCAAGTTGCAAAGCGTGCATTCCCAGCACGCCGCACACATCCACTTCGCAAGCGCTCGAAAGCAGCGACTCGCTCATCATGCTCATCACCGTGCAAGGCACGACGCCGAGATTTTCCTCCAGTGAAGTCCAGCACTGCACCGCACTGATCTGCAGGTCCGTGGATTTCATCCACTGATCGATCACCACTCCCAGCTTCGCCATCTTCATCAGCGCTGCCCGCGGAATATTCGTCGTCGAAACATACTTTTCGATGGACTGCAGCTTCTGCACCGCCGCTTCGTCGGTATCCTTCATCCGCTCGATGCGCCCAATCACTTCGGACAGATCCAGCGTCTCGACCGAAATTCCACTTCGCTCCAGCAATTTCTCGCTGTACCGTACCGTGTTGAACGCGGTCGGCCGCGCACCCAGCGCGCCAATGCGCAGGTTGCGCAGCCCGCGCACCACGCGGCAGACACCGGCAAACCACTCGAGATCTTTCGCGAACTCCGGCGAATCCGGCGTTTCGGTATGCAGCGTGGTCAACGAATAAGGAATCCCGTACTGCGTCAAATTATTGCAGGCCGACATCTTCCCGCAAAAGCTGTCGCGCCGGTCCGTGATGGTCATTTTTGACTGCGTGTCCGGCGTTGCTTGCACCAGCACCGGCACATTCAGGCGCGCCAATCGCAGCGTATCCGCGATCGCGCGCTCATCTCCGAAATTCGGCAGCGTCACAATCACGCCGTCAATCGCTTCGCCTTTCGATTTAAACAACTCGGCGCAGCGTTTTGCTTCCTCGTAGGTTTCGACCGCTCCGTGCTTGCTCTGCTCCGGGCCGAGCACCACCGCATCGATGCCCGCGTTTTGCAAGACGCGCGTCATCTCTTCCCGCCCGGTCTTCGCGAGATGAGCCGGAAAAAACCCCCGGTTCCCTACAATCACTCCCATCGTCATCTTTCGTTTGTTGGCCATGGTCCCTTTGGTCGCTTTCTCTCAGTCACTTTCTTCCCGAGTCTGCAACTCGCCCCTTCCTTCTCAGCGAAACCCCAAATTACTGCTTACTCTTCTTCTGCCCGTAATATGCTTTCTTGCCGTGCTTTCTCAGAAAATGGCGGTCGTGAAGCGTCTTGCCAAGCGCGACCGCATCCACATTTACTGTCACGGTCAAATACGCGATGCGCGCAGCGGCTTCCAGCATCCAAGCGTTCTCCGCCGCCTCGCGTGGATTCGCGCCCCATGCGAACGGTCCGTGGTTTGCCACGAGCACCGCGGGTATCGCGAGCGGATCCAAACCTTTGAAAGCGCGGATGATTACCGCACCTGTATTTGCTTCGTACTCGCCGGCAATTTCCTCGTCCGTCATCACTTCGGTGAGTGGAATCGCGCCGTGAAAATAGTCTGCGTGCGTGGTGCCAAGACACGGAATCGATTTGCGTGCTTGCGCCCACGCGGTCGCATACTCCGAATGCGTGTGCGCGATTCCACCGATGGCGGGGAAAGCTCGGTACAGGGCCGCGTGCGTGGGAAGATCCGACGAAGGCCGCAACTTCCCTTCGACGACCTTGCCCTGCAGGTCAGTAACGACAAGATGGCTTGGCTGCATCCGATCGTAAGGAACGCCGCTGGGCTTAATGACGATCAAACCTTCTTTGCGCGCAATGCCGCTGGCATTGCCGAAGGTTGAAAGCACCAAACCTCTGCGGACCAAGTCCAGATTGGCTTCCAGGACTTGTTCTCGTAGTTTCGCTAACCGCATTCGCCCTCGACTCTATTCCGTTACGTTATTTCCGCGTTGAAAATCGCAAAACTGTCGACGTCCGATAGGTTTCACCCGGTTTCAAGACCGTGACGGAAAACCCGGATGATTCGGCGAATCCGGGAAATGTTGCGTCTCGAGGCAAAGGCCCGTTCGATGGGCATACAGTTGGCCGCCCTTGCCCTTTGCCGTGCCGTCCAAGAAGTTGCCGCTGTAAAACTGAATGCCCGGTTCCGTTGTGAGCACTTCCAGGACTCGCCCGCTGGCAGGTTCGAACACCTCAGCGGCGAGTTGCAATCCAGCTTTTTGAGGTTTTTCCAGCACCCAGTTGTGGTCGTAGCCTTTCCCGAACTTCAGTTGCTCGTCGTCCTGATCGATTCGCGCTCCAATGGCGGTCAACTTAGTAAAATCGAACGGCGTGCCACGAACCGCGCGCAATTCTCCTGTAGGAATCAGCGTCGCGTCAACAGGCGTAAATTGCGGCGCGCGAAGGAGCAACTGATGATCCACAATCTCTTTGGTGGTGTCGCCGGATAAATTGAAATAACTGTGATTCGTTAAATTTATGACGGTGTCTTTGTCAGTCCTCGCTTCGTAATCGATGCGCAATTCGTCGGTTTCCGCGGGAAGCGTGTAGGTGACCTTTACCTTTAGGGTGCCGGGGTAGCCTTCTTCGCCATCGGCGCTCGTGTAGCTTAACTCGAGAACTTCGGCATCCGAACGCGAACGATCCACGCCTGTCCAAATTCTTTTGTTAAATCCGACGGTGCCTCCATGCAAACTGTTTGGCCCATCGTTTTTCGGAAGATGGAATGCCGTTCCGTCCAGCGCAAACTCTCCGCGCGCGATCCGATTTCCGTACCGACCGATGGTGCCTCCAAAGTAGGATTTGCCCTGCTCATAGCCTTCCACGGTATCGTATCCAAGCACGACGTCCGCTGATTTGCCTGCACGATCGGGAACTTTTAGCGAAACGAGAGTGGCGCCGTAGGTAATGACGACCGCCTCGACCCCTTGCTTGTTGGTCAGAACGAACCGGGAGACGGAGACGCCGGCACTCGTTTTCCCAAAATCCGAAACCTGCAACTTGTGCTCTGCTCCCACAGTAAAGGAGGGGATGGTGAACAATGACAAATGGAAAAAGACGAAAAGAATCACAGGAAGCCTGTTCATGAATCGTCCCCTAGAAGCACCTGAGAGCACCGAAATAGCCGGGCAAGTTAAGTAAACGTTTACCACGGTGATGCCAGCTTTGCAAGAGGCTTTGAACTCAAGTTGCGCGACTCGCCGCCAACTGAAAACTTCACGTTTGCTTCGATGGCACTGTCGGAACAAGGCTGGATCTTCGCTATAAGTTCGCATACAGGGCTCCCGCAGATGGAACAGCGGTTGTCACATATTTGGGATAGCGTATACTGTAACTGACCACCTTTGCTGAGGGCAAAAGAGGACTCGTGGACATTCGGGATGTCGCCAGACGAGCGAAGGTATCGACGGCAACTGTATCACGTACAGTCAACCAAGTCGCGACAGTCGATGCACAATTGGCAAAACGCGTTTGGAAGGCCATCGCCGAGCTTGGATACTACCCCAACCGCCAAGCCCGGGCACTGGTTTCCGGACGCAGCCGCGTGTTCGGGTTGATCGTTTCTGAAATCACCAATCCCTTCTTCCCCGAAATCGTTCAGACGTTCGAGACGCTGGCCGTCGAACAAAACTACGAAATCCTTCTCACCTCCACGGTTCACGACCCCAAACGAATGGAGCTCGCCGTCCGCAGAATGATCGAGGGACGCGTAGATGGCGTCGCGATCCTTACGTTCGGAATGGAAGACGAGCTTCTGGAACATCTGCGATTTCGAAATCTGCCGCTCGTTTTCGTTGACGTGGGGCCCAAGGCGCCGCGCGTCAGTAATATCCGCGTGGATTATGCGCATGGAATCCGCCAGGCAGTGCAGCACCTCGCCGCAATGCGGCATGAACGCATCGGTTTTGTAACAGGACCGCTCCGGCTGCGATCGGCGGTCGCCCGGAGAGACGCGTTCGAGGCTTCGATGCGGGAGATTGGCCTGCAAGTGAGGCCGGAATTTATCGTCGAGGGAGATCACAGACTGGAAGGCGGAAAGCTTGCGCTGCAAGAACTCTCCAAGCTGCGGGAACAGCCCACGGCTCTGATGTGCTCGAACGACATGACCGCCATCGGCGTGATGAGGCAAGCGTTCGATCTGGGAATTAGCGTGCCTCAGGAATTGTCTATCATTGGATTCGACGATACCCGGCTGGCGGACTTCATGATTCCGCCGCTCACTACCATTCAAATGTCGCAGGCGGAATTGGCAACCTTGGCGTTCAATGCCCTACTCAAAGAAGTGAAGCGAGAAGCTCCCACGCCAAACGGAACGGAATTTGTGCTCAAGACACAGCTGATTCTTCGCAACTCGACAACGTTTCCTCCGAACAACAACCAAGTCAAATCGCGTTCGACTCCGAAACGCCTGTCGCAGCCCGCGCCGGAAGGCAAAGAGTGAAACGCTTTTTCTCCCTGCGATAAGGGCCGCCGAATGGTCCGGCGATCACATCTCACGTTTACGGCGCAAATTCTCGCTTTAAGCCTTTCCGTCTTTCTAATTCTTCTCAGCGGACGTACTTTCGGGCAAGGCCAATCCGCGAGCAACGCAGCGCCCACACAAGACATGGCGCCTCTCGCGCAACCGCTGCTGCGCTCGCCTACGGGCGCGAATCGTTGCATGTTCTGCCACCCTGCCGAGGTCGAGGGTTACGCCCGCTCGGCCATGGCCCATTCGCTGCGGCGCGCTGGCCAGGAGCCTGACGGCACAGTAAGCGCGCATGGCTCCAAGATCACCATGCGTTCTTCGCCGCCCGGGTATTGGCAGCATTGGGAAAATGGCGGCGACAGCAGCGACTATCGCGTCGACTATGTCGTTGGCTCCGGAAATCATGCCAGCGGCTATCTCGTCGACATTGGCGGCCATCTGTTCCAATCGCCGGTGGCTTTCTACACCGGCCGCAAATCCTATGACCTGGCCCCCGGCTACGAAAATGTGCCCGATCCGGACTTCACGCGTCCCGTCAGTGAAGAATGTGTCCTCTGCCATTCGGGAACCGCGCTTCACATATCGGGCACTCTAAATCAATATCGGCCGCCGATTTTCGCCGCGGAGGCCATCACGTGCGAACGTTGCCATGGCCCTGTAGAACGCCACCTCGCCGATCCACGAGCGGGCACGATCGTTAATCCGGCGAAGCTTGAGCCGGCCGCGCGAGACAGCGTCTGCGAGCAATGTCACTTGTTCGGAGCCGCGCGTGTCCCTAATCCCGGCAAGAAGCTGAGCGACTTTATCCCCGGGCAACGACTGGAAGACACATTCTCGATCTACCACAATGCCCTGCCGCCAGGCGCGTCGGCCGGAAGTTTCAAAGTGATCAGTCATGTCGAACAACTTGCGCTCAGCGCCTGTGCCCGCAACAGCGGCGGACGCCTGTGGTGCGGCACGTGCCACGATCCGCACGACAGGCCAGTTCAGCCCGTCCAGTATTACCGCGCACGATGCCTCACTTGCCACACAGCGAACTTCCCCGCCTCGCACCCCGGCCGCGACACCGACTGCCTGAGCTGCCACATGCCGCGCCGGAATGCGCAAGACGGTGGGCACACTGTTTTTACGGATCACCGGATTCAGCGCCGCCCTGAAACGACGCAAGCCGAACTTTTCGCGGATGCCGGCATCGTCGCCTGGAGAGAACCGCCACCCGAGCTGCAAAAAAGGAATCTCGGTATCGCTTACATCGACGTAGGGATGCAACGCCACTCGTCGTCATTCATCATCCAGGGCTACCGCACGCTCACAGAGGTGCAGCGTCAATTCACCAACGACAGCGACTTTTTCAAATGGATTGGCGAAGCCCTGCTCGTGGGAAAACAAACATCCGATGCGAAATTGGCCCTTGAACGCGCGCTGCAGTTGGATCCCAATTCGCCGGTGACGGAAGCGGGCACTGCTTCGCCTTACATGCAGGAAGGGGACGCGCAGCGCGCGATTGCCCATTTAGAGCGCGCCGTCGCGCTTGATCCGCTGTATCTACCCGCCGCAAGCACGCTGATTGAGCTGTATCAAGAACAAGGAAAGACCGCGGAAGCCGCTGAACTCTCCGGCAGAATCAAAGCGGCCATGAACGAATCGGTCGACAGGCGCCAAGCGACACAGGATTCCTCCTCAGGGACCACACAGAAAAAGGCCGAAGACGTCTTCAAGAATATTCGACTTCTCAAAGGCGTTCCGGACGACCAAGTGGTTCCTTCGATGGAATTTATCTCCTCGTCGCTGGGAGTGGAATGCAGCTTCTGCCATGTCGAAGACCACTTCGAAAAAGACGATAAGAAGCCGAAGCGAACCGCGCGCGAAATGATGCAAATGATGTTCGCCATCAACAAGAATAATTTCGAAGGCCAGCGCGAGGTGACTTGCTACTCTTGCCATCGGGGAGCGCATGACCCCGTTGGCACGCCGATTGTCGACGGTGAAATGGCTGCAAGCGGCGTCCCCCGGAACTCCGAGACGCAGAAGCTTCCTACTGATTTACCGACTGTGTCTCAGGTGCTTGAAAACTACGTCGCCGCTGTCGGCGGCGCCACGGCGATCGAAAGCGTCACAAGCCGGATAGTAAAGGGCAGCGAGAACTTCCGCGGCCAATCCACGAGCATCGAAATTATTACGATGGCGCCGAACAAACAGGCGATCGTCCGCCACTATTCGAATGGCGACACCGTCACCGTCTTTGACGGCCACGCAGCTTGGTTCAGCACTCCCGGGCACCCCGCACGCGATCTGCACGGCGCCGATCTGGACGCCGCGCGGCTGGATGCTGATCTGCAATTTCCATTGCACATTCCACAGTATTACTCCGAGCTGCATGTCGAATATCCAGAGAAGATCGGCGAGCGCGAAAATTACGTGCTACTTTGCGTGCGAGAAGGCCAGCCACCCGCGAAATTCTATTTCGACACACAGTCGGGCCTGCTGGTGCGGGTGTTGCGTTACAAAGAGTCCGCGCTCGGCCTCGATCCCCAGCAAATTGATTACGCAGATTATCGCGATGTCAGCGGCGTGCAGGTGCCATTCCGAATCACCATTTCCGAGCCAACGAGCAGTTCGACCATTCAAATTGACGAAGTGCAGCACAATGTTCCGGTCGACGATGCCAAGTTCTCCAGACCACCTTCGTGAAAATCAGAGAATCACCCGCTGAGAATGTATCAGACAGTCTATCCCCGGACGCCAACTCGAGCCGCCCCCACTTTTTTTAAAATATACCTTGACACGTATATGCCCTCAGGCGTATATTCGTGCCATGGAATCAGTATTCGAAATCATTGCGGAGCCGAACCGCCGCGCGATACTCAGCCTGCTGGTCTCGTCGCAACAGTCAGTAGGAGAGATCGAGCGCCGGCTTGGTATGCCGCAGCCGACCGTGTCAAAGCACCTGCGCGTGCTGCGCGACGCCGGTTTCGTGGAGTCCACCGTGGACGCACAACGCCGTCTCTACCACCTGAAACCTGGACCATTTGAGGAGGTCGATGCCTGGCTGGCTCAGTTCCGCCGGTTCTGGTCCGCTCACGTGGATGCTCTCGAACGCCACCTCGACCGAATGGATGAGCCAGCACCTACGAAAAGCAATGCAAAGAGAAATCCCCGCGGCCCAAATCGCGGAAATAAAAAAGGAGAAAAGAAATGAAAATCAAAGTGACCACGCTACATGTATATGACCAGGACAAAGCCTTGCGCTTCTATACGGAGACACTGGGCTTCACAAAGAAAAACGACTTCAGCCAAGGCCCCTATCGCTGGCTGACGGTGGCCTCGCCCGAGGATCCGAACGGTGTTGAGCTGCAGCTGGCGCTGAACAACAACCCAGCGGCGAAAGCCTATCAGCAGGCGATCTTTCAGCAGAACCAGCCCGCGATCATGTTCTTCACCGACGACATCAAGGGTGACTACGAGCGCATCAAAGGCCGCGGCGCCGAGTTCACCATGCCGCCTACCGACGTGACAGGCTCGACCATCGCGATGCTGAAGGACACGTGCGGCAATCTTGTTCAGCTGACGCAACTAGCAAAGTGGTAAGGCGCCCGTTCACCAGCCCCAGCTAGCAGAGCGGCCGTCGCGGATGGAGCGGCGCAGTTCGACAAGGAGAAGAAGATGGGCGATCTCGAACAGTACACACCAGCTCCGGCCTACGGGGCGCAAATACGAAAAGACGGCGAGAAGTGGACGCTCATTCTCGCCAGAGAGCTGCGCCACTCGCCGGAGAAAGTCTGGCAGGCGCTCACCGAGCCAGCGCATCTGCGTGAGTGGGCGCCGTTCGACGCCGATGGGAATCTGGGTACTGCCGGCGCCACGGCGAAGCTCACCACGGTGGCCTCGCCCAAGCCGCACGTTACCGAAACAAGAGTGACGCGAGCTGACGCTCCCCATGCGCTTGAGTACAACTGGGGCGACCACAATATGCGGTGGGAACTCGAAGCCGTCGGCACCGGCACGCGCCTGACGCTTTGGACCAACATCGGTCGCCCCTTCATCGCCATGGGTGCCGCTGGTTGGCACATCTGTTTCGATGTTCTGGATCGCCTGCTCAGCGGAACTCCCCTTGGCCGCATGGTTGGCGGCAACGCGGTGAAGTTCGGCGGCTGGGAGCGATTGCACGCCGAGTACGCCAAGCAGTTCGGTATTGAGCCGCCCAATTGGCCGCCTCAGGCGGCTCAAAAGTAGTGAATCGGTATCGTAAATAAAAAGGAGGACAATTAGTCATGAAAGAAGCAACCAAACGCTCGATTTTTCGCTGGATTCACATCGTCTTGGCAATTCCCATAGTCGGCTATATCTATAGCCCGTTTGACCAAATCCCGAACTACGCCTTCGTCACTCGCTATATCTACGTTCCTGTACTTGTCCTTTCGGGATTGTGGCTGTGGAAAGGCCACGTAGTTCGACGGCTTTTTTCGAAGAGATCGGCACAACAGGATCCTGCTGCGAAACTATTCGCATGAAAATAGCGAAAGCATTTGAGGTATAGAGATCCAATGAATCCATCGGAACGCATTGATCTGCTCATTGAATCACTTCACGACTGGCGCGGCAAAACGTTCGCCACCGTCCGCAAGACCATCCTCGAAGCCGACCGCGAAATCATCGAGGAATGGAAGTGGATGGGAAGCCCGGTGTGGTCTCGCGACGGAATGATCGCCGTCGGCAACGCCCACAAAGATAAAGTGAAGCTTACCTTTTCCAACGGCGCGGGCCTCCCGGATCCAGAAAAACTCTTCAACGCGGGCCTCGGAGGCAACAAATGGCGAGCCATCGATCTCTTCGAGGGCGATAAGATCAACGCCCGTGCTCTAAAAAATCTCGTCCGCGCCGCCATCGAGTACAATCAGCTCAAATTAAAGAGCAAAGCGCCTGCGGGTGCTCGCGCGAAAGTACATGAAAACAAAAAGTGATGAGAGCACAGCTTTTTCGGACTAATTCTCTTTGCGAAACCGCCTAACAAGCAGTTGACATCCCGCCTGGCCCCCGGTCACGTCAAATTCCGAATTATGCCCGCCCTACCCGGTTTTTCTTCGTTCCTGTAATGGTGCTTTCGTGACTGTGGATGCGGAAAGGCCATGCCTTGCGACGACTCATTTCGAAAACATCGGCCTAGCGGGATGGTGCGAATAAGATTCTGACGCTATTATACGCCCAGCGCGGGGTAGAAGGTGGGAAGCATGATGGCCGATAAGTATCGGAACTTCGCAGAGCTGGAACAGAGCGAGAGACGTCGAGATTATCGCATCCGTTCTCGCCACCGTGGTACCCGCACCGTGGTCATCGCCCCCCACGGCGGCAAAATCGAACCAAGAACATCGGAGATTGCAGATGCCATCGCAAGCGACGACCTCTCTTTCTACTCGTTCGAGGGAACCAAATCCCATGGAAACGGTCGGCTTCACATCAAGAGCACTCATTTTGACGAACCGCAATGCGTGAACCTTGTCAAAGCGTCAACAAGAGCGATTAGTGTTCACGGGTGCGGTGGACGAAAACCGGTTGTATGTCTTGGAGGCCGAGACTCAGGCGCGTTGGAGGTACTACGCGCGGCGCTTGAGGAGAAAGGCTTCGTTGCCAGAATCCTCTGCCCCGGCCTGGAAGGCAGCGAGAAACGCAACATCTGCAACCGAACCACGAGTGGAATGGGCATTCAGCTTGAGCTGAGCGAAAGCCTGCGTCGTTCATTTTTCCGGGCTCTCTCGAAGAAGGGGAGGCGACAGAAGACCCGACGATTCCATGATTTCGTGGCTGCAGTACGGGGAAGCATTTGCAAACGATGATCTAAGTCAGAGTATAGCGTTGGTTGCCGGCGGCGAGACGGCGGCCTTGTACTTATGCCCGAGGATCAGGTTCTTGCTGCGGCCCGCCTTCTCTTCCAGCGCGCAAACGCAGCCTTCCGGGATAGCGATTCAATTCTCCATAGGTTTGCAGTGGCTTCGAGGCTTGGTGGCGCGGTCTGTTGGCACTCGTAGTTCTCATTGCTATGGGCTTTCCACGCGCACGACACGTGATGGCACACTTCATCTGGATGGAAAGGATGGAACTGGCAGGGATGCGCATAAACCATTACCGTCGATACAGGACCGCTGGCGTGATAGTACATTTTCGGCATAGGCTCATCCCCTGCCGGACAGGGGCACTGGTAGCCGCTGTGATGGGCATTCCTCGCACACAGTGGGTGATGGCACATTTTGCCGGGGTCGAAAAGGCAGGGGTGTTCTTGAGCCATCACCCGCTTCGGGCCGGAGCCATAGTAGGTCAGCAGGGGAACAGGTTCATCTTTTGCGGGGCAGGGATACACCTTTGGACCAAGAACGAAAGGTGTACCATCGAAACCGGCAGGCACGATCACAACGCTACGGGCCAACTTACGATCATTGACTGCGAGTAAGGCTTCTTCGTATGTGTCAAACTCTGGAACTAGGCAACGAGCGCCCGTTCGCCGGTCCACGATTTTGTAGCCGTTGGACACTTATTTCCTCAGGCGGTAGCCCCTGCAGCACGCAAGCTCTGTCTTGTCCCACGCATAACCGTACATTCCGCCTCCCGAATCTATCCTATACGTCCTAGAGTATACAGTTTCAAGATGACACTAACACCTTGCGAATCTCTTTTGGCCGCAAGGCGGCCACATCCGGAGAGAAGCGCGACACTCGCACGCGCGCGGCCTGCCTCCGGCGGTGCTTTGCGGCCTCCGCGAATCCAGCCATCATCTCTGTAAAAAGCGAATCTTTCATTCGTGCGCCTCCCTCAAACCCAAAGTCGCTTGCGGCAGCGATTTCTTTTTTCTGCACTCCGGTCAAATCAGCAGCATGCAGGTTGGGATTCAAGCTGGCCGAAAGCGCACGCGCCAGGTTTCCACAATGGCTAGCCGTCCAGCCAGATGTTTCAGCCAATCGTGGCGGGCAGCGAAGCCGACCAACAACTTCGTAACCTGCTCCGCTGTGGCGTCCTCGTGAACTTTGAGCACGACAATCCCCTGATAGAGCTGCGGAGGATAGTTGCGAACATCGGCAAAATCGAAATCGCGTGTGACGAGTGCCAGTTGATTGCGCTTCGCGTATTCGGCGATGGTATCGTCTGGCGCAGCACGCATCCCCGCATCACGAACATCCGTCGCTTCATGCCCCAGCTGCCTGAGCAGAACGGCAGCCGAGCGCGGCAGGTTGGCGTCGATTAGAAAATGCATGCGCCAAGTTCAGGTTGGCAGGGGATGATGTTGTTCCTGGTCGACCAGCTCACCCGCGAACTTCAAGGCCGCCCGGATGTCCTCCATGGTCAGGTCGTACTCCCGTTGCACTTCTTGGAAGCTCATGCCGCCGGCCAGACTGCCTACCACGATAGAGACGGGTGTGCGCGTACCCCGAATGATCGGCTTGCCGTGGCAGATTGCAGGGTCAATCGTAATTCGATCATCCATGGTGGTGTCAGAATACGCCAGCGACCTACGGACAGGCAAGCCGTCTCTCTTGAAAACTTTGCAGGTTACGCTGAGCCCAGCTAAATTGGTTGCGAGAGTTAGAGAAATCGCGCGACGAAACCGCGGGACAAACGGGTCGTCCCCCGAACAACTTGTCGCCGCACCGTCTCACCAAACTCCGCATTTCGCGCCAACCGCCTCAATCCACTCCACTTCCCCGTCTCACGTTCGAATGTTCAATACTACGTACTATATCTTGACAGTAATCAATTGCCATGCTACTATTCCCTATGCTTGCCCTGTTTACCCTGAGTCACGAAGGGAGCCTCGAAGGGTTCTCCTCACACGACCGCTTTCCACCTGTCCCCTCGTCCATCGCCCACCACCGCAAAACTTCGCGACCGATAATATCTGCCGCAACCCCCTTGGAATCAACACTTCCAATACCCTCTGTAAGTGTTCATCCTAAACCGCTTACAACCGCCCGCTTTCCTTTAGAATCAACACTTGCAAAAAAACCCAGGGGGAGGGGGCAATTATCGTTAACCTATCCCATCCGGCTAAGCTGTTCCGCTTGGGCCAAAATAGCAAACCGTAGAGGAAACCATGTCTCAGGAATACATCGAGATTCGCGGCGCGCGCGAGAACAATCTCAAGAACGTCTCGCTGCGCATCCCCAAACGCAAAATCACCATCTTCACCGGCGTCTCCGGTTCCGGCAAATCGTCGATCGTCTTCGACACTGTCGCCACCGAAGCACAACGCCAGATGAACGAAAATTTCAGCATGTTCATCCGCACCTTCCTGCCGCGCTACTCCCAGCCGGACGCCGACGCCATTGAGAACCTGAGCATGCCGATCGTCGTGGACCAGAAACGGCTCGGCGGCGGGTCCCATTCGACGATGGGCACGATCACCGACATCTACCCGGTGCTGCGCCGGTTGTATTCCCACATCGGCAAACCGTATGTGGGTCATGCGAACGTCTTTTCCTTCAACGACCCA
>Ga0210383_10002867_pt1 | contig 15533 bp, 9 predicted proteins | sample IncBWC14OmetaG_FD_160072 | JGI IMG/M metagenome (GOLD analysis project Ga0210383, IMG submission 160072) | Forest soil microbial communities from Barre Woods Harvard Forest LTER site, Petersham, Massachusetts, United States - Inc-BW-C-14-O ...
TGGCTGGTCTCTGGAAGCATCGACAATCGATTACAGCGGTCGTGTTCTGGTGTTGTTTTTGGTTCTCTCGGATTTAGCAACCGCTATGAGACCTTGGATAGTATCTCGGTGTAATGTGATCTCGACCGTCTATCCCCGAGGACATGGAACTGGTATCCCGGAAGGGTCTAGTTTAAGGCTTTCCCCCTGAGTGCGGCGGGCAACTCAAACCTTCCAAGAAGCGGGCCAGGCGTCCAACCTTGAGTTCCCCTAGTCCCTAAAATGTGTGTAACATCCTCCGATCTGCAGCGTACTGCTTTATGGATGCCAAGAGGAACATGGCGAAAGAACCGCAGCCCCACGAGAGCGGATCCGGGCAGATGGAGGGGATGGATTTGGAGAGCGTGATCGAGTGCGCACGCGGTCACGATGCCGGGGCTCTCGGGGAGATCTATCGCCGCTATGTCCGGCGTGTCTTTGGACTGTGCCGTTACATGCTGGACTCTCGGGAGAGCGCAGAGGATGCCACCAGCGAAGTCTTCCTCAAGCTGCAACGCTTCATCGAGAGCTACGACCGTTCGATACCGTTCCCCAGTTGGCTGCTACGGGTGGCTGGCAACCAATGCATTGACACCTTGCGGCGCCGGCAGCGGGGGCGGCGGGTGATTGTGGAAGTTGATGACGGAGCCGCGGCCATCGACGCGCCCAGTTCGGAGCCTTCGCCGCTGGGTGCTGTCATCAGCAAGGAAGAGAGGGCGAAGGTACGGGACGCCATCGCACGCCTGCCAGACAATTATCGCGTGCCGCTGGTCCTGCGCTATTACAGCGAGCTGAGCTATGACGAAATCGCGCAGCAGTTGGACCTGGAAAGGAACCACGTGGCGGCGCTGATATTTCGGGCAAAGCAGGAGTTGCGCCGGCGGCTGCCCCATAGGAGCAAGTGATCATGGAATGTTATTCGGAACAAACCTGCGCCCTCGCCGTGGACGGCGAATTGGCGCCGGATGAGGCGCAGCGGCTGCGAGACCACCTGAGCACGTGCCAGCGCTGCCGGGCTCTAGTCGATGCATTACGCGCAGAAAACCGCGTACTGAGCGAAAGTCTCAACGAGCTTCCGGAAGAAGCAGCCATCCCGGCGGGCTTCTCCCCTATGCGCTGGTCCTGGGGGTGGGGCGACCTGGCGATCCTGGCCGCGGTGCTGGCGCTAGGTTCGGTCATTTCCGGTTGGTTCAATGAGCTGGATGTTCCGGCGGGTCTGGAATGGTTCAATCCTTTCAGCGTAAACGGCCGCACCAACCTGATCTTCCACTTTTTTGACTACTTTGCACACGGAGGTACTGCCATGCTAGCGGATTATGCTGCGGTCGTGGGTTGGATTTGTTTGCTGTTGCTGTTGGGCGGGAGCGCAATGCTACTCGGACGCCGAGGGCGGCCACACTACCCCGGCCTGCGCCTGCTGATCGTCTTGCTGGGGTTGTCGTTGCCCAGCTTTGCCCTGGAACGGCGTCACGGCGACTTCGTCACCGTGGCGGCGAACGAGACTGTGGACGACAGTCTTGTGGCCGCCGCTAACGTGGTGCGCGTGGATGGCGTGATCAATGGAGACTTGCTGACTTTTGGCCGGACCGTGGAGGTACGCGGCACGGTGAAGGGCGACCTGATCAGTTTCGCCCAGAGGACCGAGGTCAGCGGAACCGTGGAAGGCCACATCTACACCGTTTCCCGCACCCTCGACATGGAAGGACAATTGGGCCACAGCATCTACGGCGCAGTGCAATCTTTGCATATTGATGACCGTGGCCGCGTGGGTAACGGTATCGTGGTTGCCGTTGGCGACGCCAGCCTCGAGGGCGAGGTGAAGCGCAGCGTGAACATTGTGACTAGTGGCAGTACCGATGTGAGCGGCAGTATCGGCCGCGATCTGACGATGATCGGTCGTAGCTTAGCGCTGACCAACACGGCGCGGGTCGGCGGCAACCTGAGCGCTCGCGTGCGCCAACTGAACGAGGTGCACATCGCCGACGGCGCGACCATTGGGGGCAAACGTGACATCCAGGTGAGGGTGAGGGAGAGCAGCTTCACGCGCCCCAGATTCTATTTTCACCAAGCTGTTTGGTTGGCTGGCGTCATACTGGTGGGATGGATCGGTATGCTTCTGTTTCCAGGCTTCTTCCGGGCCACGACTCAGCTGGTGGGTTCAGGCTGGCTCAGTCTGGGACTGGGGATTGGGATCCTGGCGGGCGCGCCGGTGGCCATGGTCGTCATAGCCATCACGCTGGTTGGCTTCCCGCTCTCGCTAATGTTGCTCGCGCTGTATTTGGCTGCGATCTACTTGGCGAAAATTTGGGTTGGAGCCTTCCTGGGTCGAATACTTCTGAAGCCATCCGGAGCCACGAAGAGCGATTGGTTGCTGGGACTCCTGGTGGGACTGTTGATCCTCACCATCGTTGGGTTCATCCCGTATCTTGGCGGACTGGTCCGGCTGGGCGTGGTTTGCCTGGGTTTGGGAGCGTTTGGCGGGCAGCTTTATCGGGCTTCACGACCGGTAATGACGACATGAAGGCCTGCTGAGGGCGAGGCCAAGAAACTTCGGCAATAGCATCCCCGAAAACCAGATTCGCCCCAGGGGGTACACAACCACGGTTTGATTCCGCTTCACTCCTTCCGTGCCAAGCAGGCCATCGGCCAGACCGTACTCGCGTACATCGGCAGCGCTCGATCCGCATCCTAGCAGTCGGTCTCGTTTCACGCGCAACAGGTGATTGGAAGTTGCGATCCAGAACCAACCACTGCTGTCTTCCACGACCCCGAATATCTGTTGGTGTAATGGCTCGGCGGCGTCGCGTGCGTCGATGTGATCGGAAGCGAGCGAGGCGCTGCCGGCGGCGCTGCCGATCCAGAGCACTCCAGCGTTGTCTAACCAAGTCCCGAAGTCAGAACGCTGAACACCAGCACGGAGTGGCCGCGAGCGTTGATGAAAAATTGGCCCCGGAAGATCGTATGAACTTCCGGGGCGCGGTTTTGCTGCGTTTCGAGTCTACGGCGAGGTAAGGACCGCTCTATCGGGTGACTCCGTGCTCAGCAACGCCTCGAACATCAGGGACGGAGGTGTTCGCCGCAGTGGAAGTCCAATGCGAGATTCCGATTTCGGCCTTCAGCTGTTTCATGGCGACGGCCTGAGTTCGCAGCAACGCTTGCGCGCGACGAAGCTCGATCCGGGTTTTCGCTATTTCCGCCCGCTCTTGCTTGATCTGTGTCTGTTGTTCTTTGACGGCTTCGATCAGGAGCGCAGTCAGGCGAGAGTAGTCCACGCCCGCAGCGTCCTTGCCGTTCTTCTCCCACTGCACAATCTCCGGAACCACGGCGCCCACTTCCTCCGCGATGACGCCGACTTCATGTTTGCCGTTTGACTTCAGATCGTAGGAAACACCGCGCAGCTCCTCGACCTTATCGAGCGCACCGTGCAGCGTCTGAATGTTGGTCTTCCAACGCCGTGAGCTGTAAGTCGCCCAGCCATCTGCCAGCGCCGATCCCAAACCCTGTCCCACCTGCAGAGGGTTACCAACGCTTGTTTTGGTGCCAATCAGAACTGGAGCGCCCGCTGGATTGAGCACCAACGGAGTGTTTCTGACGTTGTCATGAGTAGCCTGGATCGCTCCATAGCCATCGTCGCTCCCGCCGTCTGACAGGTAGCCAATCAGCAGTTGTTTGGTTGGGTCTGAATTGCCCTGTATCTGGAGTTGCGCCGGCGTACCCCGGTTAACACCGTTGTCATCTGCCTGGACCGTTAGGGGTTCGACCGGGGCTGGCGTTCCGATTCCGACGTTGACCGCGGATGCCCCGGTTCCTCCCAGCACCAAAGCGTTGCTGGCCGCCACCCGCGCGGAGAGCCCTATGGCCGTTGCGTTGGTGAGATTACCCGAAACAGCGTCAGCGTTAACTCCTACGAAGGTATTGCCAGACCCGGTAGTGTTCGTTCCTCCCGCGCCTGTTCCCAGAAAGGTGTTGTTCGCTCCAGTCGTGGTGCTTCCGCCCGCGGAAACTCCCACAAAAGTGTCCTGCATTCCAGCGGTGATGCGGGTTCCGGCGCCGTTTCCCAATCCAGTGTTTAGCGTGCCTGTAGTGGTGAAATTGCCAGCGGCGTTACCAACCCAAGTGTTTGAGGTGCCTCCAGCAGCGTGAAAGAACGGCGAGCCTCCGATGGTCAGAACGCCCGCGCCTGAACCGGTAGTGGCGGGCAGGGCAAAAACACTGGCCGATAGAGCACCAGTGAAACTGCCTATGCCGCCGCTGATGATTCCACTGCTTGTGAGATTGCCGATGACACTTTGATTGCCGATGAAAGCGTTGCCCGTGTTCAGCTGTGGAACCTTGGTCGTGTCGAGATTAAGGGTGACCCCGCCGCTGGTTCCTCCCCCGGTCAAGTCAGTCCCCGCAGTGATTCCGGTAATCGTACCGACTCCTGGGAAGGTTTGACCGGAAGCAAATGAAACGATGCCTCTGAAATTGGCGGTTCCATTTACGTCGAGACCGGCGCCGGGCGCGGTCGTGCCGATGCCGACGTTTCCGCCAATCGGATTCAATGAAAGTGAGGTGTTCGTGACGTGTTGATGAGTCGCCTGGATCGCTCCATAGCCGTCATCGCTCCCACCGTCTGACAGGTAGCCAATCAGCAGTTGTTTGGTTGGGTCGGAACTGCCCTGGATCTGGAACTGGGCCGGCGTGCCCCTTGAACTGCCGCTGTCGTCGGACTGGACCGTCAGGGGTTCAACCGGCGTCGGGGTACCGATGCCTACGTTGACGGCACTCGATCCGGTTCCTCCGAGCACCAAAGCATTGCTCACCCCTACCCGGGCAGCAAACCCTATCGCTGTTGCATTGCTCAGATTGCCCGAATTAGCATCCGCTCCGATTCCCAAAAAAGTATTCCAAAATCCGGTGGTATTGGTTCTTCCGGCACCAGTTCCGACTGCGGTATTGTCATATCCGGTGGTGGTCGACGCTCCGGCGACAGATCCCACGAATGTGTTCTGCGTGCCGGTGGTGTTGGCGCCTCCGGCACCGTATCCCACTCCCGTGTTGAAGGTGCCGGTAGTGGCGAAATTGCCGGTGGTGTTTCCCACCCAAAGATTGGACGTGCCTCCGGCCGCATGGAAGAACGGCGAGCCCGCGATGGACAGAATACCTGTGCCCGAACCGGTAGTGCTGGGCAGCGCGAAGGCGCTGGCGGCCACAGCACCACCGAAGCTCCCTGTGCCGCCGGCGATGATTCCACTCGTGGTGAAGTTGCCAGTGATCGTCTGATTGTTGGTGAACGTGTTTGCGGTGCTCAGTTCCGGAACTTTGGTGGTGTCGATGTTTAGAGTAACGCTGCCGCTGGTTCCGCCGCCGGTAAGCCCCGTGCCTGCGGTTACTCCGCTGATCGAGCCAGTGCCGGGGAACGTTTGCCCGGAGACGAAGTTCACGACACCAGTGTTCGTGATTCCGAAAGTCGTTCCGGATAGCGTCAGCGCCGGTGAACTTCCCGATGGAAACAGCGTCAGCGTGTTGCGAAAATCTGCCGCGCCGTTCACGTCGAGCATGGCTGCCGGGGTCGTAGTGCCAAGGCCTAGATTGCCCAAGGGGCTTTGGAAGAGTTCTGAATCTCCCAGCTTGGTTGGACTTAGCCAGAGTGGAATGTAGTGAGCTTTTCCAGTGCCCGTATAGGACGGGTTCGCAGGGCCGTTCGATGAGAGTTTGCTCCCATTAGCGTTGGCTTTGAGAAACGCTGATGCTGGCATTCCGCCGAGGGTCTGTGCGTCCGCCGCTTTTAGCGCGTAGGGCACGCTTGCCAGCAGAACTCGCGGGCTTTCGTTTTGTCCCTCCGGCTGAACACCCAGCCAACGCGCTTCACCGGAGGCAAAGATGTCCGAGGGCAGACCGTGGGCTGAAGTCGAGCCGAGCACGACTGAATAATGTCCGTTCTTGTCCGAGGTGACGTTCTGAGTCTCCATCCAAAGCGCGGCGCCACCTTGCTCATCTTTATAGAGGCTGAAAGTGACGCCCGTGATACCGGAAATGGGTTTGCCGTTCCCATCCATTAATATGCCAGCGAACTTGGTAACTGCCGGTACCACGATGCTTGAAGGAGGTACGACGATGGATTGTTGGGCCGCACTCGGCAGAACCGAGCAGGCGGCTAGTAAAAGAGCCGAAATCGTTGATTTAAGGCGCGACATGGTTTTCTCCAGTTTTATGAATTTGGCCAACGTGAGCGCCTCGCGACTTCGTTCGCGCCCGTAAAAGCCTTCCACTCGGATAAGCGACAACCTCAGGCAAATCTGGACATGAAGTGGTGGACGAGAAAAGAATTGGAGAACACACCTGAAAAGTTCCGGCCGCGTGTCCACTTTCGCCGCGCAGTGTCGCTTATGAAAGTGAGCAGGCGAAATCGAGTGACGAACGAGTCGATCGCGCCCTCAATCTCACGAACTTGGAAAGTTCAAGAACACATAAATAAGGAGAACCACCATGAAAGCAATACATTCGATGTTCGCTCGCACTATCGCATCCGTGCTGATGAGCCTGTTCCTTTTCGCAGCTGTCAGCGTTGCCGCCACTCAACCGCTGGCTGAACCCTTCGGACTTGCCCTGGACTCAAAAGGCAACCTGTACGTCGCCAACTTCCAGGTCGGACAGGTCCTCGTCTATAACCCGAGCTATCAGCAACTTCCTGCGAAAACCATCACCAACGCACTCCGTGCGCCCACTGGCGTCGCGTTCGACATCAACAACAACTTGTACGTTTCGGACGAAAGCTACAACACCGTCAACGAGTATTCGCCAGCGCACAAGCTACTGCAGCAGCTTACAAGCGCCAACGGCATCGGCGGCCCGGTCGCGATAGCAATTGATGGCGTGGGCGATTTGTTCGTCAACAACAGCTTCCAGAATGTCACCCTGATTTCGCTCCCGCTCGACAACCAACTGATCCAGAGTGTCAATGCCAGCTCGCTTGGAGTTACCACCGTGTCCGGAATCGCGACCCGCGGAGCAATCTGGGCGCTTGGTACCGATCAGGGTTTTGAGCCCTCGCGTCTGGACATCTTCTTTCTGGTCGGCAACACTGAAAATCCAGTCTCCGGCACCACAGGATCCGCCGTGGCATTTGACGGATCGGGAAACATTTACTGCGCCAACCTCGACGGTACCGTCGACTATTACAACTCCACCACCAAAACGTCGACGCTTTTCAAGAACGTGGGTTTCATTTCCCGGGGAATGGTGGTCGACAACGCGCGCGGTCGCGTCTACATCGCCAATTTTCAGGGTAATGAGATCCAGGTCTACAGCACCAAGGGCGTCCTTCTGACAACGATCAAGTAGTTTGGTACCATCTCTTCCAGCGGCGGGTGCAGCCTACCCGCCGTTTTTTCTTTCGCGTGCATCTTCTGAATGGCAGAAGTCCATTTCCGCGAGTAGTCGCTTTCGGCCTCCCTGCAGATTCTTATCTGGCGATTTCCCTCCTGCGGTACAATTTGTGCACGAAAAGCGGCCACACTGCCGTTTTCGAGAAGTGAGGGCGAATCAACCTTATGTCCTCGGCGGCACCGGTCACGATTCTGCTCCAGCAATGGGGCGAGGGAAACAAGGAAGCGCTCGACCAGTTGATGCCGATCGTGTATGCGCAACTGCGCAAGCTCGCCGCTCATTCCTTGAGAGGTGAGCGTCCGAACCACACCCTGCGTGCAACCGAGTTAGTCCACGAAGCCTACCTCAAGTTAGTTGGCTCAGAAACCCCTTGGCAGAACCGAGTCCATTTCTATGCCGTAGCGGCGACCGTGCTTCGGCATATTCTGGTTGACCACGCAAAGACCAACCGGCGGCAGAAACGTGGCGGAGACGCGGAGAAGATCCCGCTTGATGAAGCAGTCGTCGTCGGCCCGCAAGCATCTTCGGAGGTCATGAGCCTGGACGAGGCTCTGAAGCGACTGGCCACAACCGATGCCCGGAAGAGTCAAATCGTCGAGCTCACATTTTTCGGCGGGATGACGCTTGAGGAGATCGCGGCGGTGCTCAATATCTCTGACAAAACAGTTCACCGTGAGCTGAGAGTGGCCAAGGCGTGGCTGCATCGAGAACTTCGCCCCGAGGGCGCAGGGTCAGCATGAACACGCCAGCGTTTGATTCCTGGAGGCGTGTCGAGTCCATTCTGAATGATGCTCTTGATCTTCGCGCCGAGGAAAGGCCAGCGTTTCTCGACAGTGCGTGCGTCGGCAATCCGGATCTGCGCCGCGAAGTCGAGTCGCTCCTGGCGTCGGTCGACAAGAGCGTGGGATTTATCGAACAACCGCTGCACAAAGTGGCGCAGCAACTCGCCGAAGACAGCGAGGGCCCCGGCAGCCGTATCCAGGCCTATCAACTGCTCAAGGTAATCGGCGAAGGTGGGATGGGCAGGGTGTATCTCGCGGCCCGTGCCGACGATCAGTACAGCAAGCAAGTCGCAATCAAACTGCTGCAGGCGGGTTTCGCTCAAACCACGGCGATGCTGCTGCGCTTCCGCAGCGAGCGCCAGATTCTCGCCGATCTCGACCACCCCAATATCTCTCGCCTTCTCGACGGAGGAGTGACTCCGAGCGGATTGCCGTTCCTGGCTATGGAATACGTCGACGGCATCCCTATTCACGAATACTGCCGCCGGAACCAGTTGAACATCGAACAGCGCCTGCGGCTGTTTATCACTGTCTGCGCTGCCGTCGAGTATGCGCACAAACATCTTGTGGTTCACCGCGACATCAAGCCCGCCAATATTCTGGTGACGAAGGAGGGTGAGCCGAAGCTGTTGGACTTCGGCATCGCCAAACTGGTGGACGCGGAGCAAGGGACTGCGGCACAAACCCGGACAGCGGAACGGTTGATGACTCCCGAGTACGCCAGTCCCGAGCAAATCACAGGCGGTGTTGTGACTACTGCCACTGACGTCTATGCTCTCGGCGTGCTGCTCTACGAACTGCTGGCCGGGTCGCGACCGTTTAACCTGGAAACAACCACTCCGGTTGAGCTGTATCGCGTGATTTGCGAGCGCGATCCGGAGGCTCCAAGTACGCGAGCCTCGAAGTCGGAAGGGCCGGCTTCTTCCGAGGCGGAGAAGATCAGCAGTGAACTCGACAACGTTGTCCTCATGGCGATGCGTAAGGAACCGGCACAACGCTACCGGTCGGTACGCGAGTTCGCTGACGACATCAATGCCTACCTCAGCGGATATCCGGTGCGCGCGAAAACGGCGACGCTGGGCTACCGCTCAAGCAAATTCATCCGACGCAACCGAGCCCCTGTAGGCTTCGCTGCACTGGCGGTGGTGGTTCTGGTGGGATTTGTCATCGGCATGGCCATTCTGACAAAACGCGCTCGCAGTCAACAAGCTATTGCAGAAACGGAATCCAAGTTTCTATCCAGCATTTTTGAAGCATCCACTCCGTTGCAAGCGCGCGGAAAGCAAGTCATGGCGCGTGATTTGCTGGATGCCGGACTGCAACGCGTGGATCGCGAACTGTCCGGCCAACCCGAGGCTCAAGCCGCAATGCTCGCGAGCATCGGCCGCTCCTATTACTTTCTCGGCCTCTTTGATCAGGCAAAGCCCTTACTGCAACGCGCCTACGACCTGCGCAAGGGATTATTCGGCGACGACGATTTGCGGACTGCCGAAGCGGCAGAAGATCTGGCGTCAGCACATCGTATGAAGTCAGAGTACGCCGACGCGGAGAAGTTGTTGCGCTCCACGCTGGCGGTGCGCGAAAAGAAGCTCGGTCCTGACGATCCCGCCGTCGCAGAAACCCTGACCGACTTGGGCGACTGTTTGATCCGGGAAAATCGTGAGCGTGAGGCCGAATCCGCGCTCCGGCGGGCGCTCATCATCTTCCGCAAAAACAATGACCCCCGCGGGGCGACGACGCGTGGCTATCTCGCCGAGATCGCCACGCGCACAGGCAACTACCCAGAAGCGGCTGCCCTCTTGCAAGAAACAGCAGAGATTTATCGTCAAACCCAAGGCACTGATACCCCCGACTATCTCATGACGATGCATAATCTCGCCGCTTCCCTGATCGACAGCGGGGACTTATTGGATGCAGAAAAGGGCGAGCGTCAAGTGCTTGAACTGCGACGCAAAATCGACCCCGGTCATCCCGACATCGGGTATTCGTTGAACAATCTTGGCTGGATTCTTCTTGAGGAAGGAAACTGGCAAGAGGCGGGACCATTCCTGAGCGAGAACCTGGAAATCACCAGCAAGCTCGGCAGCAAGAGCGATCGCATCGCCACCGCCAAAAACAACTGGGGACATTATTTGCAGGAGAAACGCGACTACGCCGGTGCGAATGCGTTCTACGGCGAAGCCTTGAAGAAGATGCTGGAACTTCGCGGCCCCGAGAGCTGGCAGGCTGCGAAAGTACGTATGAACCTTGGCCAGCTCAAGTTCGACGAGCGCGACTACGCGGGAGCGGATGCCGAATTCACCGATGTCCTAGCCTTGGCGCGAAAGCTCGGAGGGGACGATCACCCGCAAGTGGCCTCTTCATTGATCGCACTCGCCGAAGCCAAGATGTTCGAAGATCACAGCGCCGACGCTGAACCTTTGCTCCGGCAAGCTTTGAGCATTCGCGAGAAGAAATTGAGACCAGGCCATCCCGCGATCATGTTTGCGCAAGTGCGCCTGGGCGAATCGCTCACCGCGCAAGGCCGCGCCGCAGAGGCCGAGCTCATTCTGCGGCAGGCGCTCAAGTCCGCAGTCGGAAGCCCTTTTCCACTTGTGCGCTGGCAGGTGGGCGAAGCCGAGGGAGCGCTCGGAGAGTGTTTGTCAGCGTTGGACAAGCATTCCGAAGCTGATCCGTTGCTGCGCCAGAGCAAGACTGATCTCGAACATCATCCTCGCCCCGCATTCGTAAGCGCTCATCTCGTTTTTCACAGTGTCTAGTTGGACTTGCTCGATACCCTAAGAAGCCCTGCTCGCAAGTTCATCGTTTGGTATCTTCGACGCTGCCCTGGGGCGAGAGCTTCATGGGGTGATTCAGGAAGTAAAGAAGATGGCCAGCCAGATCCAACTCTCTGTAGGCGTATGTCCTCATTAGGCTTAGAAGAGTTGGGTTAATAGATGACAGAGAACTTAAAATCGCGGGTCTCGAAAGAGGCGTACCGATTCAATTCCGGTTCCGGGTACCATTCTACGAGCGCGAGGATCGCACGTCCCGGACTGCTCATTTTCATTCTGCGTTCGGTAGTGAAGTAGTTGTAGAATAGCCGCCGTGAACGTGATCGATGAACTCTGGTCCGCGTTACTCAGGCGGATTGCTTGCCGCGATTCGTTCGATGCTTCTTCCTCGGAAGCTGCGGCTCGCGGAGTGTGAGAAATGGACAAGCAGGCCAACGGCGTGATCAAGGAAATCGAAGTCCTCTGGATCACCGCCGGCCTCGGCTGTGACGGCGACACCATCGCCATGACCGCCGCTACCCAGCCCAGCATCGAAGAAATTGTGCTCGGCGCTCTACCCTGGATTCCGAAAGTGAATCTGCACAATCCCTTTCTTGCCGCAACCAATGGCGACGATTTTCTGAAGCCCTTTTATCAAGCCGCGGACGGAGCGATCGGCAATTTCATTCTCGTGGTCGAAGGGTCCGTTCCGAACGAACACAATAAGGAAGAAGGCTATTGGGCTTCGCTGGGCACGGACGCGAAGACCGGGCAACCGATCACCACTTGCGAATGGATCGATCGTCTCGCGCCCAAGGCGTGGGCGGTAGTGGCGGCGGGGACGTGCTCCACTTACGGCGGTATTCACGCTATGGAAGGCAACCCGACGGGGTGCATGGGGCTTCCCGACTATCTGGGCTGGCAATGGAAGTCGAAAGCTGGGATTCCCATCGTGTGCGTCCCTGGCTGTCCCGTACAGCCCGATAATTTCATGGAGACGCTTCTGTATTTGCTCTATATGGCATCCGGGCGCGCGCCCATGATTCCCCTCGACGACGCGCTGCGGCCAACCTGGCTTTTTGGCAACACCGTGCACGAAGGCTGCGACCGCGGCGGCTTCTACGAGCAAGCTCAGTTCGCTGAAGAATACGGATCTCCGCTGTGCATTGTGAAGCTGGGTTGCTGGGGGCCTGTGGTGCAATGCAACGTGGGAAAGCGTGGCTGGATGGGCGGGATTGGCGGGTGTCCCAATGTAGGCGGCATCTGCATCGGATGCACGATGCCGGGCTTTCCTGACAAGTTCATGCCCTTTATGAATCAACCGCCGGGTTCTCTTTTGTCCTCGGCAGCGGTGCAAACTTATGGGCGTGCGATTCACGCCTTGCGGCGTTTCACGCAGGCGTCGCTGAACAAGGAACCCACGTGGCGAAAGCCGTCGCGCTAGTGCAGAGCGGACACTCCTGTTCTCTGCAGTTGAAGTTATTGTTTGGCAGCGTTGAGGCAGCTTTGCCATGGTTCAGCGTTGAAATTCCCTGCCGCGGCGCTGGTGGCGCGGGCTTGGGGTATCCCTCACTCATTCGGAATGACACGAGGTTTTGAGAGCTAATCAGAGGTAAGAATGGTTTCGTTTTCGTGGCCGAACAACGCCGATGATGCACCCCAGGATCATCCTTCCGTGATTGCACAACCCGACCTGAATCCCGCCGAGGCTGAGGGGATTCTTCGTGGCCTCGCCGGAGTCTTCAGCAACCACACTCCTTCAACTGCAAGACGCGTGGTGTATCCACCGGAGCGGCCGGATCAGGGATGGTCCGCTGATTCGCAACTCCCTAATCTGGAAGCCCGATATCGCGCCCTGGTCGAGCAGATTCCTGCGGTAGTGTTCATGGCATATCTCGATCGTGGAATCGGCGAGGCTTACGTCAGCCCCCAGATTGAGGCCGCGCTGGGTTTTTCACAGGAAGAGTGGCTGGAAGATCCCGTGCGCTGGTACAAGCACATCCATCCCGACGACAAGCACCGCTGGAGTACAGAAGCGGCACAGATGCTTCTTACCGGCAACCCGCTGCGTTCCGCGTATCGTGTGGTTGCACGCGATGGCCGGGTCATCTGGTTTCATTGCGAAGCCAAAATGATCCGCAAGAAGGACGGCGAACCCTGGTTCATTCACGGCGTGGGTTTTGATATCACTGACCTGAAACGGACCGAAGAAGCGTTGCAGGAGGAGCGCAACGTCGTCTCCGGCATTCTCGACACCGTGGGCGCTTTGGTCGTGGTGGTGGATCCTGAAGGCCGCATCATCCGTTTCAACCGCGCCTGTGAACAAATGACCGGGTACTGCTTCGACGAGGTTCAGGGAAAGTTTATCTGGGACTTGTTTCTGCTTCCTGAAGACGTGGAACGCTTCAAGGCGTCGTTCCGAAAGACGCGCGTCGACCAAGCTCCACAAGAGTACGAGAGCAGTTGGGTCAGCCGGGATGGTAAACAGAGAATTATTGCCTGGTCTACGACCGTCCTCCCCGGTACCGGCGCAGATGCAGCGTACATCATCGCCTCCGGCATTGATGTGACGGAACGAAAGCGGGCCGAGGTCAAGTTCCGCGGCCTGCTGGAAGCGGCACCCGACGCGGTCGTAGTGGTCAATCGCGACGGCAGGATCGTTCTGGTGAACGCCCAGGTAGGAAAACTGTTTGGTTACACGCACAAAGAGTTAGTGGGGCAACCGCTCGAACTTCTGGTGCCGGCGCGTCTGCGGAACAGACACTCCGAACACCGCATTGGTTTTTTCGAAGAGCCGCGCGTGCGCCCCATGGGTGCCGGCACAGAACTCTACGGCTTGCACAAAGACGGCCACGAATTCCCCGTGGAAATCAGCCTCAGCCCACTGGAGACCGAGGAGGGCGTTCTGGTTTCCAGTGCAATTCGCGACATCACCGAGCGCAAACACCTGGAGAAAACAATTCTGGATATAAGCGCCCGGGAGCAGCGCCGCATTGGACAAGACTTGCACGACGGATTGGGCCAGCATCTGACTGGCATTGCCTTCATGAGCAAAGTGCAGGAACACAAGTTGGTGGAAAAGGGCCTGCCCGAGGCCGGCGATGCGGCCAAGATAGTCACCCTGGTGAATGAGGCCATCCACAAGACGCGGGAATTGGCGCGCGGCCTGCTTCCCGTTGTGTCTGAAGAGCAGGGGTTGATGTCGGCCCTGCAACAGTGGGCGAGCGAAGTTGAAGACCTATTCGGAGTCAGTTGCCGATTCCACTGTTTTACTCCGGTGCTGATTCATGACGACGTTGCGGCTACCCATCTTTATTATATAGTCCGGGAGGCGGTAAACAACGCGATCAAGCACGGTCGTCCGCGCCAGATTGTTATTCGCCTGGCTGCCGACCAGCAGCAAGGCGTTCTCACCATCCAGGATGACGGCTGTGGAATTGGCAATGCCGCGGCCGGCGGTAAAGGAATGGGGCTTCACTTGATGAACTACCGGGCGAGGATGGTCGGGGGGGCGATCGAGGTGCAACGTGTCGCAACGGGCGGCACGATGGTGACCTGTTTGTTCCCGGTTAAGGGCGAAGGATTGAAGTAAAAGATGAGCGCGGCTTACAAAACGCAAAACCACACCGTCGCCAAGAAGAGGATTTTGGTGGTGGATGACCACCCCATCGTGCGCCAGGGTCTGGCACTACTGATCAACCGGGAGCCCGATCTGGTGGTTTGCGGCGAAGCCGAGGAGGCGATGGGCGCGATACACGTGCTTGCCTCGGCCCGGCCCGACGTACTCATCGTCGACATTTCATTGAACGGCCCCGACGGTCTCGATCTGCTTAAGAGTGTTCGCGCCACTTACCCTACTCTGCCGGTTCTGATCCTCTCCATGCACGATGAGTCAATCTACGCGGAACGAGCGCTCCGCGCCGGGGCAAATGGCTACATCATGAAGCAGGAAGCCACGGAAAAGGTGCTGGTCGCGGTGCGCCGCATTCTGAGCGGTGAGATTTACGTGAGTGACCGCATCGCTAACCGGATGCTCAAGCACTACATTACCGGCTCCGGCACGCTGCGAAACTCAACTATCGCCGATCTCAGCGACCGCGAACTGGAAGTGTTCCGCCTGATCGGTGAAGGTCACGGAACCCGCCAGATTGCAGAAGAGCTGCACGTCAGCGTAAAAACTGTCGAATCCTACCAGGCCCACATCAAGGAGAAACTCTCACTGCGCAGCGCCCGCGAGCTCATGCAGCACGCGATTCAGTGGAATATGAATGAAAAGGCGGGATGACGGCTGAACTGAGTATTGCTTCTGAGCTCACCGTGGCGATCACGGGTGAGAGTTGGTGGAGGCGTTTATGGCGCTCACGACTCGAAGACGTTTCGTCCAGCAAACGGCGTTCGCGGCAGCGGCCCTTTGCGGACGCCCGATTGAGGCACTTGCCGGGGCGCGGCGATTGTTCGAAGCACGCGAACAGAATGCCGCTCGGGTCGATGGGGCTGCAATCCGAAAACTTGCTTCCCAGATGAGCGGGCAGGTAATCACACCGCAGACACCCGACTATGAATCGGCACGCCTGATTTTCAACCGTGCTTTCGATCGTCGTCCCGCGCT
>Ga0210383_10002868_pt1 | contig 15533 bp, 5 predicted proteins | sample IncBWC14OmetaG_FD_160072 | JGI IMG/M metagenome (GOLD analysis project Ga0210383, IMG submission 160072) | Forest soil microbial communities from Barre Woods Harvard Forest LTER site, Petersham, Massachusetts, United States - Inc-BW-C-14-O ...
TGGCACGACTTCCTCAACCAGCCGCCACGCAGCGACAAAGACCGCGTAACCCCCACCTTCTCCAAACAGCTGCCTAAGCTGATGCACAAGCTGGGCTTGCAGCGCCTGCGCAAGAACGGCAGGGTCGGCCCGTACGAACTCGGTCCCCGCGCCTTCGACGCCGGCCCTACCTGGGAGGACTATCTCGCCGAGAACACTGCGTTGCCTGGAGACGAGCCACGCCGCATCAGGATCTACCTGTCCGAGCTGAAGGCCACCAAGCAGGAGCAGGAGTCCACCAGACGCGCTGCCCGCCGCGAGTACCTTGCCCTGCAGGGCATTTCCCACGATGGCATCATCCGGGCCGAGCAGTACAGCGACGAACACCAGGCCGGGCCCGCCATCGTCTTCCAGCACGGCAGGCAATGGCAGCGGCTCGACCACTACCTGGCAGCGCAAGGAAAGGACCTGCCCGTCGATACCAGGGTGGAGATGATCCGCCAGCTCGCCGAAGCGCTTGACCACGCCCACCGGCGCCATCTCTACCATCGTGCCCTGGCCGCCCGGTGCGTCTACGTAGAACTCGACGGACGATACCCACGCCTGCGCGTCTGCGATTGGCAGGTCGCGGCGCGCCCCGGCAACGGTGCCACCGCCACCAACACCGCGATCAGCCCGGGAGTGGCATCTCTCGCCGAGCACATCGAGAAGTCCGCCGGTCCCTACCTGGCCCCTGAGCTCGGCAGCCCGGATGCACAGGCCGCGCAGCTCGACATCTTCGGCCTCGGCACGCTCAGTTACTTGATTCTGACCGGCCAGGCTCCGGCCAGCTCGAGGGACCAGCTGGGTCAGCGTCTGGCGGGCGAAGGCGCACTTGTCCCGTCGTCAGCCGCTGATTCGATCAGCCCTCTCATGGACGGCCTGGTACGAAACGCGACCGCGCTTTATCCTGCCGACCGCACCGAGTCCGTCCGCGATTTCCTCGCCGACCTGGACAAGGTCGAAGAGGAGCTAACCGCGCCGGATCGCGAGCCTGCGGTCGACCCGCTCACGGCAGGGAAGGGCGACGAGATCGAGGGGTGGACCGTCGAGCGGGTGCTCGGCAAGGGCTCCACATCACGTGCGTTGCTGGTCAAGCGGGGCGAGCAGCTGCGCGTCTTCAAAGTGGCGCTCAACGATTCCGCGGCGGTCCGGCTTACCCGCGAGGCGGCGCAGCTTGGGCAGCTCACCGATTCCCATGTCGCCAGGCTGATCGACCCTCCATTCCAGGCTGGCCCGTCGGCCGCGCAGCGCACCCTGATCGCAGTCGAGTATGTCGGTGACCACACCCTGGCCGACGAGATCCGTCAGCACGGCTCGCTGACCATCCACGAGCTTGAGCGGCTGGGCGAGGACCTGTTCCAGGCCGTAAGGTTCCTTGACGGCCGCAACGTCTGGCACCGCGACATCAAGCCGGACAACCTGGCCCTGCGCGAGCTGGAACGTAAGGGCCGCGAGCTAGTACTCTTCGATTTCTCCCTGGCTGGCACGCCGGACACCGAAGTTAACGTCGGCACGAACGACTATCTCGACCCGTTCCTGGGACAGGGACGCCGTACCAGCTACGACCAGGCGGCCGAGCTCTACTCGGTGGCGGTCACCCTGCACGAGATGGCCAGTGGGGAGGTGCCGTCCTGGGGGGATGCCCTCATCGGCGCCAGGCTGCTTGACCCCGCCGAAGAGGTACAGCTCGCTGAGGACATCTTCGACCCCGTCCTGCGCGACAGCCTGGTGGAATTTTTTAGGAAAGCGCTGGCCCGGGACGCGGCCAAGCGGTTCGGGTCGTTGCGGGAGATGACCCGCGCCTGGACGGACATCTTCCGTGATCTGGACACGGTCCCGCCGCTTACCACCTCCGCCACGGTCGGCCTGGAAGAATCCGCGGACGCTGACGAGAAACGCAAACGAGCGGCCATGGAAGCAACGGCGGACACACCGCTCGCCGCGGCCGGGCTGTCACCCCGTGCCCTGTCGATCGCGCTGCAGCAGCTCGGCGTCTCCACAGTTGGTGAGCTGATCCGCATCCCCGCCCGGCGCATCACGAAGCTGCGCGGCATCGGCAGCAAGCCCCGGTACGAGCTGGTTCGCCAGGCGAGAGATTGGCGGGGTCAGCTAAGGCTCTCCGAGACGGCGGTTCCACCAGGGAAAATCTCTTCTGCCGAACGGGCCGTGGTGCAAACTCCGCGCCCTGCGTCCTCGCAGGCCGTGGCGAACGCCGAGGCTCAGGAATCCGTTGACACGGAGCAAGAACTCGCACATCTTAGCGTCGACGACCTTGTCGCCCGGCTGATACCTGATCCGCTCGACCTGGGCCGGGTCGTCGGCCTCACGGGCCCGGACGGCGATGTCCCGCAGGCGCCGCCGTGGGCGAACCACCATGAGATCGCCGCAGATACTGGGTTGGCGCTGGACGAAGTGGCGACCCGCCTCGACCGCCTCCGTAATCGGTGGGCCAAGTCCGTCCCCGCCCTCACCCCGATGCGTGACGACGTGCTGCGGATGCTGGAAGACCACGGCCGGATCCTGGAATGGAATCAGCTCGCGGCTGCGTTGCTCGCCCGGCGCGGCTCGGGCCTCGAGGACGCCGCAGCCCGTATGGTCCTCGCGGGAGTGTGCGTGCGTGCGGCGATCGAAACCGAGGAGCGCAAGCAGGAGCCAAGGCTGACGACACGGCGCCTGGGCCAGAAGGTACTGGTCGCGCTGACCCGCGTAGGTGATGACGCGGTTCCCGACGCCGACGACCTGTTCGCCTATGCGGAGCTGCTCGGCGGCGAGGCGGACAAGCTGGCCGCCAGGGACCCGCTACCTGGGGTGACGGAGATCAAGCAGAGTCTGTTGGCCGTGCCCGGCGCGGACCGGGCGTCCCGGCTGTCCGATACCGACCTGGTCTTGCTCGCCGCCGCCGCGTCCGCGAACGCGGCAGCCACCACCCGCCTTGAGCTGTATCCCCGTGATCTGTCCGCCGAACGGGCCGTGAAGATCTCCCAGTCCGTGACCTTCCTCGGTGATCACGGACTCCGGGAAGAAGAAGTGGTGCAGCGGGTCGTCGCCAGGTTCCCCGAACTGACGCAACCGCCCAAGCCAGCCGACATCTACCGGCTGCTCAAGGAGCAATACCCGGACGCGGACCTACGGAGGAGGTCGGATGGCCGGGTAGCCATGCTCTCGATGACTCACCAGAGCGCCGCGAGCCGAACCGACCGGACAGAAACGAAAGCCGCTACAAGGTTCGGCCAGGACACGGAAGAGCACGCCTGGCAGCAGATCGAGCAGTCCCGTCAGCGGGGTGGCTTCGTCGCCGTCAAGGTGGCCCTCAAGGACGCCGCCGCGGTCAGCCCGGTGCTCGTAACGCTGAGTGGCGTTGCTCCTGTCAACGTGACTGCCCTGTTTATCCGGACGCTGCAGGAGATAGTCCACGAGGAAGGGAAGCCGCGGTGGGAATCCGTGCTCGCCGCGGACTCCGAGGACGCGTCACCGCAGGCTAAGGTCGGCTTTTCGCGCCTGCTCGACACCACCTGGAATCGCATGGAGGCGCACGTCCGCGCCGTCGGCGACGATATCGTTTTCTTGCACGACGCCACGCCGCTGGCCCGCTATACGGGTGGCACCGACCTATTGGCCAGGCTCGCCGTGACCGCCCGGCAGTCCGGTGAGTCACCGCATGGCCTGTGGCTGTTCTGTCCCATGCACGACCCGCACGAACCGCCGCGCCTCGACGGCCAGATAGTCCCCGTCATCCCCGGCGACGCCGAGCAGCTCGTCGTGCCCAGTGGCTTCGGTGCATCCATCAGTCCCAGGAGGGCCTCGTGATCGATCCCAAGGCACTGCTCGCCGACCTCAAAGGCCAAGTCAAGGCGCTCGAAGCTGACCTTCGCCTGTACGGGGTAACGGACAGCACGACGGCTGCCGAACTCGAGCGGGAGTGGCAGGCGGCACGGGACGCTCAGCGAACCGCGGCCACTTACGAAATGTGGCGCGAAGACCGCGTGACCCAGGTCGCCGTGGCCTGGGTGCTTGGCACCGTCTTCGTCCGCTTCTGTGAGGACAACGGCCTGATGGAGTACCCAGTCATCGCCGGTCCAGGTGATCGTGTCGCCGTGGCTCGGGAGCGCCAGGGAAAGTTCTTCGAGGAATCTCCCGCGCTAACCGACCGAGACTGGATCGTAGAAGGCTTCAATGCTCTGTCGGTCTCCCCGGTCGCTGCCGGCTTGTTCGAGTGGCACAACCCCATGTGGAGCATCCTCCCGTCGCACGAGGCGGCCAAGGCGCTGCTTGCCTTCTGGTGCGAGCAGGATGCGAACGCTCAGATTGTGCACGATTTCACCGACGAGACGTGGAACACCCGTTTCCTTGGTGATCTCTACCAAGATCTTTCCGAGTACGCGAAGAAGACCTACGCTCTCTTGCAGACCCCCGAGTTCGTAGAGGAGTTCATCCTTAAGTACACACTGGATCCAGCGATTAAGGAGTTCGGCCTAGAACCGGAGCCCCCGTACGGTCATCCAGACTTGCCGCGTCGTCTCCGCGTGATCGATCCTGCCTGCGGCAGCGGGCACTTCCTCCTCGGCGCATTCCACCGCTTGCTTGCCGCGTGGCAAGATCAGTCTGGCGATACAGACAAGTGGGTCCTCATCGCCCGCGCCCTAGGATCAGTCCACGGCGTGGACAAGAACCCATTCGCGGCCGCCATAGCCCGCTTCCGCCTCATGCTAGCCGCTATGCAAGTCGGCGATGTAAAACGCCTGACGGCAAAGGTAGACTTTCCGCTAAACATTGCAATAGGCGACTCCTTGCTGCATGGACGCGGTGCACCTGGCATCCAGACCGAACTGGCACTCTACGGTGACCGCCACACCTATACCTACCGGACTGAAGACGTCGACGAATACATAAAGTCGGTCGACATACTTGGGGTCGGAAGTTACCATGTTGTCGTAGGCAACCCGCCATACATTACCGCAAGGCTTATAAGAGCTGTTCGGGTAAGTATGCACTGTCTGTCCCCTTCGCGGAACGGATCTTCCAACTTGCTATACGCGGTGCCCAAGATGGCGCTGATGCCGGGTACACCGGTCAGATCACGTCCAATTCCTTCATGAAGCGCGAATTTGGTAAGAAGCTGATTGAAGAGTACTTCCCGAATATCGACCTAACCTACGTTGTCGACACCTCAGGCGCCTACATCCCTGGTCATGGCACTCCGACCGTAATCCTCATCGGCCGACGCCGGTACGCGCGCGCAGGTTCAACGATCCGAACAGTGCTTGGAGTTCGAGGAGAACCTAGCCAGCCGCTAGATCCCGCACTAGGTCTGGTCTGGCAGGCGATCATTAGTCAGGTCGGGCGTCCCGGTAGCGAAAGCGAATGGGTGAGCGCTGTCGACTTCGAGCGCAACTATCTTGCAAAATATCCCTGGAGTTTGAGTGGAGGAGGCGCAGGCGGGCTCCGGACTTCAATTGAAGGAGCCCGGGCTTCAACCCCGAAGGAACGCGATTTTGCTATTGGCTTCTCTGCAATCACCGCAGAGGATGATGCTTTCTTTCTTCCCGACGATATGACTCTACAACGCCTGCGCGTAGAACATGGTCGCCCAATGGTAACAGGTGACGTCGTGCGGGATTTCGGCTCGGCCCCAGATATCATAAGTGTCTGGCCGTATGATGAAAATCTTCAGGTACGAGAGCTGAACGAGAATCCCAGTATGGCCATATTCTTTTGGCCTCGCCGTAGAGTAATGCAAAGGCGGAAGCGGTTTGGAACACTTATCGAGAATATTCCGTCGCTACAGTGGTACGAATTTGGTGAACTATATCGAGATAAACTGCGAACGCCCAGGCGTATCGCGTTTGCATTTGTGGCTACACATAATCACTTTGTGCTAGATCGGGGCGGGAGGGTCTTCAATCGGTCCGCACCGGTGATCAAGTTGCCGGAGGGGGCGAGTGAGGACGATCATCTCGCGCTGCTTGGCGTGCTCAACAGCTCCACCGCCTGTTTCTGGCTCAAGCAGGTGAGCCACGGCAAGGGCAATGGCGGAGTGAACGAGGGCTATAGGGGTGATGAATGGGAAGAGTTCTATGAGTTCACGGGGACCAAACTGGAGCAGTTTCCACTTCCTGGTGACCTGCCGCTGGCGTTCGGACGGGAGCTGGACGGGCTGGCTCAGAAGCTGGCGGCTCTCGAACCTTCGGTGGTGTGCGCGGAGACAACGCTGACGCGAAGCCGACTCGACGTGGCGAGGGGCGAATACGAGCACACTCGGGGACGGATGATCGCGCTGCAGGAGGAGCTGGACTGGGATGTTTACCGGCGGTACGGGCTGCTTGATGAGGCAGAGGTCAGGGACCTGATCACTGTGCCGGAGAAGGTTCCCGAGCTGCGGCTGGGTCAGCGGGCGTTTGAGATCGCAATCGCCCGCAAGATGAAGGCCGGTGAACTGGAGACTCAGTGGTTTGCCAGGCACGGGTCCACGCCAATCACCGAGATCCCCGCGGACTGGCCGCAGGACTACCGGGACGTGGTGGCAAAGCGGATCAAGACAATTGAGCGGCGGCGAGACATCGGGCTTATTGAGCGGCCGGAGTGCAAGCGGCGGTGGCTGAGCGAGCCGTGGGAAAAGCAGGAACACGCCGCGCTCGGGAACTGGCTGCTAGGCCGGTGCGAGGACCGCGATCTCTGGTACGTGACGGATCATCAGGGAAATCAGCAGCCGCGGCCTATGACTGTGAACCGGCTGGCAGACCGGTTGCGCGGTGACGCTGACGTCGTGTCTGTAGCGCGGCTCTTTAGCGGGCCGGACGCCGACCTGGCCGATGTGCTCGAGGTGATCATCGCCGAGGAGCATGTACCGTTCCTGGTCAAGTTCCGCCACACGGGCGAAGGTCTCCTCAAGCGCATCCTCTGGGAGGAAACCTGGGACCAACAGCGCGAGGAGGATAGAACCGGTCAGCGACTTGAGATAGACGTGCCGCCGAAGTACAAGAAGGAAGACTTTCTCAGGACCTCATACTGGAACCAGCGGGGCAAGCTTGACGTGCCGAAGGAGCGGTTCATTTCTTACCCCGGAGCCAGTCCCGATAGCGATGACTCGCTACTGCTTGGATGGTCAGGCTGGGATCACCGCGAGCAGGCGCTCGCGCTGATCACGCTCATCGAAGAACGTTCGACCACGGATGGATGGGACGCGGAGAGGCTGACTCCGCTGCTGGCCGGGCTGCTGGAGGTCATGCCATGGGTGCGGCAGTGGCATAGCAAGGTCGATCAGACCTTCGGCGCCAGTCCTGCCTACGAGTACGACACTTACTTGACCAGCCAGCGGGAGAAGTACGGTCTTACTGACGATGATCTGCGTGGCTGGGCGCCGCCGGTGGCGAAGCGCGGGCGTCGGCGGGGAGGAGGGGCATGACCGAGGTGCTGCTGCGTGACCTTGTAACGATCCCGGATGAGGTGCACGCCGGGGACTTTGTTCTCGCCCTGGCCAAAGGGGTCGGCGAAAAGTCGACCATCACCGAGTATGTGGTCACCGAGCAGCTCGCGGGCTGCTTTGACCAGGCACTCGGGCTGATCAAGTCCGCCGTGGAGACGTCCAGCTCCCGTGCCGCCTACCTCGATGGATCGTTCGGTTCCGGCAAGTCGCATTTCATGGCCGTTTTGCACGCGATCCTGCGCGGCGACCCGGAGGCCCGCGGTAAGAAGGGCCTCGCCGACGTGGTCGCCAAGCATGATCCGTGGCTGCGGGGCAGGAAGTTCCTACTGGTGCCCTATCACATGCCAGACTCCCAGTCGCTGGACTCCGCCATCCTGGGCGGCTACGTCGCCCATGTCAGCAAGCTTCACCCTGGCACCGCGCTGCCGGCCGTCTACAGAGACGACGAGCTGATCGCCGACGCGCGCGAGCTGCGGACCCGGGAGGGTGACGAGAGGTTCATCGCCCAGCTTCCTAGCGGCGATGACGAGTGGGGCGCCGCCTGGGACACCGCGTCGCTGGATGCTGCGTTCGCCGAACCGCCGGGCGGCAAGGATCGGCGTCGGCTCATCGGCGACCTGCTGGCCGGGCCGTTCCACCGGTACGCGAGGGCGGTGCGTGCCGAGGCGGAGTCGTTTATCGCCCTGGACGAGGGCCTGTCCGTAATTAGCAAGCACGCAAGGGAAGTGCTCGGCTACGACGCGGTCGTGTTGATGCTCGACGAGCTCGTGCTATGGCTCTCTGCGTACATCGGTAATCCTGACAAGGTTCGCGAGGAAGCGCAGAAGGTCTCCAAGCTGGTCGAGTCGGCCGAGTACGAGAGGCCCGCGCCGATCATAAGCTTCGTGCCCAGGCAGCGGGACCTGCGCGACCTGGTCGGCAGGGACGTCGCGGGTGCGGTCGCGGCGAGCCTGTTCGACATCTTGAAGTACTGGGATGGCCGGTTCGACCGGATATCGCTGGACGACAGGAACCTGCCGGTCATCGTGCACGAACGCCTGCTCAAGCCCAAGGACGCCGACGCCACGACCGCCCTCGACGCGGCCTTCGCGCAGGCCGCCAGCGTGAGTGCCCAGGTATGGGAGACGCTGCTTGACGTGCACGGCGACGCGGGGGACCGGGCCGCGTTCCGCCTCACCTACCCGTTCAGTCCGGCGTTCCTGCACGCCATGGTGGACATCTCCGGTGCCCTGCAGCGTGAGCGGACGGCGCTCAAGCTGATGCAGCAGCTGCTCGTCGACTACCGGGACACACTGCGCGTTGGCCAGCTCATGCCGCTCGGGGCGATCTTCGACGTGCTCGCCGCCGGCGCGGACCGGCCGTTCACCGACAAGCTGCGGGACGAGTTCGAGCAGGCCAAGCGGTTCTACACCAGCCGGGTGCGGCCCTACCTACTGAATAAGCATGGCCTCACCGGCCAGCAGGACGCTCAGCAAAGCCATACCCGGTTCCGTGCCGATGACCTGATCGTCAAGACGCTGCTGCTGGCCGCCCTGGTGCCGAACGTCCCCGCGCTGCGCGGCCTGACCGCGGGCCGCCTGGCTGCGCTCAACCACGGCTCGATCGTCACCATGCTCCCCAACCAGGAGCGCGCCTCGGTGGCCAGGACTCTGAAGGAACTCGGCGCGCAATTCGGAGAGATTCGGCTGTCCGGCAGCGAGGACGACCCACGGGTAGACCTCGCGCTGATCGGCGTTGACACCGAGGGAATTCTCCGCGACGCACGCCACGCCGACGACGACGCGGCTCGGCGGCACGTGATCAAGGATCTGCTGTGGGAAGAACTCGGTCTGACCGATCAGGGCACGTTCGTCACCGCGACCAAGGTGATCTGGCGGGGCACCGGGCGCCGGGTCGAAGTGGTGGTGGAAAACGTCCGGGATAAGGAGCGGTTGCCCCGGGCGGAGTTCGTCCCTGACGAGGCGGGCGCCGTGCGTGTCGTCATGGACTATCCGGTTGACCCCGGCTTTTACCCGTCCGATGCGCTGAACCGCGTCCGCGGCCTGCGGGACGAGCTGAGCGGGGAAGCCACGCTGGTGTGGTTCGCTCATTTCCTGTCCGAGGAGCGCAAGACCGACCTCTCCAACCTGGTCGTTATCAACTACGTGCTGGAACGGGACCGACTGCAGGACCTGACCCCGAACCTGACCGCCGACGACCGGTACCATGCCCGCGCGCAGCTCGAAAGCCGGTGTAGCGCACTCCTGGTCCGGCTGCGTGAGGCGCTGAAGCGTGCCTACGGGGTGAACAGCCCGGAAGACTCGGACCTCGGGTCTCTAGCCGATGAGCAGGTACTCGCGTTCGAGCCGGGGCTCGAGCCGCGGATCCTGGTTGGCCAGCCGCTGAAAGGCGCTCTACACCGTCTCAGCTTCCAGCTGCTGGATCATCGTTACCCCGGCCATCCCGATTTTGATCCGAACGGACGCGGGCAGGAGCTCAAGGTCACCGAGCTCGAAACCGTGGTGAGGACCATCGACATGGCTTCGCGGGACAAGGTCGGTCGTTACGAGGTTCCGCGGGGTGACATCGCCACCCTTAAAAAGATCGCCAACCCGCTGAAGCTCGGCGTGATGCACGAGGCCGCCTTCGTGCTTGGTCACGAATGGCCGCAGCTGATCGAGCGTAAGGTCGGCCGCAGCCCCGAGGTGAGTGTCCGGCAGCTGCGCGAGTGGATCGACCAGGAACAACCAGGCCTTCCCGGACAAGTCCGCGATCTCGTCGTGGTCTGCTACGCGATTCAGGCGGACAAGGCCTGGATCCGTGCGGGCCAGCAGATAACCATGCCTGACCTGACCAAGCTCGCCGACGACATGGTGCTGCGTGGCCAGGAACTGCCGACCGAGGAGGAGTTCGAAGGCGCATCAGTCCGGGCCTACGGGATCTTCGGAGTACCGCGCGAACCAGTGCGCAGCGCACGTGCCACCCACGCGATCGCCGAAGCCGTCCGTCACCGCGCCCGCGAGTTGCTGCCCGCGGCCGAATCCCTGGCCACCGAGCTTGAAAAGCACGTGACGGCGCTCGGCCTAGACGACTCCCAGCCGCGTCTCGCCACATCGCGGGTCATCACCGGGCTGCTCGGAGAACTGACCGCCGCCGCCGACCCGACCGCAACCCTGCACGCTCTCGCGGCCGCCGAGTTGCCCAGGGAGAACGCCATCTACCGGGCTCACCTGGCCAGCGCGGGGTCGCTGGCGAACGAGCTGCGGAGCAGGAACTGGAAACTTCTCGACGAGCTGTCCGCTCTTGCTGCATCGGGTGATGATCCGGCGGCTGAGGGGATCATGGCCGGACTGCGCACGGCCGCGCGCCGCGATGAGCACGAAATGGCGCTCGCCACTCCGCTCCGCCAGGCTGATCAGGCCGCCCTCGACCTTCTCATGTCAAGGACGAAGAGCTCCGGCGGCGACTCCGACAGAGACGACGGTTCCGGTCAGCCGACCCGCTCGGGCCGCGTGTTTTCCCGGCGAGTACCAGCGAATAAGGTTCCCACGGTAGTGGAAGAGATCTGTGACGCAGCGGACGCCAATCGCGAGGCCGAATTCGAGATCACCTGGCGGGTCGTGACCGGCTGATGGACGGGCCGAACGGCAACGGCAGCACCGGGTCACCACCGGTGGCGAACCGGGCCGTCATTGAGTTGGAACTGAAGCGCGCCCTTAACCGCCAAGCCGATCGCGCACGTCAGGGAGTGACCAACCCGGGTAAGCGGCTGCTGCTGCTGCGCGCCGCGCCCCAATGGCGCGGCGACTATGTGTTCACCACCGACCTCGGCGACACCGCCAAGGCCCCGGTCACCGTGTGCGTTGCTGCATGTCGCACGGTGCTCTCGGTTCTTGAGGCATTGAGCGCTGTCCGGGACGAGGACAGCTACCTGGTAGTCCTCACTCCCTGCCAGGAACTCGGCGAGTCGGTGCTGGCACAGGCGATCGAGCCGGGGATCCTGCCGGTCAACCGGTGGGATCTCATCCGGGAGGCGTTCGGGACGAAGAAACTAGAGCCATCGCTTAGCCGCAATTCGAACAGCTGGCTGGCCGAGGCGCTGCTCGACGCGCAGCCGGTCGGCGGCTGGCGGAAGCTAACCGGCCCCGTACTGGGCAAGGAAACGGCCATGAACAGCCTGGCCACCGTACGTCTGGGCCTGTCCTCCGATACCGACGACACTGGCGTGGATGCAGCGGCCCTTCTTGAGTGGACACAAGGTACCTCGGCGGTATCGAGTTTCCGGAAGCTCCGAGACGAAGAGCGCAACGGCATCGTCCGCTGGCTCAAGGATTCGGTAGGACCGGTCGCCGAAGTGATCTTTACGATGGTCAGCCAGGACCTAGCCGAAGCCGTCCCGTTCGGGCTTGTGGTCGCGGCCCTGTACGCGGATCGGACCCTACATCAGCGGGACGTGCTGACCGCACGAGGAAGGGCCGAGGAACGGTTCTTCGGCGGCCATCCGCCTACGGAGAAGGCCCTCACCGCATTCGGTGAGGCAGCCGAATCCCTGATCGGCAGGTGGACGGACACCGTACGCGCGCCCGACGCGGCCAGCCTCTGCGAACGCGCCGAAGCCATCCTGACAGACCTCGGCGCAGACCAAGTTGCCGCGGAGAGCAAGGTGCTCGACGCCGGCTTCGATGCACGCCTTGCCGCGCTCGCGGAGGCGCTCAATAGCGCCATGCCCGAACCGACCGCAGCAAAGCTCCAGCCGGCCGAGGCAGCGCTGCGGCAGGTCTTCGACTACCGCCGCAAGCGAACCCGGGAGGCGGAGGTCCGTGCAGCCGAGGCGGCCGTCCGCGTCGTTCGATGGCTTGCCGCACCGGAGGATTCGCCGGCCACGCTCGCCGACGCCGCGACGCGCATGCTCCGCTCCTGGGGCTGGGCGGATCGGGCTCTCACGGTAATCGCCCGGGCTGACACCAGCAGGGTCCCGAGACTGGGTGGCATTTACGCCAAGCTGTGGGATTCGGCCACAGCCCGCCGTGGGGGACTGGACCAGGCATTCGCGCGCAAGCTGGCGGCCTGGACCGAAGGCTCAGGGACCACCTCAGACCTGCTCCTGATCGAGAACGTCATGGAACGCATCGCCAAGCCTGTGGCCAAGAACAGGCTGCCGCTCGTCCTGGTGCTTGATGGCATGAGCGTCGCCGCCGGATGTGACCTGGCCGCGGAACTCACCGACGGCGGCCTCTGGCTTGAGGCGGGACGCCACGAAGACGGGCGCGAACCGGTGCTCGCCACCATTCCCTCTGTCACGTCGATCTCCCGGACCAGTTTGCTGACCGGAAAGCTTCGCTCCGGCGGCCAGCCGGAGGAGAAGGCCGGCTTCGCCGCGTTCTGGGGCAACCAGAAGGCCCAGCTGTTCCATAAGGGCGACCTGGCTGCCGACCCCGGTCAGCGGCTCAATCCCCAGGTGCGTGACTCAATCCTCGACCCCGACACCATCGTCGGCGTCGTGCTCAACACGATCGACGACATGCTGAACCCAGGTCGGCAGGGAAACGAATCACACTGGGAAGTCGACCAAGTCGCATACCTGAAGCCCGTCCTGGACGAGGCACGGCGAGCGGGGCGACCCGTCATCCTCACCGCCGATCACGGTCATGTTCTTGACCGCAGGCGCCCCATCCATCCCGCCCAGTCTGAGTCGTCCCGGTATCGTACCGGGACGCCGGGAGATGGCGAAATCGCGGTTCGCGGCCCGCGTGTCCTGGTTCCCGGGGGAGAAGTGGTCGCGGCCGTGGACGAAGGCATCCACTACCTGCCGAAGAAGGCGGGCTATCACGGTGGCGCCGCCCCGGCCGAGGTAGTGGTTCCGGTCATCGTGCTGCTGCCGTCCTCGTCCCTCGTCCCTGATGGCTGGCATCCTTTTGAGGCCAATGGGCACCGGCCCGTCTGGTGGGATGCGCCACAGGCCGAACCGGCTTCTCGAAGCCCGGTCAAGCCCTCGCGTCGGCCAGCGGCAGCCCACGTCGAGGAGCCCGGCGACGCACTGTTCGGCGTCCGAGATGTCATGGCCCCGGCCGAAGCCGGTCAGTCCGCACCAGTGGCGTCGAAGAAGGTAATGGCATCGCCGTCGTCTTTGGGATCGCAAGTGGTTGCGTCGGGACGCTTGGCCAGTCAGCGCCAGTTCGCCCGGCGCGCCCCGGACGACGACCGCATCGCCCGATTGATCGACGGACTGGACCGTGCCGGCCGCAAGGCGACCATCGGGGAGGCCGCGCGGATTGCTGGTGAACCCGCCGTCCGCATGTCCGGCTACCTGGCCCAAGTGGCCAGGCTGCTGAACGTCGACGGCTACCCCGTGATCAGGACCATAGACGACGGCAGGACGGTAGAGCTGAACACCGAGCTGCTCAAGCAGCAGTTTCTGGGGAACGCATGACCTCGCCGAATGAGGTGAGCTCGGCGCGGCGGCGGGAGGTGATCGACGCTCTGCGGCGCGGTACCGTGCCGCAGGCCGGACTCGATCTGTTCGCGGTCGGGATGGAGCGGTTCGAGGGCGCCATCGACGACGAGCTGGCCAACGTCGCGGCGGGCCGGTCGACATTCAAGGCGGTTCGCGGCGAGTACGGCTCGGGCAAGACGTTCTTCGCGCGCTGGCTAGCCGAGCGCGCCAAGCGGCATGGCATGGCCGCCGCCGAGATCCAGATTTCGGAAACCGAGACCCCGCTGCACCGGCTGGAGACCGTCTACCGGCGCCTGGTCGAGCAGCTGTCCACGGCTGCCTACCCTCCCAGCGCCCTGCGTGAGATCGTCGCCGCCTGGTTCTACACGCTGGAAGAAGACGTACTCGCCGAGGGAACGGTCCAACCAGACGACGCAGAAGCCCTCACCAAGGGCGTGGACGCCCTGCTGGAGCGCAGGCTCGCCGACGTGGCCCGCACCACTCCCGCGTTCGCGGCCGCGCTACGCGCCTACCGTAACGCGACACTCGTAGGTGACCAGGCTGCCGCAGAGAGCCTGATCGCCTGGATCGGCGGCCAGCCCAATGTGGCCGCCTCGGCTCGCCGCGCGGCCGGTGTCCGGGGAGATCTCGACCACTTCGCCGCACTTGGTTTCCTACAGGGACTGCTCACGATCCTTCGTGATTCCGGCCACCCAGGACTTCTCGTCGTGCTTGATGAGATCGAAACCCTGCAGCGGGTTCGCTCCGATGTGCGCGACAAGGGGCTGAACGCGCTGCGGCAGCTGATCGATGACGTCGACTCTGGTCGCTTCCCTGGGCTGTACTTGCTGATCACCGGCACGCCCGCCTTCTACGACGGCCCGCAGGGCATCTCGCGGCTAACGCCGCTCGCGCAGCGGCTCGTGACCGACTTCGGCACCGACGCGAGGTTCGACTCACCGCGCGCAGTGCAGGTACGACTGTCCGGCTTCGACCTGCTGAAGCTGGCAAAGCTCGGCAGCGCGGTCCGTGACCTATATGCGCAGGGTTCGGGTGAGCAGGGCCGGATCGCCCGGCTGGTCGACGATGATTACCTGACCGACCTAGCCAGAGCCGTAGCCGGCGACCTGGGCGGGCAGGTCGGGGTGGCACCGCGGATCTTCCTCCGCAAGCTCGTCGCCGACGTCCTGGACCGGGTGGCAGAGTTTCCAGACTTTGATCCTCGGCTCCACTACAAGTTGACGCTGTCCGGAACCGAACTTACCGAGGTGGAACGCAACGCGGCGGCGTTCCGGCCTTCCTCGGCCGACGAGGTGGAACTAGACCTGTGAACGAGCTGGCCGGACTGCATCCCACGCTGACGCACCATCTGGTCAGCACGCTCGGCTGGGCCGAGCTCCGGCCGTTGCAGCAAGCGGCCATCGCGCCCGTCGCCTCAGGACAGGATGCGCTCCTGCTGGCGCCGACGGCAGGCGGAAAGACCGAAGCGGCTGCCTTCCCGGTGCTGTCCCGGATGGCGGCCGAAGGCTGGACCGGCTTGTCCGCGCTATACCTTTGCCCGTTGAAGGCGCTGCTCAATAACCTCTTGCCGCGGCTGGAAACCTACGGCGGCTGGACAGGCCGACGGGTCGCTCTGTGGCACGGCGACACCACTGCTTCGCGCAGGCGGGCCATTCT
>Ga0210383_10002869_pt1 | contig 15530 bp, 19 predicted proteins | sample IncBWC14OmetaG_FD_160072 | JGI IMG/M metagenome (GOLD analysis project Ga0210383, IMG submission 160072) | Forest soil microbial communities from Barre Woods Harvard Forest LTER site, Petersham, Massachusetts, United States - Inc-BW-C-14-O ...
CGCGCTGATAGAAAACTTGAAATGGATGCCGTTCTTGTGACTTTTCCTATCTTCTTTCTTTGTTTTTCGCATACTAACACTGTCCCATTCCTCAGCCTGTTCTTCTTCGGTGGCCTTAGCATCCATCTCTCTACTGCACTTCTTGCTCATTTGTTTTCATATAACATGTGAGTGTAATTTTGGAATCTTACACAGATGATACGAAGTAAACTCGACATTCCAGGACATGGGGATCAACCGCCAAGGAGGTGGAAAGATCAACTTTCTGGATGGAGGGTAAGGAGCTGATTTGTTATAGAAAGGTGTTTCCTTAACCATCTCTTTCAGTCCCACGAATTTTGAAGCGATTTTGGCTTTCATTTATGATATCTTTTGCCGCCATTATCATGGCCATTGTTTTCACCACTGACCTCGTGCCATACGAATGGCAAATTCCGGGTTGGAACTGGGCACTTATAATACCACTTTCCCTCGTCGCAGGGTGTCACATTCTTTTACCAGTATGTGACATACCAGCGTGCTACCAGGATAGAAAGACTAATCACTTCTCTCCTAGATCGTTCTGAACCCTTGGCTTATGATATTCTCATACTAAGCCTTGGAAGATGCAGCCCATTTTTGGTCATCTCGATACGTACTCGAAGGACAACTCTTGGACTGTTTTCACAGTGGTTATCGTTTGTCTGTCTTTACTCTATTTCCGCTTAGGTTGGACTTTGTTTTGAGTCGGTACACGCCGGAAGATCCTGAGACACGGGGCAGGGGTTTGAGGCAGTCAAGATCTGTAGGGCACTACATACATAGGGTTTCTTGGAAATTCGTCCTTTTTAACTGTCGGAGTTGTTGGGGATTTGGGGCACTAATGACCATCTCTCCCCAGAGTCACCGGGTCAGCTGGGAACCAATTTTATCTGCTTCGACAGTCTAAAGCATGATATTAGGCCATAGGTAGGCAGTACCTCACACTTGCAGGCGTCCTCGTGCTCGGACTCTGGGTGTGCGGCGGTCGTAAAGCTCTGCTGGGCTCTGGACAGCAGATGCTAATGTTTGGCACGTGGTTTGGCAAACACCCTCCCATGCCATCAATATACTTCATACTGACCCCCCAGCTTTGATACACCACTTTCGTTTCAACGTTAATCTAAGATTAAAACAGCATGCAGGTGTGGACCGTATGGTTTCAAGTTGGTTTCAAGCCTTTCCGAACACTCAGACTCTAGTCAGGTGACTCAGGATGTGATTGTTTGGCTACCTACTGAAAACCAAATTTAATCAAACAATGGACTTCTGTTTAGTATTTACTTCCCAAATTTCTCCTCGCTGTCAAAGTCTCGAAAGATGAACGAGACGGTGTGCTGGTATTTCAATCCATCTCTCATCACAATATAAGACCAACATAACAACATATAACAACACAACGAATCAGTGTTCGAGTTGTGAAGGTAGGTCCCAAAAGCTCGCGATCGCATATGAGGAACTCGAAGGAAGGAGGGTTCGGAAATGACGTAACAGACCCCGGGGCATAATCGAAAAGCCGTATACCGTACAAAGAAAGACAAGGTTACAGAGCAAACAGGAAGTTGACGAACCAACATATCACACCGAAGCTGTTTACGTATCCTCACTGTTGACACCATCTTCTTGCATATCCATACCATCACCGTCACCACCACCCCCGCCCGACTTGATGCCGCCCTCAGATGCCGCCGTAGATGGCGGATGCTGTGGTATTGGCTGGGGCGGATACCCTGCGTAATGTGGCCACGCGACACCTGCATACCCAGGATACGCCCCGTGTGGTGGTGGTGGATAATAAGGGTAATAAGGCTGTTGCCCTGATTGACCTGACTGGGCCTGGTCGCCATTCGGTGGTGCTGGATACCCTGGATACGCATATTGAGGTGTAGATGGACTGGAGCCCTGCTGCTGTGGGCCCGATTGAGGGGATCCGCTCGTTGGCGGGGCACCAGAAGAATATGGGTTAGGGGAATACATGTGAGGTGGAGGAGGTGGCGGTGGAGGCGGCGGCATCGGGTATCCTGGAACTTGATAGTAGTTGGGCACACCGTATGGAGGGTAATGAGGAGGATGCGGTACCATGGCGAGGTTGGGATCGGGATAGCCATGCGGGACTGGAGAACCGAGGGGTTGTGGAGAGTGTGGGTCGGCGGAGGATGAGGGGTGTGCTGGAGTGCTTTTAGAGTGTTTGCGTGAACGCTTGGGTGTTACTGGAGAACCATATGGATCGTATCGTTTTCCGCGTTTGTTTGCGCTGGAGGAGCCATCAGAAACACGGGTGTCGCTTAGGAGGGGTAGGCCAGATGATAAGGGGGCAGGGAGTAAGGATGGGGAAGTGTCGATATCATCTGCTTCACCGCGGTATCGAGGGAGCCCGTCAACGCCGATCTCAACTTTAGGGGGGCTACGGAAATGCGTTTTGTCGAGATATTCAGGGCTGATGTCAAGTGATGCAAGTTCAGGGAGCGATGATGGCGAACGGAGACGGCCGTTCTCCACATCTTCGATTTTGTAATATGAAATGAGATGTTGGGATACACCCCCGATGGTCAAGGAAAATGTCTGCAAAGAGAGTTAGATGCAAAGAGAGTTAGAATTGACATCAAGATCAACTTCGAGAAAGGGTTGAACCTTCTTCATCAAGCCATCTGGCTTGAACTTGTAGCTGTTCGTCAAGCTACCCACGAGAGTCCTCTCACGATGCTTATCAACGCCCATCTGACCACCATCACTCTTCGGCCTGCTGAGTGTCTGGCCCTCGAGCTTGACGCCGTCAACATTATACTGGGACTGCTCATTGATGTCCGACGGCGGAGGATCGGACCGCACCCCTCGGTGACCAGCTCCTCTCTTATCCGTCTCGCGATAGAGCAAGAAGTTGCCCAAAATGCGACTAGGACTCCAGAAAAACCCGTCCGTCCAACGCTTGATGCCGCTCTCATCCTCGTCAAACACAAACACCGATCCAGATGTAATCATCTTGCGTTCAGAATCAACCAGGCGCCGGGTGACGCGGGGTATGAGACCACGGCGCGCGGCCTCAAGGATCAGAAGAGCATCACCAGTGGTCTCGATCCAACCAGACCAAGGTGGTTCAGTCCAGGTACTTGAGGCGGGTTGCTGGTTGTTGCCCTGCCCGGCAGACATATCGCCTTCACCACACCGCTAGCAATGGGCTACATGGCGATTGTGATCATACCCGACGAGCAAGAATCATATTTTTGGAAGAGTTTGAGATGATCAGCCACCAATTATTAAAGTTTCAAACAGAAGTTAAAGTTGACTCACCGTGCAAGTAGATTTGCGGAGGAGAAAAATGCAGAGCTGAATTCGGGTTTTCAACCCCGACTGGGCAATCGCCACGACTTGTTTGTTGACTCTGTCGTTCTCACCACCTCTGCCCTCCTTTCTTCATAAATACTGTACGGTAAAATGAAATGCAGTGGATCCCTTCTCCGCCCCTCACACTTCGGTTTGGAGAAACCCAAGGACATTTGAAACGAGGGAAACAAACCAATTTAAAGTTTCCCTGCCTCAGCCAATTAGGTAAGCCATCTTAACTCACATTTACCACTCCGAGTCTGAGTCGTGCATCTTGGCCCTTTTTTCATTCAGAATCTATAAACCTTGGTGCAATTTACAATCTCGTCGCCGAATAGACACATCCCTATCAATTCGGCGTTTACGTTGTTGGAGGTGTTCCGCAATCCACCTGAAGCTCGCTGTTCTTCAATTCTTTCACGTACAATGACTTCCATAGTCTTCCCCTTGGAACCTTGCGAATGTTCAGCCTGCGATGGAGGCCGGAACAACGTACGTATTGGGCTTAGATTCTCTACTTTACGAGGCTTAAATCCTCCTCAACGCTCAACGGGGGAATTTCCCTGAGGCCACGTGAACTGCATGCCTGTCGCCCAGAGCGGCGATGATTGGTCCAATCTGCTTATTCTTGGTTCCGTGTCTCTGCTTTCTCTCCATCGTTTTCTTGATTGTTGGCAGACAATTCCAAATCTCAACGATCAACGGACGGGGTTCCGTGAGCTTCCCTCCTGGCAGTCAAGTCTCCCGGAACAGCCCACAAAGCGACTGACAACTGTTGTTGTCTTCATATGACTGCAATCTTCGCGATTGTTACGGGCTGCTACTGTTTAGGTGACAAATTTCACGATGTGATTTCACCAAGATACTTCTTGTTTGTTTGGGGTGCCGCCCAAAGTGGTCATCCCTCTACCAGGCGGAGTTAATTTAACAAGGTCGCTGAGTAGTTGGATCGTTCGATCGATGAGTCGCGTGTATCTTCTCAGTTCTGACCGTTGGCTTCGTTCATTTCACCATGGTCCCACGACACCCGAACTGGCAAACATGCTACGGGAGTCCGGAGAATAATGAATTTCCTAAATGATTCTTCCTTTGCCGAGCTGCAGACACTGAATATTACTGAATGGTGAACCATAGATATGCAACGAAATGTATTGCTGATCGACAAGAAAAGTACCCCTTCCGTGTAACTACCAGGTGGGAATACTGAATTTTGGGACTCGAAAAAGCTGGTACTAACTAACATCTTAACACGACAGCGCCTGAATACGTCGATATTTTTCTGCTGTCATCGCATTTCGAATACCTTTGACCGTTCCTCATCACTTGTATAGCTTGTATAGTCCTCGATGCTCGCTTGGGGCCGCGCCAAAATGTCGGGGTGTGATTTTTTTTTTGGAAAATCTGCGTGCGAATATGCCAAGTTGCTACAAACGGGTGAATCTTTTTTTGGTTTAATTCACCTTTTGTACGATAGCATAGCAACGGATATCCAGGATTTCGCAAGGCACGAGATCTGGATCTAGTCACAGATGACGTGATGCTTCTGGACGGGACACTCAATCCCTCCTCCATTTGTGGCTTTATGTCCGGCGAGCAAGGTTCCAACGCTCTCAGTTACGCGCGTGTTAGACTGGGACGGACGTAATAGGTATAGATACCCTGTTTTGTTTTTTCCTTATGCTGAAACCTATGGACAGGGTGGGCATACCATGCCACCTGGACACACCCAGACTCGGAATGGCACGTCTGCTGGGCAGGGCCAGACTTCAGTCGCTATATTTACCTTCTATAAAGGCTAAGCGGAAACTCTCACCCCCCCAGAAGTTCAACACGGATGGCCGCCATCCCAAAAGTTTTCTGTGTGGCTTTAGCCCTCACTGTCATTCCTGTGTGTAACAGTAACATCCGATCTTCCTGTTGTTCTGTTACTGAACGGCGGCACCTAACAGTTATCTCAAGCCTCCAACCACATTCGTTCAACAAACCACTTTCGTCACCGCCGTCAGACTGTTCCCCAAATTCTTCCAGGAAATTGGACGTCCAGCGGATGCTACACGTAAGTAATGGTTTCTATTATTCTGGGATTTCCTTCTCATTACCCGATGTTCTTTCAACACTTAGTGACAATCCTGCGGCTCGCACGCTTTCAGCAGCGAGCTTCGTCAACAGTACCAGCATGACTATAGAGGCATGCATCGGCTTTTGTAGCTCAAAATCTTATATATACTCTGGAGTCGAATATTCCCAAGAGTGCTGTGTGTAGTCTCCGCTACTTCCGCTCATCCAATCTTCGTTGACGTGCTCTGGTACAGATTGTGATAACCTCATTCATGGAGGAACTGCTGCCAATCTCTCCGATTGCAATATGCCCTGCACTGGGAACACCTTGGAGGCGTGTGGCGCTGGTTTCCGGTTGAATCTTTTCTGGAGTGGACAAACTCCACCACCACCTCCCGTCGTTGTTCCGCAAGTTGGTAGTTGGACTTCCCTTGGATGCTATAGGTCATCATTGCCCATCTTGACATCTCCATTCTGATGCTAACACGCTGTTCTGTCTCAGTGACAACAACGTTGATCGTACTCTCGTAGTTGGCATGGGCGTGACTGGTGCTCTCACTGTTGAGAAATGCACCGCCGCTTGCTCCAATGCCGGCTACCCCTTGTCCGGCGTGGAATACTCCGCTGAATGTTGTGAGTGTCCAAATTTTCACATGGTACGTATGAACCCACGACATTTTGTCCCATGTAGATTGTGGTTCTTCCCTTGCCAACGGTGGTGCCCCAACCCCAGCTGGCGATTGTAACATGGTTTGCGCCGGCAATAGTTCTGAGTTCTGTGGTGGCCCAGACAGGCTCAACGTATATAACAACACCCCTATAGCTAATCCTCCCCCTAATCCTCCCCCGCCATCATCTGGTATTTGGACTTCCCTTGGGTGCTACAGGTGATCATTGCCCATCCTGATATCTTCGATCTGATACTGATACGCCATTCTGTCTCAGTGACAACGTCGCTGCTCGTACCCTCGGGGTTGGCATGGCCGTTAATGGTCCTCTCACTGTTGAGCTGTGCACCAAAGCCTGCTTCGCTGCCAACTATTCTTTGTCCGGTGTGGAATACGCCGATGAATGTTGTGAGTGTCCAAAATTCCACATGGTACGTATGAACCCATGACATTTTGTCCCATGTAGATTGTGGTTCTTCCATTGCCAACGGTGGTGCCCCAACTCCAGCTGGCGATTGTAACATGGCTTGTGCCGGCAATAGTTCTGAGTCCTGTGGTGGCCCAAATAGGCTCAACCTGTATAACAGCACCGCTATCGCTGGTCTTCCCCCTCCACCATCACCTGGTAGTTGGACTTCCCTTGGGTGCTACAGGTGATCATTGCCCATCCCGATATCTTCGATCTGATACTGATACGCTATTTTGTCTCAGTGACAACGTCGCTGCTCGTACCCTCGGGGTTGGCATGGCCGTTAATGGTCCTCTCACTGTTGAGCTGTGCACCCAAGCCTGTTTTGATGCCAACTATTCTTTGTCTGGTGTGGAATACGCCGATGAATGTTGTGAGTGTCCAAAATTCCACATGGTACGTATGAACCCACGACAATTTGTCCCATGTAGATTGTGGTTCTTCCCTTGCCAACGGTGGTGCCCCAACCCCAGCTGGCGATTGTAACATGGCTTGTGCCGGCAATAGTTCTGAGTCCTGTGGTGGCCCAAATAGGCTCAACCTATATAACCACACTGATTCCAGCCCTCCTCCCTCGTCATCACGTGCTATTTGGGCTTCCCTTGGGTGCTACAGGTGATTATTGCCCATCCTGACATCTTTTTTGATCTGATACTGATACGCTATTCTGTCTCAGTGACAACGTCGCTGCTCGTACCCTCGGGGTTGGCATGCCCGTACCTGGTCCTCTTACTATTGAAAATTGCAACAACGCTTGCTTCAACGGCGGTTATCCTTTGTCTGGCGTAGAATACTCCGCCGAATGTTGTGAGTTATTTCCAGAATTTCAAGTTGTACGCATGATAGATACCACGAACCACATGCAATGTAGATTGTGGTTCTTCTTTTGCCAACGGTGGAGCCCCGACCCCACCCACCGACTGTAACATGGTTTGCGCCGGTAACAGTTCAGAGGTCTGCGGTGGTCCAAACAGGCTCAACGTATATAACTACACTGGCACGAACCTTCCCACTAATCCAAACCCTCCTCCCCCACCTCCGGGGGGAGGTAATGTGTTTCCGGTCACGTCTGGTCTCCCAGCCTCTTGGAACTATTCAGCGTGCTACGTGTAAGTTACAAGAATCTCGTCTCTTTTATGTAATTGTTAAACATGCTTACAGTGACAATGCCTTTGGACGGGTCCTTGAGTATACGCAGGACTCAAGTAATAACATGACCGTCGAAGCTTGTGTCGCAACCTGTCAAAGCCAGAATTTCACATTAGCTGGACTGGAATACACAAGCCAATGCTGTAGGTCGTCGTCCAAGTGCCATTGATCGAACATCTAACAGTTAAAATGCTGGCCGTAGATTGTGACAACGTACTTGTCAATGGTGCCGTCATAGCGGACCAAGCGACTTGCAACATGCCGTGTGGTGGTAACGCCACGTATGTAGATGTCAACCATTTGGATGCATTTGCTAATCATGCCTGGAACTTTACAGGGAAGCATGCGGTGGACCGAATCGTCTGTCTGTATATACCTCCACTGGTAACGTAACGGCCCTTCCTGTGCCCGTCGCTCAAACGACCGGTCTCCCTGGGCAATGGCAATTTCAAGGATGTTTGAAGTAAGCGCCATGACTTTGTACGCTAATCCCTCTACTTAACCATCGCAGAGAGCCAAACGGAGGCCGTGTCTTTCCGTACCAGAACATCTACACAAACAATAATACGGTTGATGGCTGCCTGAACCAGTGTGCAGCTTTCGGTTTCCCAGCTGCTGGAATGGAATACACCAACGAATGCTGTGAGTCCAATTTTTGTGGGACTTGAACCGAATCACTGATAGAGTGTCTAGGGTGCGGGGATATCACAGATGTCGCCACTAATGGTGGTGGTATGGCACCTGAGACAGACTGCAACATGATCTGTTCTGGCGATCCCATCCATCTTTGTGGCGGCCCTCTAAGACTTCAACTGTACTATTGGAATGGAAATATGAATATATGGCATACTCCAGACAACATCGGTTATTACGAGGTGCGTTATAGAATATGACTGATTCGAACGTACACTTACTCATCACCTATAAACAGTTTCTGGGTAAGCCCTTCTTCCTTTTCGCTCCAAGCCATTCCTACTCACCGTAATTTTTACAGTGCCTGGGCAAGTCTCCTTTTCTCTCCCTTGTACATCCAACGCCAATCGCTAACCTCCAACTCTCGCAGTGTTGTTGTCCCCTTGATTGCAACCGTCGGCATCAACAACAAAGTCACATTCCTAGAGAAAGGAGGGACAGGGCGAGTTCTTTCAGTCATGTTAGATGCTTCTATTTAACCTCTAAGCACTCCATGACTTGAATCAGGTTCCCTAATTCCACTGGAGCCTATGAACTAGATCTCAGTTTGACTAACGACTTCTCAACGGCCTGGCGGGAAATGCATGTCAAAACGGACGTTTTCTGTTCTGGAAGCATCATCTTGCCGGACATCGCAGCTCGTCAAATCAACGTCGGAGGTTGGTCATTGGATTCGACATTTGGTATTCGCCTCTATGCGCCTGATGGAAGCCCCGGCGTCAATGGAACGAACGACTGGGAAGAAAATTGGCAAGAACTTAGCCTTCAGGCAATTAAATTTGATTCTTTAAATTATTTCGCCGTTGATGTCATTCGGAACATGTAGCGTGGCCGATGGTATCCTAGTGTCGCCATGCTTCCAAACGGGTCGATCCTTGTCATTGGCGGTGAAACAGGTAGCAACGCCTCACCCCAACCTAATCTAGAATTGTTGCCGGCACCTGGAAAAAACACTGTCGTCGACCTCGATTGGCTTAACCGTACGGATCCCAATAATCTCTATCCTTTCGTTATGGTGCTTCCAAGTGGCCGAATTTTCGTTGGTAGGTTCTTCACACTGCACTCCTTTCATTCTGGTTCTTAGAATGGTCGCAGGCTACTATAACGAGGCGCGCATTCTCGACCCAACGACGTTCGACACTGTCACAGTATTACCCAATATGCCGGCCGCAGTTAATGGCTGTTTGTCTTCCACTTCTACTTTTTTAACCTCATCTTGATGTCCATTTCTATACTAAGTCCTTGGGGGCCGTACATATCCTATGGAAGGTGTTGCGATGCTCTTCCCTCAACATTCTCCCTACACCGATCCAGTCCAAATTTTAATATGCGGGGGGTCTAATTTTGGGGATGCACTCGACAATTGTGTGTTTACTACGCCTGAAGCGGCTAATCCAACCTGGACTTTGGAACGCATGGTGAGTTCGCACCCGCTTTCGCTAGTACGTTGCTCAATCGACATATCATTTAGCCTTCCAAACGTGTGATGCCCTGCATGGTTCGTCAATCCCTTCATCTCTGTTCTCACCGCCCAACCTCTGTCGTCTTTAGGTTGCCCTTCCGGATGGTACCTTCATGATCATGAATGGAGCGCAGGATGGAGTAGCTGGATTCGGCCTGGCCAATACTCCAAACCTCAATGCCCTTCTGTACGATCCTACCCTCCCCGTTGGCCAGCGTATTTCGATATTGAATACTACCATCGTCGCTCGGCTATACCATTCCGAGGCCACTCTCCTCCCTGACGGTCGTGTGCTTGTTTCCGGATCGGACCCTCAGACGTACGCTCCAAATGGAACGGAAATCTACCCCGAAGAGTTCCGGATTGAGGTAACATTGCCCCTTGCCTCACCTATATCCGTCCTGACTATAATTCCCTTTAGGTATACGTCCCCCCTTACCTCAACCAGGGATTCACTCAACCCCAGTTCCATATCACGAACACCGACTGGGCTTATGGTGGACAGTATACCATCAATGTACAACTCTTCCAGGGGACGACGTCTAATATGAGGGTTTCTCTAATCGCTGGTTAGTGGATCATTAATGTCTCCCTTTGCCCCTGCTTCCGCTCACGGCTCGCCTCGCAGCCACATCGAGCACCCATGGCAACACTATGGGAGGGAGGACCATATTCCCCGCTTTCTCGTGCTCCGGAACTACATGCACCATTACAGCCCCTCCCAATGCATATGTCTCTCCTCCCGGTTGGCACCAGCTCTTCATTCTCGACGGTCCCACTCCATCGCATTCAAGCTGGGTCCGCATTGGCGGCGATCCAGCTCAACTGGGTAATTGGCCGGCGTTACCGGGATTTAATCCCCCTGGTCTATAATACTTTTATGTGTTTCGTGGCAGCCCGAATGATCATCCATGGACTTTATGCGACTCTTTCTTGGTATATTGGACTTCTTACCTTCCTTTTGATCACTTTCCTTGAGATTTGATATTCTGCCTAAATACCCCTAATGTTTCTGCTTCAATTCAGGTCACGATACCTGCGCATGCACTTTATCAGGCATTTTTTGATCTACATATAATGACGGATTTGGAGAGAAGGAGAATTACATTATTGAGTCTGCCATTAGATTGGACTTAAGAAAGGATATATATTTGTCATGACGAAAATCGGACGAGTTCTGATAGTAATACCCAATTGTTCTATATTCGAAGGAGTCTAAGCCACATTGAACTGGATTATAAGGTCTATATAACTATAAAGGACAGAGGAAGACGTGACCAATATCCAGATCAATACCCATACCAAAGCCCGAAGTCCGTACTGAGGTCCGAGAAGGATAGTGTTCTGAGCGTGGAAAACCGAATGTAGCTGTTGGACTTAGTAAGAGAATATCATAAGCCAGGGATTAAGAACGATCTATGCAAACAGATTGTCAACTGCAGCGAACCATTTGCATATTAGGAGTACTTACCGGGAAAAGGACGTGACAGCCTGCAACAATGCTGTTGGGAACGTTAAAAAAATCAGTACCATAGTGGGCAACTGAGCAAACCGTGCGACTTACGCGAGGGGCAAAATAACCGCCCAGGAATATATCTGAAAATCCCGGGGGACGAGTGATGTGGAGAGGATGATCAAAGCGGCGATAGCGACGAAACACAGCAAGAACGCCAGCCAGAAACGCCTCAGGATCCTCGGGACTTCGACAAAAAAGTTTGACTTTTCAACTTCCTGTGGGAGTTCATTTTCACGAGAATGAAGGATAAAGTTGTTTGGAGTCAACGCCCACCTTCTTGGTAGCGGTCCACGCAATATTGTACGAGAACAGATGCGCAAGGAGGGCTGTGGACAGATGAATACTAAGACCGCCAAAGAAGAAGAAACTGCATGTGGATATAAGACGCGGGCATGACCTGCAAATGAAGGCAAGACTTACAAGAATGGAACCCAAGTGAAGTTCTCAACGAGAGCGGAGAAAATGCTGCGGTGACCTAGGCGATATTCCAGTAACGAAAAGCCTAGATTACCAGCACCGGGGAAGACTACAGTGCATGCAATCCAGATCTCGAAGCTGTGCATGTAAAAACCGTCTGTGTCACTTCCATAGCCGAGAATGAGATAATTGAGGACAGAGAGAACAGCGGATGCTGCTATGCCGTAGTACGAGAACATGTAGGACATCATGGTAATCTTGTAGTGGACCGGGGAATCCGACCACAAGAAAATACGGAGTTGCTTCGTAATGGGTCCCAGCCGCCACCAATCGATGAGAGGGTTGAAGATCAATTCGTTGCAACCTACGGAACAAATTAGTCACGTTCATGTACCAAAATTTTGCTTGAAAGACGACGCACCGTAAGCATATTTCCGCCACCTGTTGAGTTCGTCGTCGACGGTGAGAGAAACACCCTCCTTGAAATCGCGATTTGAGTATGTAGCCCATCGGATGATGTATCCTTTCAACTGTATTTGATGGATCCGATGCACGTAAGAAGGCTAATATACAACGAAGGAATAAAAATGCCTGCGCACCTGAAGGCGCAAGGCCATATCGAAGTCCTCCGAAACATTAGTTTCAGACCAGATTTTTGTAATTCCGTCCGCAGGGTCGATAAAGGCAGCCTCTTGGATGGCAGACCAATTCAGGAACGCATTGTGCCCGACGAAAGGTGCAACATCGCCATTAGCACAACCCATGGATATGCACTTATTAATGCGCCGTGTGAAATGTGCAATTCCGTTCTCAAAGAAGTGGTGAGCGACCTGCATGACATCTGGAGGAGCATCAGATAATTGGGAGGGGCATCCTAAACAATGTTGAGTGCTCACCGGACTCGTGCTGGATAACGGCCACCTCCGGACACTGTGACAATTCACGGGCAGCATCCCTGAAGCAATCCTAAAAAACTTAGATCAGTTTCATGCGAAAAGAATGGGGAAAAAACGAACCTCCGGAACAATCGTATCGGAATCTACGAGCAAAATGATGTCCCCGATCCTCAAAGACTTGCCATTAGAGGCCCACGGTTTCCACTTCCTCCCATTTTCCTCATAAATTTCCTCAATAGCCATCTCCATTGCCCTGTCCTCCAGACACTGTCCACCATCACCCTCTGTGTCACTCTCACCCGAGGCCTCCAATATCAACAGATGTTTCTCCAGTTTCAAGCTCAATGCCAAACCGTAATTCATGTTCGATGCCTTCTTGAACCGGCCGGCACGCTTGTATCCATCTGCGTCATCGGAATGCGGAGGGCGTGCAACCCAGCCAATATTGTGGTTTGCGTAGAAGGTCATCCGCATCTCTCGTTCTTCTTCGCTGATGAGCTGCAGTCCATCATCGTGAACGAAGATGGCAGAGGTGCCTCCTTGCCTAGCATACGTTTTCATAGCCTTTTTGAGCGACAGGACGGATGGGGCTCTGCACACACGATGGTAACGTCGTGAGCAACGGTCAGGAGAGGTAAAAAGTTCAACTCGAAAGGGAAGGACAACTACCCAATAAGGGAAGGATCCCGATCGTCTCGGTTACTTTGCGGGCACGTGCATGAAGTATCCTGTCACACAAGGTTGCCGGGATGGAAGGATAGAGGAATGGGGAGCCCAGAATGGAAAAGGGACTTACATGGTCTTTTCCAAACTTTCCTTGTACACTGGAAGTTCAATTGTCACATGTGGAAGCCGAGAGTCGAGTTCAGGATTTGGTTCCGGACGAACGGCCGAGTAATAGCGGGAATTCTCATGATATTGGGCTACAGGGCCAAGTCTGAGGAGGAAAAATCAGGGATGAGCACCATGAGGCGTGCAAATGAAGCAACTTACACGAACGAGATATTAGTGATGACTTGTAGAGCAAAGAACTGAACATGATCAATCAGTTAGTCCCGACGCTTCAGTTACCAAGAGACATACCAATGACACGCAGAGAAGGAATGGAATTGTGAAAAGCAGTGCAAACCGAGTGTAATCTTTATCGAGGCGCCATTCTTGAAGCAACAGGGAGACACCGCTCGCGATAAAAACTGCGACATCGTGAGATCTTGGACAAATACAAAGAATAATGTACATACAAAGGGATAAACCAGTTCCGAGGCCGCCATAAATCGGCGCAAACAGCCGAATAGGACGTGCTTCTCTGCCAGCAGGAGCCTTTTCGACGTCTATCTCGACTCGAGTAGAACTTTTCCTCGGCGGCGACGACTTCCAGCTCCAGTTCCATTTTGATTCGGGCCTGGGTTTTTCTTTCTGTGCGAGTGCAGCGACAGCCTCAGATGCAACAGCGGCCGCGTCTTTTGCCTTCGTGTAAAGGTTCACATTGGAACCGGTGGTGGAAGCCGAGAAGGATGTTGCATCAGAGAACGTTGTAAGTGTGGGACGGGAGCGCCAGACAAGCTTCATCAGCTTTTCTTCAAAATCGTTGCACAAAGGAATGATGTGGTCGAGATCGTCTGACCAAACGATTAGCACCTTTTCGTCACGCTGGGCGGTGTCTCAGAAAATAAATTGCAAGAGAAAATCCGAGACACACAATGAAAGCACCACATTGCTCCTTGTCGGCACTAGGAAGGAAGTCTATGGTGCTAAGAATTTGAATGCGAGTGTTAACATCAACATGGATTGCGATTGCGTCCTCTGCCCTAAGTAACAAAATATCAGGGTAGGTCAAGGTAGGAATATTCACGTTGATGCTTACACAGTGGCCAAGGCGGCATGTACCGCTGCACTGCGCACTTTGATGGCGACAAGGGGATTGAGCATCCGTACGGCTGCTTCGAAGGGTGCCAGGTAGGGATTTTCATACGGGAAGACCCTGAAGTGGCCATTGTCCACTCGAATGCAGATACCTGCGGAGACATTCTCCTCAGAGGGCTTGAACCAAGCGTCTCCTTGAGTCTACGAGTGGGAAATGTGTGAGCTGTCATGTACGTATAATGGGGGAAAGAAAAGGAAATAGAAGAAATGTGGAGACCAACCTGACGAAACAGGTCATGTAAAATAGCGTCGTAGGCATCGTAGTCCATGGTTCCGTTCGACTTGATAGACGACGACAGAAGGAACAAATGCCAGGTTGCGTGGGTAAAGTAGCAACTTCAGGCCTCAGTGCAGGCAATCTACCTACCTATCTCGCTAAAGGTTCGTATTGTAAAATGAACTGTGCCTGTCAAATTGAATCAAACCACAAGAATTCTTTTGTGAACTTACGAACGAATCTTTCCGTGGTCCAGGTTGGATGTCGGAACCCCGAGATTCTATCGGATTGTAGACCACACGATAGGCATACAAGGGCATACGTACGAAACCCTATCATGCATCGAGGGACGCTCGAGTGACAGCGGTGAATAAGAGGATAGCGAAATTTTACAAGATATCATTCCATTGAGATCTTGAGAATCCGTATCACCTTCTGTTTCATCTTTGGTTCCACAGATTCCTGATTTGGTTGAGCTCTAGGCGTTTCGCTTCTTTGTTGACCAACAGACGGCGAGAAACACGTCTCCAGAATTCTTGGGCATACAACCCCATTTTTTGGCTGCAGTAATCATGAGTAATCATGCTAATTCTCGTGCATATGAAACCAATAGAATGCCTAAACAAGAATGATCAAGTTAGCATTGAGTTATAACGAATTCTACATTTGTCTTCCCTTTCATCTGCTTTAACATTCGTTGCCAACTCGCGGGATCAGAAGAAA
>Ga0210383_10002870_pt1 | contig 15525 bp, 11 predicted proteins | sample IncBWC14OmetaG_FD_160072 | JGI IMG/M metagenome (GOLD analysis project Ga0210383, IMG submission 160072) | Forest soil microbial communities from Barre Woods Harvard Forest LTER site, Petersham, Massachusetts, United States - Inc-BW-C-14-O ...
AACGGAAGAAAATGCGGTCGACTCGGGAAGACGCATATACAAGAAAAGCATGACTGCGTTTCAAAATTGAAACTCCGCCAGAGCGGTGTAGGTTTCTAATCCACTATTTATAGTTCTTTCCCATTTTGCAAGCTTGTTCTCTATATGGAATTATTTAATTCTGGATTGGCTTTATCAAATATAATCAAAATATAGCTTCCCTTTTTAGCATAACATAGGTCCAACAACAGGGGAACATTTTGGCTACTGTGGGGATTTTCTTTCCAAAAAAAGGCATCTCCTGTCATTGAACAGTCCTTCTTGTGTGTGGTCTTAGTCTACTTATTATAATAATCAAGTAGTTATTTCCAATTTCAAAATACACTCCAAAATGCAATAAGAACAAAAACATCTATTTTTGAATATTCCCAAATATAGATAGATCCAGGTTGAACCATTTTAGTATTGGCCTAAAACATATGTGAAAAGTAGTAGGCCCACATTATCTTTTGAAGTCTAATAATTGAATTACATCCATACATTGAAAAAGTCAGAAGAATAATTAGATTCAATATTAATGATTGATTATAGGGGTTAAAAAATTAGACCAATCATTAGTTTGCTGTGTAGTGGCTTGAGTTTAACCATTAGAAGGGTGGGTTAATCATTTGGCGATTTCTAAGACAACAGGCAAGACCACAAGAAAGATGGGTTGGTGGATTGTTCAGTGGCTGCTCCCAAATTTAAAGCTAAGGACATCAGATGCAGTGGTGTGAAAGCTTTTCTGCTTAACAGACCTCAGTTGTCACAGAATGAGTGTTCATATGAGAGACAATAGATACATTATGATGAAATGCAAATGAATCTGCATCTGTAACCAATTATGAACAAATTATGGTTAGAATAAGCTGAGAGTTATTATGGTAGTGCATATTGTATGTACCAAAATGAACCAAAGCTGAACCAGAGATTGACTGCCCTTCTCTATAACTGGATCCTTGCCTTTGTCATTTGACTGTGAGCTGATTGATGACCAAATCAAAACTTTTGGTCCTTTTGCTTTCTGGATAGTAAAAAAAGAATTGGAAATATTAAAAAGATTAATGAACTACTGATTGCATATAACATTTGATCTTAGTAATAATGTGAACCAATCCTGAAGCATTTGGCTTCAAAGCTGCAAACAACACATTCTCCTCCATCTTCTCCATGTTTTTAGGATTGGGTGAAAGTGGAAAGGGGCTCAGTAGCCCTTCCACAAGGATGTAGAGTATTTTTATTGTACACCCATCAACTCTATTCAATTGATCTGGACCATGAAGTCATTGCATACAGAATGCGGCTCTATTCAACCTCAAAGACATATTTTAGAAGGTGTTCTGTGAATTTACATCCAATCAAGCAACAATAGTGGCCAACTCTAAAGTGGCAGGTTGATTATTAATAATCCAATGAGCAATATGAACCCAAAGACAGGTTCTGTCTGCCTTATGGTATTCGTGACTTTTCAGCTGAGCAAGGGCTTCTGACTGTGTGGGATATGCTTGATAAAGACATAGACCCTGTTGTTGTGGTGTATTATTGGATCTGATGATGTCCAGTATTGCAGCAGCAGCTTGGAGGCTAGTATCATTGCTATTGTGGATAACAAGTCATCCTAGTATTGATAAAATTGCAAATATTATATGATAAATGTTCTGGACTTATATTTTTGATGATGTAAGTCAGGTAAACTGATTTCCAGCCTAGGTTCATCCTTTGTTGATATTCAGATAGCTTGTGTGAAGGAGGACAAAAAACAATTTAAACAGATGTTTCAGGAACATTGAACCATGAACTTCTGAAAGAGCTTCCAATTTCTAAATAAAGGTATACTGGTGATTAATGGCCACATTCAAGTCTAATGGAAGTTGGAAGTCTGTGATGATCACATTGTCATGAGCAGTACCAGTGAATCTACTCATCATTGGCACAGCGGTGGAGGGAATGGGTAATACCCCAACTTGACTCATTGATGTGTGATGTTCAAGGGAAAGGTTTCAATTGTAGGCTGGTTCCAGACTCTCTACTCGCCATTGGCACAGTGGTGGAGGGAATTAGTAATACTCCAATTTGACTCATCAATGTATGACAGTCAAGGGAAAAGTTTCAATTGTGGACTGGTTCTGGACTTTCTACTTTCCATTGGCACAGCGGTGGAGGGAAAGGGTAATACCCCATCTTGACTTGTTAATGTGTGATGGTCAGGGGAAAAGTTCCAATTGTTGATTACTGGGGGCTGGTTCTGGACTCTCTACTCACCATTTTCCTGTTATCTAATGGGCATGAAACATCTAGATACACAGAAGGTGACACTTAAGGTGACTTCTGTTGGATATATGTAGCATCACCAGAAGTGCATGAAAACCTATAAGATTAAGTTGTCAGTCAAGTACCTGTGAGTGAAAGAATGTTAGAATAAGAATTTCACTGCAACCTTGGAGTGGTAAAATATGTGATTGTACCATATTGAATGGGTAAGATGGAGACTGAAAAACACCCAAGAGGATTGAACATCACAGACAGGGTGGAATGATTGAGATGATATTGAGTTGTTGTATTGGGGATAATAGAAAGGCTGAGTTATGCCATACAGACTGAAGTATGGGACAGGTATACTAATGGGAAAACAGAATGGCAACAGATGAGAAAAAGTGGAAGATGCAGGGAGACTAGGAGGTGCTGTATATATGGAATGTTGATGCAAAGGAACAGAATGCTGTCATAGTACACATCATGGTGAGTGGGATATATGAGACAGATATGCAAATGTGAAAGGAGGATACTAACAGATGAGGAAGTGTAGGTGAATGCTGAATGCTGGTCCAAAGCTAAAAGCATTGTGTCAGAGCCAACCTTCATTTTGACTACATCATAAATATTGAAAAGGAGATTTTTCTGATCATGAGTTTTTATATATGGTGAGATATGTAATGATGCCAGAGCTATCTCTTGCACCAGCAATTATACAATTATGAGGAATATAGTAGCCCAGCCTTGGCAACCCCTTTCCAAGTCCAGTTGGCTGGTGTGGCTGTTAAGCCAGAATGTGGAAGAATTATAGGGTTGAGCACTGTGAACAACCTGAGAAGACTGAAAGAGAGCCATGGGCTGGTGGTCATGCTTGAGGAAGTGTAGTGGATCAGAAGAGGCAGGCCCATTCAGGACAGGCATAGTCTCAAGTTTTCAGCTGTATTTCAAATAACTTATAATTAAATACTTATATTACAATAAAGAAACTCACTTGTGGCTACTGAAGTGTAAATCAATTCTAGCCAGTCTAGGCCTTCATTGTTAAAAAATGGCATTGGGTGGCCAGGGGTGCTCTGCCATATGTTGCTTTAGTTTCACCTGCCAATAATAAAAGCAAAACCACTTACAAGTGTTATATCTGGATTGGGTAAATCAAAGTTATCATATGTGTTTATAGTGAGCAAGTTGTTGAGTAAGTCATCACTTTTCACTCAGACTGCAGTTTGTTAGAGCTTATTCAAATAAATCTAGCTTGTAAGCTCACCAACATGGCAGGATTTATAAAGTTACTAAAAATATTGTCTACACCTCCTTCAAAATGTCCCTAGCTTGTCAGTGAAACTAACAGATTTTCAAGTTGATCCATGGAGACAGTGAAGAAGGGTTACAGGCAGGTTGTATTTGGAAGATTGCAAAGATTTATAGTGAATGGAGACTTGGATAGGCCACCAGTAGCACCCTAAAAGTCAAAAGTGTTGGAAGTTGAATCCTCATGTGGTACTTATATAATTGTAGTCAGTATTTACTAGCTCATACTACTTTTACTTTACTTTTTGTAGTTATTAATTTACTGTATGTTTGCTGTTCTCAACAAAAAGTAATATTAATGTGAGGGCAATGCAAGGGAAAATGTATTCACAGGCCCAAAATCTATGAAAATGTCTTTTTATGAATGGATACAATGTGTAACAAGAATCAAAAAGCCAACCAGAACTGCTTTTAATGTTCAACATAATTCTGATATTGTTGAAGATATGTCAAAATCTATGTCTCAACATGAGCAGTCTGCTGAAACACTTTATAATATAGAAGCAGATAATTACACTTCTGATCTGAATAATGACAATGATGAACTCTATAATGACTCTTATGGTAACAATGATAAACACATGCATTTTCTCACTGATTATTGACTATATGACACTTACTGCATTGAATTTGATTTCAGAAAAAAAAAGTTGTTTCCAATTTTATTAGTGGTTCATTGCCTAGATGTGACCAAGGAGACAGAGAATACCACTATGCTAACTTTGTTCAAACCATGGAAAAGTGGTAAAGATCTGAAATATGATAATCATTCTTGAGATGATACATTCACAGCTCATAATTTTAACTCACAAACCATGTACATGTGTGGATTTCTTGAATGACACCCAGTAGCTACAGATGCCAAGGTAAATGGCCAGGGTGTGGATGGTAAATACAATTCCAGGCCTGTTCAGGCCCTAGATAGATGAGTTGTCCCCTATCTATTAATGCAGTAGCTATTTAATATATCTTTGCATCCTCTATGAGAAAATTTTCAGGAAACACAGTGTGTGATACACCCATTCTATTCCTGCCATATGTGTTTCTGTCTTGCCATGGCCAAGTCATCATAATGACATTCTTTTTAAGATCCTGAATGTTCTCAATCTCAACAGTAAATGCCTTGTACTTGAGAGATAGTAATGCTCACACATACACTTTCAGCAATCATGAACATATGAGTTTGCATAAAATTGTTTAAGTTGGCTTAATCATTGTTTTCAAATATCAGATTGTTTTAGTATCACCACTGTGAGTATCTTAACACTTGTTATTACATTGACCACCCAGTAAACACCTGGCCCACTACGTCTCTGCAGCTGGCCCCCTTGGACACCCCCCAACCCTGTGTCTCAGCATCTTCCAGTGGGTACCTCTTAGTGGACCAGATGTTCTTGCAGTTTGTCACATAGAATCCTCATTCTTTGGAAATTCTGGACTTCTGTCACCTACCAGGACTACATGTCCAATGTGCATTATAGTACTATAAAAAGCTGGGAGAGTGCATCCTGTGTAAACAGAAGGGGCATACATTGATTATGACAGGTCATCTTTTGTTTGTATGACAAATCTTCTGCTCTATCTCACTACCCCAATACCACTTTTCTCACCACCAACAACAAACATGCCACATCCAGTCCTACAAATACAGCAAAGACACCCTACCCCATCATACTCTCCAACTAAAACAAGCTTTTAACAAAGGAATGTTTCCTCAATTTATGACACCTGAGACAATATCTGATTTAGTTGATGATAATATTCACAATAGTGATGAATTTGTACCCAATAATGACTTTGCAGATTATGAACATGAGAATAATGCTCATGATCAAAACTACTACTCTGGCCTTGGAAAACATGGATTTTTTATTGAAGCTCAAATACAGGCTATTGAAAATATTGTTAAAAATGCAGGCTGGCTTGATGAAAGTCCTGATGGCATGATACCTATTAGGGACTGTTACAATTCTGATCCACAGATTTTCACACACTCTTATTTCCTTATTTGTTGCATAATTACTGAGCCAATAAATAAGATTCTGAAAGCCATTGATAAGGCCCATCTGTTGGCAATGATAAAACAATATAAACTTGAACTCTTTTGAGCTAGGAGTTCAAGTTTATATTGTTTTATCATTGCCAACAGATGGGCCTTATCAATGGCTTTCAGAATCTTATTTATTGGCTCAGTAATTATGCAACAAATAAGGAAATAAGAGCATGGGAAACCCTGTGGGTCAGAGTTGTGATGTTCCCTAATATGCATTATAGTAGATGTACACCTGATGATATTGTATTTTTAAGATTCCAAATTTCAGGGGAAAAAATGGTCAGTCCAATGTTGCTTCCAAAATGTCCCTATTATATGTGGTCTTTATTCATAAAAAGATTAGATCAATATTCTTGGATGTGAAAAATTTACCTCTGACATCAATCAGAAATTGACAAACTTGTATTCTATTGACAATTGTGGAAAAGAAAAACATTCAAAAAACCCAAAATATCAAAATCTATTTCAAAGACCATGCACTCTCCAACTGATATTGAATATAATATTCAAAAAGAAATTTGGAAAGTCTCTAATGGTGCCATAGAAAATTTTGCTGGAAAGCTCTCTGTCTTGGCATGCCTGTAATGATTAGAAACAATGATGCAGCTGAACTCTGCATTATAAAGGACAAGAAGATTTTATTGTTGGTTGTATTTGTTGAGCTTGACAAACCTCCAAAACTTGTACAAATCCCAGGGCTTCCAGATAATATTGTCTCAATTGTAAAAAGTTCCAAGACTATTCAATACATCTTTCCTAGTGATTTTAAAGAAACTATTGAAAGAGAACAAGCTTGGATCCTACATAACTTTGCAATGACTGCCCATGCTGCTCAAAAACAGATCTGACATACATCTGAATAGCTGCTTAAATCACATGTCTTATTATTCCTCTTTTTTTAGAAGTTCAACAGCAGCTGAAACTGTTATTATTCAAGAATTTCATCCAAAAATTATCACTAGTGGCTGTTCTGGATATCTCAGACAAGAATTTTGAGAACTTGAAATATTGAATGATATTGCAAGGCTTGGATATGAAAAACAGTTGCCAGACAAAATCGATGGTAATCTACATCACACTATTATTCATAAATATCAACTCTGGAAAGGTATTCATCGTGTTCCTGCTCAAACACATGAAGCTCTTAAATGGTCACCTAATGATCCAATGCAACTTGTTCCTGCTATTGATTATCCTTCAATACTGGACAAAGGAAAACATCAACAAAATGGTAAAAATGTTATCAAAGCATATGATTTTATTGATGCAAACAAAAAAAGCTTAGAGTTGGATATCTGAAAGGCAGAGAAGGTTGAATGCAGACAATCTTATAGCAGGTACTGGCATTTCTACACTATTTGATACTTTGCTGAAGTAGAATTGAGCTCTTTATAAACATATTGCTACACTGTAAGGGGGGTACAGTTGCAAAGCAATTATAACTAGTCATAAATTTGCACTAATCTCTCTGAGTCATTGCTTCATTGCCAAAAATGGTGCACAGTGCTATTACTTATTTCAAGTAATGCAAATTACAAGATTCAATAAGTCAATCTCAGTCTTACTTTACAATGATTATTTATTCAACTTATATTTCAGTGTTGATTATATAATATGAAATATATAAAACCCAATTCTATTCATTTATAAGTTAGTTAATTTATTTGAAAAAAGAACTCATTCATGCCATGCTTGTGGTAGCCCATACTACAAGTAATAAATATATAGTACTGATTATATTATAATAGTAATAGTAATAATTATAATATACATTACCTATTTAGGATAGAAGAAAAAATGATGATAAGCAGAGCCTGCTGTAAAAGGCAATAAAGGCCTTTGCTACCTTTATTGCCCTCCATATATCTGAAGTAGCAGTGGAAGTTGAATAATAAGCAGCTAAGTCTAGAGGAAGCCTTAAGCAATTGTTATCAAATTTGGCTGGGACTAAGCTGCCCAGAAGCCAGCTCAAGCCAGAACTGAGCTATGGCTGTATGGCTTACCCCTGGGCAGCTCTGTAAGCTGAGCTGAGCTGAGCCACAGAAACACTAGAACAAATTCACATGTAGTGATTGGTGAGCTAAATCAGAAAGTATCAGAGATAATCACAATACCCTATGGGCTGACTACACTCTCACCATCATGTTGAGCTCAATAATGACTGCTGTCAATGTCAATATTATTTGTATATACAGCTCCCTATGACTTCTTGGCAAGTTTACAAAGCCTTAGCAGAAACATTTTCCCTGCCAATTTAAAGACAGTATTGGTGGCACCACTCACTCTGGCGATATAATACTGCAGGCAGTGTTCAGTTGTGGTGGGCATTGTGAGAGATTCTGAGGTAAGAAATTCACCACATATAAACTGTCAAGATATTTGACTGATTTTTTTTGAAAGTCAAAGTTGGTATCTATAATTTTTCACAAATTTCTTGAGGAGTTAAACAACCTTTGATCCATAAAAGCATATATAAATATAATGTTGGATGTTCTTGTTGTTTTACTGTCCCATAATATGCAGAAGTTTCACCATATAATCCAGAATATTTTTCATCACTCCAAGTACATATTTAATAAAAGGAGTAACCATCAAATGAAAAAGAATGTGCACCAGCCACTGGGTTTTTTATTACAAGTCTCAGACATTTATTACTATCCTGAAAATCTGGTTTAAATGTTTTATTGTTATTTGCAAAATATATACAAATTGGATGTTTAATATCTGCAGATGAAAGTATGATCTACTAAGAGGTTGCACTTTTGAATGATATCAACAACTATATCTTCATCAGTTTCAGCCTTAACACCTCTACCTTCTAATATCCAGTTCATTAAATCTTCAAGCACATCTTGGTTTATATTTAATAATTGATCAGCAATATCATGAAAGTGATATGTTCCTTTTAATAAGAAACCTCCTGTTGTACTATGTTTAATTTGTTCATGGTTAAATGCTATCAATGGAAAATAATTATTAGTCTGAAAGTGTCTGTCATGATACATGAGAAGCTGTCTTTTATATTCTTTTTCTGAAATCTTGGTTGTTCCAATTCCTCCTGAACCATATTTAAATCTTGAGTCTTCATTAAATAACTGTAAGTTAGAGTGTACAAAAAATCACATCAGCTGGTTTAATTCAACAGTGTAGTGTTTGGTTACTGAAGAAATAACATTATGTCTAGAATTACAGACATTATTATTGTAGTCCACAAAATAAAATAATATAAAGGTAAACTACATAATGAATAATATTAAGTATAGGGTTTACATTATAGGATAATGGAAAATGCAGTGGTCTGCTATATCCAGATCTTTGCATCTTGAGCAAAGTTGGCCAGGTTGTCTGAAGGGTTACTAGAGGATTGAGAAGAAAGATGAGGTGAGGAAGTGATATGACCAGAATGAATAAATATTTAATCTGATATAATTTTTTTTGGAATTGATTGATCCCAATAAGGTCAATAAGCATAGTTGGAAGATTTCCTTTTGTGCTCTTTAAGATTGAATATCTCTTAAAGGATACAAAAAAGGGTTGGGTCAAAGTGTGGATGATATTTTTGAAGATTCTTGGGTTTAATATTACCAATCAATCTATAAAGTTTAAATGGATCCCAGCAAAATATCTTCAATTTGACATGAGTATATATTATAAAAATAATAATATAAGTGCAATGGCTGAATGTCCTTGCATCCATGATGATGCCGGAACTGATGGTTTGGACACTGACAAGACTTCTCCAACAAAATTGAGCAAGGTTGAACCCAGTAAGATAACCCCTCCTGTCAAGTATGACTTAACAGCAGATTCTGGCCAAAATTTTTTGCTTAGTGAAGTCTCTCATTTTCAGCTTGATAAAACTGGAGGTCAAGCTGAACTTGCATCCATGATGATGCCAGCACTGATACTGGGGCCTACCAGTAAGCATAATTGATACTGCCAATCATAAGAGACTGACACAGCAATCACTTCTGCAGGCAGCTTTAACTTGAAGAGTCAGCTGTTGGGTGTCATAGATCTCACTTGATTTGACTTACAGTTATGAAAACAGATGACGCAGCAGGGACAATATCTAAGTGTGTGGCAGAAGAGCACAGATATCTAATAAATATGCATCTGACGGAGAGCCCTTTGCTGCCACAACCGTGTTATTAGGATCATTGGTCATAAACCATCAATGCTCACCCAGCCAGTTGTGCTGACAACAGAGTGATGCAAATAGTTTACCGACACCAATTTGTTGTCCCAGAAAGGCAGTTGGTTTTTGTCATTCATAAGGGAGTTTTTATCATTTAGAAGATTTAAGACCATCTCTGTTAGCTGGTGCACCTTGATTATTGTGCCATCATATTTTTTCTTTAGTTCATTAAATTTGCTCTCATTGAGGGAAACAACTGGGGGAATTGGAAATGTGCCAGCCACAGATGTACTTGAGGGCTGTGCAAGAAAACCATTGAAGTTGGTGGGATCAAGGTTGCTTTGGGGGGTGTCACTAAAGTTAAAGCTCAGGTCAGAGAAGCCTGAATTAGTAGAATGATTGCACATGAAGTTGAATGAATTCATGGTTGAAGTTGTTGATTGTAACAAATTAAACTTTGTTGCCAATTCAATTTCAACAGACAGGTTCCCATGTCACTTACTAAGGCCTGTTGTGATACTGAACTGATTTTTATCAATCTATTATCATAACCTTCATCTCATGTCTAATATATATCTCTGCCACTGTTCTCAGTGTTTTCCAGGCAGTGCTAAAGTCACTAGGATAATTAGGAATCTCAAGCATGGTCAACAACTTTTGGATGGTGCACAAGTCCACCAGCATAATGTTATAGCTCATTTAAAAGACTGTATTCAAAAAAATCTCAAAGTCTTAAATGAAGCAAAACATATGTTTGGATTTTTTTTTTTGCAAAACCTTCATCTAATGTTTTCAAGCAGCTCCAAGTCACCCTTCTGCCAGTGATGGTAATGATTAGTTTACCATTTACTTAATTTGCATTATATTCTGAATGTTCAAAATTATAATAGTTTCTAGTGAGTCTAATAGTAATGTGCAGTTTATTTAACTTAATCCACTTTTTACCTGAAATCAGAATCAACTATGCAAAATGACAGCAAAAGGACAGTATCAAATCAGTGACATGTCCAAATAAAAAAGTAAAAGATGGCTATGAAGTGAAGAAGCATCCTGGTTGACATAAATTCCCTCACATGCCCATCACCATACCTGCCTTAACACTCCATACCATCTAAGCATTAAAAAACGCAACTCCCACTCCACCTTGGCTGCCATCATTGTTTACCTCACCAGGCCTGCCCTCATTTCCATTGCGCCATGCCTTCTCTGAACTTTGCTGCCATTTCTGCCTTACCCATGTTGTCTACATTGTCTCTGTCAAGCCTTATCTGCTTATCCATTCTGCCCTGTCTATGTTCTATAGTTCTGACTGGAGTGGAGATGGTGGATTGAGCCATCACACCTGTGGTTGTAATAGTGTCAGGAATGTGACATGGTGTAAGAAATAACCATCAAGCTCAATAGATTGACAGCTCATGGTAAGTGGTTACTATATTTCATAATATATTTAAAAATGTTTCTAATTATTCTTTATAATACTCAAGATGTTATTATAGGTTCTGGTAAATTCAATAGAAATATTCAGTTCATGTTCTCATTATTCTATAGAGTTCAATTTAGCTCCTGCAAATGACTATGGTGAGTATCAATTATGTAAACTAGTAAAAATCCTTTAAAATACTCATATTTACAAGACAATGATGTTGATATATATGATGATAGTTACCCCAATCCTTTGGCTTTTGGGAATGACATTGATGACACTTATGGAGATGACTCAGACTCAGATTCTGCCCCTAGATATTTATTGAAATTTCCTAATATCACTATAAACAAAGACTCTAAGTTTTACAAATGATGCAGATGATGCAAAGGAGGAATTTTATATGACCCTCCCTGAATCCCTCACATTACTTAAACATCATATGGCATGGAAAGGTTGAATGGGACAGTTAAAGCATATGGCTTCCATGCTGCTGTTCTGAAAGAAGCCACAGGTCATGACATTTTGTCCTTGTATAACTGTCAAAAGCTTGCAATAGAGTTGACAGAGCTAAAAACTTGTCAAGTGGATATCTGCCCTAACAGCTGTATTGCATATACAGGGCAATATAAAGATATAACAGCCTGTCCATATGTGAAAGATAGAAAAACATGTGGATTACTACAATATTACCCAAAGAGAAAGAAAACTTCACAGAATAAACCTTGAGCACAGATAATGTACTTGTCTATTATAGCTAAAATCAAGGTAATGTTTGCAAATGCAACTACTGCCCAACTTTTACAACACAAAGACAGGTGCTTGCAGAAGGCTCTACATGTTACTGCAAAAGCTACTCAGAAGTATTCTAACTGTGGTAATTACAGAGTTCATAGGCATCATTATGACATGGGCTTGTTTAAAGATCCATGTTATATTGCATTGGCAATCTCAACAGATGGGACTCAACTTACCATGAAAAAGCAGTCTGATACTTGGCTGGTTATTCTGATGTTGCTTAGCCTCCATCTTTCAGCTTGGAAGCAAGTTGAATGAATGACATAGCCTTCTCCATTCCAATGGCATCTGAGAGCCTGCCCTGGATAGTCCTTCAGGAGTTTGCTAAGTTCACTGAAGGATACCATACTACTGTGCTGGCCAAAGCAGAGCTCTTACCTATTTTTGGAATTAGGTGCAATCAATATCTGTCATGCAGGCATAGCTGAAGTGATCACATAAGCATTTGCTAAAGTTCCCCAAGTTTCTTAAATTCCTCAAGTTCCCCAGGAACTTTTTGGAGACTTCCTGATTCATGTTTGTTCTCCAATAATTGATTCAAGATTGGTCAAAAATTATGTGAAAGTGTTTAAATATTTTGGTACCTTATGGATATCTGACCAAATATCCATAACTAGGTAATGTGGTTTTACCTGATGCAATACCATCCAAGTGATTGAGTGATTTCCCTAAACATAGTGTGCTTATGCAGGAGGGTTAACAAGAGTTTCAAATGGAAAAGTATTGTTCTGGATATATCTGTGTGCACATTACCAGCTAAATCCTACATATGAAAACAACACAGAAATTTGAAATAGTTGAATTATGTTGCATCCCAGAGCCCTATGCTCCTCAAATAAGTTTTTTATTGTGGGCAGCCCTGTAAGCCGCATATTTGTGGATCCTTTCCACATCTTGCTCAAAATGCACAAAGGGGTTGGGCACAAGAGTGTGAAAGGGATTGAGAAGGGATTGATGGGATTGCTCATGCTGGAACTAGGACTTGAGCTGAATGGATCCACAGAACCTGGTTTAAGATTGTCATCCTGAACACAGAATGGCCAGGGCTGCTGGTCAGGTCCTGAAACAGGAGAGAGATGACAGCTGCCTTAAAATTGAGGCCATCACTGCTGGGGAGCTAGAGCTAAATGGTGCAGCATTTATACTGGCAAGTGTGTGCTCAAAATTGATACTGCTGCTGGATGAGTGGGGAGTGCTGCTAATTAGCTCCCAAAAGACAAGGGAACCAATATCTGAGTTCAGGACAGTGGCCTCAGAATTGATGCCATTGATAACAGGGAAGTTGCCACAGAAAGAATTAGTGTTTGGACTAGCAAGCTAGAGCATAACATAGATGCAGATCAACTCACAGATGTCACAGGTTTGAACTGTGGGAAACCTGGCCATACAGGTCAAAAAATTGACCAGATCTGCTCTATTTCATACCTTGCAGATCTGGATCAAGGGTCCAGTAATTTTCCTATTCATGGCAGATATCCACAATCTATTTGGCAGGCAGTCACAATGTCATTTATTGCCATATCAATCAATATCTGTCAGATAAGTGGAAAAATACAAAATTCATCTCAACTCTTTGCATAGTTCTATATACCATTAGAATCAAAATTTTATGCTGACTCCAACAATATAAATCATTCCTCAACCTGAGCAAAATTAACTGAGCTGTGAGGCTTTTTGTATGTATGCCATCTGCATAAGGCAATATTTTCATTTTTGTTCTATATAAGTTTCTATATACTATCTAAATGTAAATTTTTTGCTGATTCCAATGCAATCAACTGTTTCTAAATCTGACCAGAACTGACTGAGATATGACACTTTGGTAACAGAATTATTTCATATTTTTATATATTTGATAGCAGCCTCCATTGCCTGTTCTGGCATTTACCTCTTTTTCTCCAGCTTTAAACACCATAGACTCCATCACATATCCACTTGATATACAACTGGTTATGTTCTCAAAGGGCTGACTCACTGTATCCCATCTCCACTATTCTCTTTCAGATGAGTTAACTTATGCTACAACTGTGTTGGACTTTTGCACAAATATCCCTGGGTTAGTTCCAAATGGTGACTTGGTAGATAATATATGTGAGAAATAGCAGTAGATTAAGTAGATATTCTGAAGTGACAAATTGCCACATAGGTGATTTATAAAATTATAAAAATGTACTATCTTGTATACACATACCTGTGGGTTGGGATGACCTGTACCTGTGGGTACCTCAACCCATGCAAACCTGTAGGTTTTGGTACAGATAACCTGCAGGTCAATCCATTTTATGCTCTATAGTGAGCACAAACTTGAAATTTGTGCTGTTAATGGATCCAAGGCCTGGGCTGCTGATTGGAGCAAAAAATGAGTCTGAACTGGGGCTCAGGCTGACTATAACAGTGATGTCAGTATTAACATCATTACAGATGGACAGGCTGGAAGATGTGTTGCTGCCAATGTCACCATAATGGCTGTTTGGGCTTATGAGCATGCGACTCATTTCAGGCAATTGGTCAATAGTGTTGAAGTCACCACAGAGAGGATCAACATTTAGACTAACAAGCACAGACTTGAAATTGATGCCATTAATGGATCCCAGGCTTGGGCTGCCTATCAGAGCAAAAAACTGGCACCGGGACTGACTATAACAACAGCATTGGTATCAATGTCATTGCAAATGGATGACTCAGAGTTGCTGCTGATGTTGCAACAATGGCTGCTCAGGCTTATATGCATGAGACTCATTTTAGCCACCTCATCAATGGTGTTTGAGTCTTCAAAATCCACAAGATTGATTGTTAAATGCTAAAAATAGTACAGATCAGCAGAAGTATAAAACAAGTAATGTAAATACTTACCTAGTCTGTGGCAGGAATATAGACCATCAGTAGAAAAGGGGTGGTGGAATGAATGTGGGCATCCAAAAACTTTAGAATGGCTTTTGTGTGCATTACTAAATAGAGCATAACAGGGATGCAGATCAACCTGCAGATCACATGGGTTTGAACCATGGGAAACCTGAAGGAATGGGTCAAAAATTTGACCTGATCCATTCTATCCATACCTGGGGGATCCAGATCAAGGACATTTGAATTTGTCTATCCACAGTGGATATCCGCGATCCATTTGGCAAGCAGTATGCAATGTTATTATTCCCATATTGGTCAACATTTGACAGATCACCCAAAAAAGTGACAATTTTTCATTTCATTATTTGCACACTTCTACATATTGACAGAATCGGAATTTCATGCTGATTCTAACAGAATAAACCACTTCTCAATCTGAGCGGAATTGACAGAGATATGAGGCTTTTTGTGAGTGCCCTCCACATAAGGCAATATATTTCATTTTTGTTATATACATACCATCTAAATCGCATTTTTTTACACTGAGTTCAACCCAATAAACCATTTCTGAATCCAACAAGAACTGACTGAGATATGGTAACATAATTATTTTAATTAGTTCTTATTTGTATATGTTAGGCAGCAGCCTCCAGCACTCATTTACCTCTTTTTCTCCACAACATACACTCC
>Ga0210383_10002872_pt1 | contig 15520 bp, 15 predicted proteins | sample IncBWC14OmetaG_FD_160072 | JGI IMG/M metagenome (GOLD analysis project Ga0210383, IMG submission 160072) | Forest soil microbial communities from Barre Woods Harvard Forest LTER site, Petersham, Massachusetts, United States - Inc-BW-C-14-O ...
AGGTATTCCCCGAGCGTATGGGAAAGCCTATTGAACACATGCCACAGGCAACAATGAACGCATTCGTTGGATACCATTGGCCAGGCAACGTTCGGGAACTCCAGAACCTGATTGAGCTCGCCGAGATCAGATGGGATAATGGAATGCTTCCCAATCCCCTTTCGACGCAGCAGACAAATTCAACGCTCCGATTCCCTCATCAGGTACATGGCGAGATCACGAAGCAGCCCTGATTTTGCGGACGATGAGGGCCGCCGGAGGTATGATAGGGGCCCGAAGGAGCCGCCGCAAGGCTCGGGCTTAAGCGGACGACATTAATTACCAAAATGAAGAGGCTCGGGATCTACCGACCACGACAGCCGCGACTCACAAGTGAGTGCAACTAAGGATCCGAAATGACGGACTTTTGTGATACTTTTTCGCGTATCCCTTGCTTTCTGTTGCAGCGGCTCTCTTCCTCAATTACGCCTAAAACTTTTGTAACATTGGGTTTTTTGCGTTCTTGTGAACTGTTGCAATTTGAAGCAACTTAAAACACCCCTTTAAGGCGTTGGCCCTGGGTTCGAGCCCCAGCGCTCTCACCATCAACAACTTGGCTAATCAGTTCCCGATACGCTAAAACGTGTTGTAATCCCCAAACTAAATATCTCGCCTCTTCGTCACATCGCCCTTGATTGGGCGGGGACGTGCCGAGGAAGAGTCATTTCCTGAATAATAGAAACTCATTGAAGCCGCAACAGTTCCCGAAGCGGCTCAGGCGAGCGTAGCTCATCGTGCCCCCCCGCAGGGCTTCCGGTGCGCGCCCAGTATGGCTCCGGCAGGTTCCGCCAATGCGCTCTACATGCTCTTCGTCGGCGTTTTGGATTTCTCCAGAGCTTTTGCTTCATCAAGATGCTTCTCAAGAACGGGCACTGCCTGCTCCGCATACGACCTCAGAGCCGGATTCTGCGCGTCTGTCGCTTCCTTCTTATAAACAGCGATCGCCTGGGTGTGTCCGGCTACCATTGCGGGTATGAAACGATGATCAAAAGCGGCGCCCTTCAGTTTCTGGAACGGGTCGATCATCATCTTGTTGTGCTGGGCATCGATTGCGTTTGGCACATTAAAATTGGCCTGGCGCGCAACTTCGTACAACAGGCTAAAGTCTTTTGTGTGATCGGTGAACAGTACCTGACCGTAATCTTTTACCGGCTGCGAGGAGGATGCGGTTTGGACAAGTTGTCCAAGGTTCGCCTCCACCATGTCGATTTGTGCGGCGAGATCGACAAATTGCTGGTCGGTCATAGCCGCTCGTCCAGAGGCCTTGGTCTGGCCCAACACAGAAATCGAGCCGAGGGCGATGCTGCAGACGGCTGCGAGAACAAGTTTCATGATTTCCTCCAAATCGAAACTCCATCTGACAAGTTAGATGCGAGAGCGCCGATTTAGAGTTACGTATCGATGCAGGACACCTCCGGCTAATTGGTTCGCGGGGATGTTTTACGCCTGTCGAACCGCCAGTAGGCTGGCCACAGAATACGCGTGCGTGAGTTTGCACAGTTGGCCATCCGTTAGGAGACCGGTTCTTCCGCGAAGGTCTGCTTCACCCCTTCTTCGAGTGAGGTGAAGGGCGCGGTGTAACCTGCAGCGCGAAGGCCGGTGATGTCGGCCTGGGTGAAGTGCTGATAGCGGTCTTTGAGGTCGGCCGGAATCGGGATGTACTCGATCGTCCCTGGGCCATGGACTTGCATGAGGGACTCGGCTACGGCTTTGAAGGTGCGGGCTTCGCCGGTGCCGGCATTCATAACGGCGTGAGCCTGTTTGCGAGGGCTCTCCGGCAGGAGGCCGGCGAAGAACATGTTGATCCGGCAGAGGTCCTTGACGAAGACGAAGTCGCGGCGCTGCTCGCCGTTTGCGTAACCGCCGGAGCCTTCGAACATGCGGATGGTTCCGGTGTCTTTGAGCTGCCGGGTGAAGTGGTGGATGACGCTGGCCATGCGGCCTTTGTGCTGCTCCCGCGGACCATAGACGTTGAAGTAGCGGAGGCCGACTACTGTGCTCTTCATCTCCGGGATGAGGCGGCGGACGTAGTTGTCAAAGACGAGCTTGGAGTAGCCGTAGATGTTGAGGGGGCGCTCGTTGGCGGGGACTTCGGTAAAGTCAGTGCTGGCCCCGTAAACTGCAGCAGTCGAGGCATAGACCAGGGAAATTTTGCGGTCGAGCGCGAAGTGGAGGAGTTCCTTCGAGTAGGTGAAGTTGTTGTCCATCATGTAGCGGCCGTCGTCTTCGAGGGTGTTGGAGCAGGCTCCTTGATGGAGGATCGCGCGAATCTTTGAGTTTTCGAAGTGGCCGGCTTTGATAGCGGCGCGAAACTCGCGCTTGTCCATGTAGTCGGCGTACTCGCCGCCAGCGAGGTTGAGGAACTTGGGGCCGGTGAGGTTGGCCGCGGGGGCGAAGTTGTCGACAAGGAGAATGTCGCGCTCTCCGGATTGGTTGAGCTGGTGGATGAGGTTGCTGCCGATGAAGCCCGCACCTCCGGTCACGATAATCACTTGCTGGTCTCCTGGGATGTCGCGGTGAGCTTTTTGACGATGTTGGTGGTGGAGAAGCCTTCGACGGTGGGGACGATCTCAACACGGCCGCCTGCGGCGAGGACGTCCTCGTGACCCACTACGGTTTCGATGGTGTAGTCGCCGCCTTTGACAAGGACGTCGGGTTTCAGGGCTCGGATAAGCTCGAGCGGCGTGTCCTCTTCGAAGAGAACGACGGCGTCCACTGCTGCGAGGGCTGCCATAACACGGGCGCGCTCGCGTTCGGAGACGATGGGGCGGGTGGGGCCTTTGAGCCGGCAGACGGAGGCGTCGGCGTTGAGTCCGAGGACGAGCTTGGAGCCAAAGCGGCGGCAGTCTTCAAGCAGCGTGATGTGGCCTACGTGGAGGAGGTCAAAGCAGCCGTTGGTGAAGACGATGGTTTCTCCTGTGGCGCGCCACTCGGCGACGCGGAGCTTGATGCGTTCGCGGTCGAGGATCTTCTCGCCTGCGGTGACGCCGCTGCTTGGAGTGAGAGCCGCGACAAGTTCGTTGCTTGCAATGGGGACGGTGCCGACCTTGCTGACGACGATGCCTGCTGCAACGTTTGCGAGGTCGACAGCGGTTTCGATCTTGAGGCCTGCGGCGAGACTGGCGGCAAGGGTTGCGATGACGGTGTCCCCGGCACCGGAGACGTCGAAGACCTCGCGGGCCCGGGCAGCCGAGTGGTAGATGCCGGCGTTACGGAGGACGCTGATTCCCCTCTCGCTCATGGTGACGGTGAGGAATTGAAAGTCGTGTTCGGCGACGAGAGCCTGACCTGCGGCGAGAAGTTCTTCGGTGTGGTGGACGGGGATGCGAGTGGCGGCGGAGAGTTCGCCGAGATTTGGACAGACGGTGGTGGCGCCGTTGTATTTGCTGAAGTCAGGAGTCTTGGGATCGGCGAGGATGGGGATGCCGGCGTTGCGTGCGGCGCGAATGACGGCTTCGCAGAGGGCGTTGGAGAGCGCGCCCTTGGCGTAGTCGGAGAGGATGACGGCATGGACCTTGGCGACGAGGTCGGCGGCGCGTTGCTGGAGATCGGCGGCTTCGGCAGCGGGCGGCTTCTCGCGGCTCTCGATGTCGAGCCGGAGGAGCTGCTGGGTTCGGCCTACGATGCGGGTTTTGGAGATCGTCGGGAGGGAGCTGGTGACGACTCCCACGGTATCGACATTGGCGCGCTCGAGGATGGCGGAGAGTTCGGTTTTTTCGTTGTCGTTGCCCCAGAATCCGGCAAGGATGGTCTGGCAGCCGAGGCCGGCGAGGTTCATGGCCACGTTTGCCGCGCCGCCTGCTCGCTCGTAGCGTCGGGCATGACGGAGGACGGGGACGGGGGCTTCGGGGGAGATGCGCTCGACATCGCCATGAATGTAGCGGTCGAGCATGATGTCACCGATGACGAGGACCCTGAGTTGACTGAAGCCTCCTTCGAGCAGGTTCAGAATGGAGTGAAGTTCCGGCAGCATGCGTGAAGCGATCTCCTCAGACCATCATCGCATCTTCCTGCGATTTGACGTGATTCGGATCAGCCGAGCAGAGCGCGTACCTCGGTGATCACCTCGTCGACGGTGATTGAGGTCAGGCATTTTTTCTTTTCTACGATGCAGGTTTCGAGGCCGCAGCCCCAGCAGTCAGTCTGGTGGTAGATGATGCGATGCTGACCTCCGTAGGGGAACCAGACGCGGGGTTTGTTGCGGGCGGCGAAGATGGCGACGCAGGGAGTCTGGACGGCTGCGGCGAGATGCATGGGGCCACTGTCGTGTCCGAGGAAGGCTCGAGCCTGCGCGATGACGGCGGCGCTCTCGCGTGGGGTGAGCAGGCCGCAGAGATTGACGATCGGGGTGGAGGAGTTTTCTCTCCATCCGGCGGCGGCGAACTCAGTGGACTCACTCTCTTCCTGAGTTCCGAGGAAGGCTACGGCGAAGTTTGGGTACTGCGTGGCGAGGTGATTGAGGAGGGCGCGCCAGTTTTCGCGACCCCAGTCTTTGGATTGGACCTTGGTGCCGACGCTGATGGCGAGGATGGGGTAGCCTGCGAGGGGAACGAGCACTTCCCTTGCCCGCGCATTTTCTGCAGCGGTGAGATGCATGTCCCAGCTTGCAGGGGCGTCGAGGCTGGCGTCGCCGAGTTCTGAGAGGTTGCGGGCGAGGCGAGAGGCTTCTGGCTCAAGAGCCTGATGGGGTTCCTGCCAGCGGTTTTGCTGCATGTCTTCGGTGATAGGGATGCCGATGAGTTTGCGGATTCCACAGAGACGGAAGAACGTTTGATCACGTCGGGCGGATTCGACTCCGCGAGCCGAACCGATGTAAACGAGCACCTCCGGGCGCCAGCGGAGGAGCTGACTCCAAAGACGGAGAAGCTCGCGCGGGCTTCGTGTACCTACGGAGTAACGGATATAGCTGTGGACGAGGCCGGTGTTCTCTAGGATGGAAGCAGCGGGCGGGGCTTTGGCGTTGACGGGGTAGTTGGTGAGGAGACGGCGTTCCGCATTGGGGAAGGCGCGAGCCACCAGATAAAAGGCGGGTAGAGCGATGAGCGTATCGCCCAGACTTCCGAGGCGGTAGATGAGGACCCGTTTTGTGGAGCTTCCCATTGTCTGACTTTAGTCTGCTTGTTTGGAGCGGTTCGGGCAAGCGTGCAGGGACGACCTAAAATGGCTGCGAGAACGGAGTGGGTATGCTGGATGCTCTTTTGATTGCGGAGGTGCAGGACGAGATGACTGCGGCTCTGCATGCGACAGACGGGGAGTTGGAGATTGAGACGGGCGCAGATGGCCTGATGGCTCTGACAATGGCGCAGCACCGGGCGAACTTCGAACTGTGGCATGAGGAGGACAAGGCGCGGGCTCCGGAGGTGACGGATGCGGAGATTGCCCGAGTGAAGCGGTCGATCGATGGTCTGAACCAGCGGCGGAACGACCTGGTGGAGAAGATGGATGCCTGGCTGATCGAACGGTTGGAGCAGAATGCGGCTGCGCCACTCAACTCCGAAACGCCAGGCCTGATGATTGACCGGCTTTCGATTCTGGCGCTCAAGATCTACCACACGCGCGAAGAGATAGAGAGGACCGGCGCAACCGAAGCGCATCGGAGGCGGAACCAGGATCGGATGGCTTTGCTGGTAGAGCAGCGGGACGATCTGGCAGGGTGCCTGGACGCCTTGTGGGCGGAAGTGCTCGAAGGGACGCGACGGTTCAAGCTCTACCGTCAACTGAAGATGTATAACGATCCGGAGCTGAATCCGGCGGTATACGGAGCAAAGCAACGGCCGAAGGCAGGTTGACGATAGGGTTTACAGTTGACCTGATGGGCTGAGGGTGCGTATAAACCGAGACGAGAAGAAACTACGATGAACTCCGTTAGAATGGGAGTTTCAGAAACAACCAGGCGACAGGAAGACATGGCTCAGACGAAGACAGCACCCGCTCCGGTAGCAAAACGCAGTCCGAAGACATTGGCAGGAACCTCTCCAACAACCGACCATGCGCGCGCGCTGATCATCGCGCAATATGAGGTGGCGATCCGCCTGATGCAGGAGGGCAAGTATGACAAGGCCCAGGCGGCTTTCGACAAGCTGCTCGCAGGAGGGGCGGGAGACCTGAGCGATCGAGCCAGGATGTACAGCAACGCCTGCATGCTCCAGGGCACAAAGAAGAAACACACCTTCGCGAACCATGAAGAGCACTACGACTATGCCGTCTCCTTGTTGAATGACGGGCACTACGAGGACGCGCGGGAGCAGTTCAACCAGATTCTCAAGGAGAACGACAAGGCGGACTATGCCCTGTATGGGTTGGCGGTTCTTTCGAGTATGACGGGCGATTCGCACCGTTGCCTGGAACACCTCACGGAGGCGATCCGGCAGAACCCGCGGAATCGAATTCAGGCGCGATCGGACTCAGATTTCCAGGACATGGCGGACGATCCGCGGTTTACGGAATTACTCTATCCCGAGGTTTAGGCTTTCTCTTGCATCCAAGCTGAAAGAACTTTCGTTTAAGCTTGGGTAGGAGACCGCTTTGCATGTCGTTACCAACTGAATCTAAAGACAAAGAGCTGCGGGTAGTCGCAATTGGCGGCGGCACGGGACTGTCTACGCTGCTCAGAGGGTTTAAGCGGTACGTCGCAGCGCCGGAGCGCAGACGCGGGATTCGGATGGGAAGCGCGGCCAGGATAGAAACGCCGTCTTTGCCGCCCACCCAGACTTTGCGGTGCATTGTTCGGGAACTTTCGGCGGTGGTGACGGTGACCGATGATGGCGGGTCGTCGGGGCGGTTGCGGGAAGACATGAAGATGCTGCCCCCAGGGGATATCCGGAACTGCATGGTGGCGCTGTCTGAGGACGAACACCTGCTTTCGAAGTTGTTTCAGTTTCGATTCGAGCAAGGAGATCTCGAGGGACACAGCTTCGGGAATCTGTTTGTGGCGGCTTTGTCGCACATTACCGGCGATTTTGCCCAGGCGGTGCAGATGTCGTCACAGATTCTGGCGGCGAGAGGGCGAATTTTCCCCTCAACGAACACGAATGTGACTCTTGCGGCCGAGATGGACGATGGCTCGGTAGTGAGAGGCGAGACGAACATCACGGCCAGCAAGCGGAGCATCGTGGAGTTGCGGCTCGAGCCGGAGACGGCCGATCCTTTACCGGAGACGCTGGAGGCGATCGCGAACGCGGACCTGATTACGCTGGGGCCGGGGTCGCTTTACACATCGCTGATTACCAATCTGCTGGTGAGGGGAATTCCTGAGGCGCTGGCGGGGTCGCGTGCGACGAAGGTTTTTGTCTGCAACCTGATGACCCAGGCGAACGAGTCGCTGGGATTGTCGGCCTCGCAACATATCGAGAAGATTTTGCAACATGCCGCGGGACTGGAGTCGCCGATCTTTGATTACGCGCTGATCAATACAGGGGCCGTCTCTGCGGAGCGGTTGGCGCAGTATGCGCGAGAGGATCAACAGCCGATCGAAGCCGATCTGGACCGGGTGCGCGATTTAGGAGTAGAGCCGGTGACGGGAAACTTTGTGCATGAGGGCGATGTGCTGCGGCATGACTATGATCGCGTGGCGGAACGGGTGCTCGCGCTCAGGCTGGAACGGATGGCGCCTGCGCTGAGCGAGTAAGGTGCAAATCGCTGAGGGAGGAGCTGCGATGTCTCAACTCTGTTTGTTCTGATGATGTTCTTGGGAGCCACGTTCGCGCCTCTGAAGGTCTATGAAGGGAGCTGGAAGATCAGCGCAGCTCACACGATGGCAGGTGAAGGCAAACCGGACACCTTGGTGAATCACTGCACAGAGGGTATGGCGTACTTCGCCTGCGAACAGGTGGTGAACGGAAAATCCCTGGCTCTGATTGTGTTTACTGCGACCGATGATCCTTCGAAGTTCCACTCGCAACCGGTGCTACCGAACGGGCAATCGACCGGACGAGGAGACCTGACCATCGCCGGCGACCACTGGAGTTTTTTGGGCAACGGGAAGGACGACAGCGGGAAGGAAACCTTCTACCGAACGGAGAACTTCTTTACCGGACGTGGCAAAATCCACTTCGAGCAATACGAATCAGCGGATAACAAGACCTGGGTGAAGAAGAATGAGGGCGATGAGGTCAGGTTGCCGTGATTCAAGCGATCACAGGGATGATGCGGGAGCTATTGCCACCAAAGGATCGGGCGCAGGCGTCTCCACGGTTCGCTTGAGTTGGCCGCAGGCAGCGTAAATGTCGCGGCCGCGGGGCCGGCGGATGTAAGTGGGCATTCCGCCTTCGATAAGCATCTTTTGGAAGATCGCGACGTCTTCGGGTTTGGGTTGGTGGTAGGCGATGCCGGGGCCGGGGTTCCAGACGATGAGGTTGACCTTGGCCTTCATCCCGCGGAGCAGATCGAGGACTTCGCGGGCGTGCTGGGGCTGGTCGTTAACTCCGCCGAGAAGTACGTATTCGAAGGTCACCCACTCACGTTTACCGAGGGGCAGAGTCTTTACCGCTTCGAGCAGCGCGGCGATGTTCCATTTGCGGGTGATGGGCATAACCTGCTCGCGGACGTGGTCGTTGGAGGCGTTGAGGCTGAGGGCGAGTTTCGGGCGAAGGGGTTCGTTGGCAAATCGGCGGATGGAAGGTTCGATGCCGCTTGTTGAGACGGTCATTCTCGATTCGGGGATGCCGATGGGTTTGACGAGGAGGTGGACGCTTCGGATGAACTCATCGTAATTGAGGAATGGCTCGCCCATGCCCATGAAGACCAGATTGATGCGGTCTGCGCCGATTTTGACGCCGTGGCGGTTGAGGACGGCTACGACTTGGCCGGCGATCTCTCCCGCTGTGAGGTTGCGCTTTATTCCGAGCTTGGCCGTGAGGCAGAACTGGCAGTTGACGGCACAGCCGATCTGGCTCGAGATGCAGATGGTTGCCCGGGTGTAGCCGTTGCGTTCGAGGGCGCCAAGGTTGCGGAGGTCTCTTCGCCGTTGCGGGCTGGAAGGTTGGGGGTTGCCTTCGAGGCCTTCGGCGGCCTCCTCCTCGGCTGCGGCCTCGCTACCGTCGCCTCGCTCGCCTCCGTCTCCGTCGGGCATCCAGACGGTTTCGACTGTCTCGCCGTCGGCCATTCGGATGAGGTAGCGTTCGGTTCCGTCTACGGAACGAGCGGTCTGGAGGATCTCGGGCAGACCGATGGAGTAGCATTCGGCGGCGAGGGCGTCGCGGAGGGGTTGGTGGAGGGTGGTGATCTGGTCGAGAGAGGTGACTCGTTGGCGATAAAGGGCTTCGTGGAGCTGGGTGGCGCGGTAGGGTTTCTGGCCAAGGCGGGCCATGAGGCCGGTCAGTTCGGGCAGAGTGAGGCCGAAGAGGGGTTTTTCTTCAACTTGTGGTTTTTGATGATGCTTCAAGATGCTCATAATAATAAACTTATAAAGTAAGTGATTTTAACAGACGAAGACCCTCTCAGAGGGCTAAGATGCTTGTGCAGCGTCCTCAACCAGTCTACTCCGCGGGCGGAAACGAACCCAGCCACTGTGAAAGAATGGAGGTGAAGGAGCCTCATGTCTGTCTCGGTGATCGAAGAAATACCTGTAACTGGAAATGCCTCTCGCAATATTCGAAAGACGGTGTTGTCGAACGGTCTGCTCGTGCTGACCGAACGGATGCCACACCTGAGGAGCGTGTCCATGGGGGCCTGGGTGGGGTCGGGTTCGAGGGACGAGGAGGCCGAGGTCAACGGAATCTCCCACTTTGTCGAGCACATGGTGTTCAAGGGGACGACTACGCGATCAGCGCAGCAGATTGCCCGTGAGGTGGACACGATTGGCGGGAATCTGGATGCGTTTACCAGCAAGGAGATGGTGTGCTTCAACATCAAGGTGCTGGATGAGAATGTGGCTCCGGCGCTTGAGGTGCTTTCAGACCTGGTGCTGCACCCGACGTTCACCCCAGTGGAGCTCGCACGCGAACAGGGTGTGATCCTCGAAGAGATCAAGATGGATGAGGACAATCCGGATTACCTGGTGAATGAGGTCTGGACGCAGAACTTCTGGAAGGGCGATGCGCTGGGGCGACCGATTCTGGGCACAGCGAAGACGGTGACGAGCTTCAACCAGCAAGTGCTGTTCGATTTTTATGCCGGGCGATTCACGGCACGAAATATGGTGTTTTCGGCCGCGGGAAACCTGGACCATGATGCGTTCGTGGCACAGGTGGAGCGGGAGTTCAGCTCATTGACGGGCGGGGGACGACCCTTTTCGGCGAAGTTCGATACGCCCAAGGCGACTCCGCACATAACTTTGCGGCGGAAGAAAGCGCTGGAGCAGGTGCAGTTCTGCCTGGGGGTGCCGGCGCCTCCGGTGAATGATCGGCGGCGGTATGGGGTTTATCTGCTGAATACGATTCTAGGTGGCGGAATGAGTTCGCGATTATTTCAGACGATACGGGAAGATCAGGGATTGGCTTACTCGATCTTCTCGGAGATGAATCCGTTTCGCGATACAGGGTCCTTGTGTGTGTACGCGGGAACCTCAGTCGACAAGACACGGCTGGTGCTGGAGCTTACGCTGAAGGAGCTGAGACGTCTGAAGGAAGAGACGGTCGGTGACGTGGAGTTGAAGCGGGCAAAGGACCAGTTGAAGAGCAATATGGTGATTGGGCTGGAGAGTTCGGGCAGCAGGATGTCCAACCTGGCGCGGCAGCAGATGTACTTCGGACGATTCTTCGGGGTCGACGAGATGATGGAGGAGATCGACGCGGTGCGAGCCGATGAGGTGCAGGAGCTTGCACGCGAACTATTCCAGCCGGAGTTGATGGCGCTGACGCTGTTGGGAAATCTCGGATCGATGAAGATTGAGCGCGGGGATTTGGCCTGTTAGCACGTTGCTGATAGAGTTTTGTTCGGAGTGGGAAGACAGGACCAACCAAGGATGAGGAAGACGATGAACGCACTGGACCGGGTACGCATAAAGCAGCTGGACCAAGAGGGATTTACGCTGATCGAGCTGCTGATTGTGATGTCGGTAATGCTGATTATCATGACGTTTGCAGTGCCGCAGCTTTTGAAACTCAGGAAGCAATCGCAGGAGCTTTCGGCCGTGCAGTCGCTGAGGGCGATTGGTCAGGCCGAGCTGCAGTACAACTCGCAGTATCCGGCGAATGGGTTTTCGTGCTCGCTGGCGACGTTGGGGGGCGATCCGAAGACGGGTGCGCCGACACCGCAGTCCGCCCAGCTGATTGCTCCTGACCTTGCCGCTGGCCAGAAGGCGGGTTATACGTTTGCGATCGGCAACTGCCAGAAGGTTACGGTCAACAACCAGGACATGTACACCTCGTACGAGATTACGGCGGTTCCGCAGTCGGTCGGAAAGACGGGCGATAACGGCTACTGCGCGGATGAGAACAATACGATCCGCAAGGATCCGTCGGGTGGAACCAACTGCACTCAACCCATTCAGTGATGCTGGCGAAAACTGCGCTGTTTCTGTCTTTCTGCGCGCCCGTGTGCGTGCTTGCACAGAACCAGGACGCGATCGTCCGCAAGGTTGATGAGCACTATAACCAGCTCAGTTCCCTGCGCGCGCATTACTCGGAGCGGTACTCCGGCATGGGGATGGACCGGACGGAAGAGGGCACGCTGCTGCTCAAGAAACCGGGGCGGATGCGGTGGAGCTATGCGGTTCCAGTAGGAAAGGTTTTTGTTCTGGATGGGAAGTTTGCGTGGTTCTACACCCCTGGAGATGCGCAGGCCACGCGAGTTCCGGCGAAGCAGTTGGATGATCTGCGATCGCCTCTGCGGTTTTTACTGGGGCATACCCAGCTTGCGAAAGAGCTGGATAATCTGACGGTCGCGCCGGAGGGCTCAGGGTTTCGAATCTCTGGTGTGCCGAAGGGAATGGCGGAGCGGGTGAAGCTGCTGTCGCTCTGGGTGACACCTGTGGGTGCGATTGAACGGATGCGACTGGAAGAGGTTGACGGTGCAGTGACGGAGTTTGCATTTTCCGGGATCGAGGAAAATGTCCCGGTAAAGGATGCTGACTTTGCGTTCATCCCACCGGCGGGGGTGACTGTGGTCGAGGGGCTGCCTCCTATCGAATGAAATAACAGGGCGCCATTCACGCCATTTGGAGCACATCATTGGCCCGGTCGCGGAGTACGTCTCAACCTGAATGAGTGGCCGGGTAACGGGTAGGATAAGAGACACGTGGGAATCGACCGCGTAGAAAAGTTGAGTGGATTTTGTGAGTGAAGCTGTCGCTGCAGAACGTTTGAGTACACCTGAGTTTCATGCCGCCGTTCGTGCGTTGTCGCCCGAAGTTGCGGTATTCGATTGCGATGGAACGCTGTGGTCGGGAGATGCAGGCTCCGGATTTATGAAATGGACGATCGAAACCGGCCTGGTCTCACGCGAGATGACGGATTGGATTGACGAACGGTATCGCGGATATCTGAAGGGCGAGGTGTCGGAGGTTGCGATCTGCGGGGAGATGGTGCAGATGTACCAGCGGCTGCGCGAGGACGAGATGCGCAGGGCTGCGAAGGTGTTCTTTGAGGAAAGGATCGAACAAAATATCTTCCCGGAGATGAAGGAACTGGTGGGGGAACTTCAGGGAAAGGGCGTGGAGATTTGGGCAGTGAGTTCCACGAATGACTGGGTCATAGAAGAGGGTGTGGGACGGTTCGGGATTCCGTCAGAGCGAGTTCTCGCGGCGCGGGTCGAGGTACGGAATGGACTCGTGACGGACCAGATTATCGATGTGCCGACGGACGAAGGCAAAGTGGGGGCGTTGCGACGGGTGGGGATTAAGGCGCCGGACGCGGTGTTTGGGAATTCCATCCATGACGCGGCGATGCTGGAGATTGCGAGGCGGGCGTTTCCGGTGAACCCTACGCCGGGGTTGCTGGAGCGAAGTGCGCAAGAGCGGTGGCCAGTTTACTTTCCAGCTTCGGTCGCGTTGAAGTAAGTCACGGTAAATGGAGCTTTTAGGCGCGAACATCGTCTAAGCTGTAGGCAGATGAGAGAGCCTATTCGTAAACTCGACCGAAAGCTGGGGACCGAGATAGTCAGACCAGTTCGGCTGGTGGTGGCGGCGCTGATTCTGCGAAAAGGCGCAGATGGGGTGGAAGTGCTGATTTGCCAACGAAAACCGGATCAGCCGATGAGTCTGAAGTGGGAGTTTCCAGGAGGCAAGATCGAGTCCGGAGAGAGCCCGGAGAATGCGTTGGCTCGGGAGCTGGACGAGGAACTGGGGATTGCTGCAGTCATCGGCAAGCGGGTCGCGCGGATCCGGCATAAATACAAAAATGGGGGCACGATCGATCTGCAGTTTTTTGCGGTGCGGGAGTTTCAGGGTGAGATGGAGAACCGAATCTTCAACGATGTGCGGTGGGCTCCACTGGAAGAGTTGACCGGGTATGACTTTCTGGCAGCGGACCTGGGGTTGATTCGGGATCTGTCTGAGGGGAAGCTGTTGTAGAACAAACCCTCGACCACGGATTACGCGGATTCGTTCGGATTAAAAAATAAGACGGATAAAAGCGAATAGGACAAGGCCAAGAGTCTGGGCTTTGTCCTTTTTTTGTTTTCAAAATCGGTTTTGCTTTTGATCCGTATTGATCCGCGAAAAAATCCGCGGTCGAATTTTAGCCGTGGAGCGTATTCCAGACGAGGACGCAGGAGAGTCCGATCACGATGATTACGGTGATCCACGCGACAGCGTTGAACCAGTGGCTGTTGGTGTACTTGCCCATGAGTTCGTGACGGTTGATCAGTCTCAGCATGAAGATCAGCACCAGGGGTAAGAGGACTCCATTGAGGACCTGGGAGAGGATGCTGAATTGGACCAGCGGAAAGTTGGGGATCAGGACGACGGCTGCTCCGGCGAAGAGGAGAATGCTGTAGAGCCAGTAGAAGAACTTCGCTTCGCCAAAGCTCTTGTCGAGTCCGCTTTCGACGCCGAGGCCTTCGCAGACGGTGTAGGCGGTGGAGAGCGGAAGGATGCTGGCGGCGAAGAGCGAGGCATTGAAGAGGCCGGCGGCAAAGAGGATGAAGGCATAGTCGCCGGCGAGCGGCTTCATGGCCTGGGCGGCGTCGGAGGGGTCGCCGATGTTGCGCATGCCATGGGTGAAGAGAGTAGCGGCGCAGGCGACGATGATGAACCAGGCGACGACGTCGGTGAAGATGGAGCCGACGATGACATCGAGGCGCGAAGCCTTGTACTGACGGACAGTGAGACCCTTGTCGACGATGGAAGACTGCAGGTAGAACTGCATCCACGGAGCGATAGTGGTGCCGATAACACCGACAGTCATGTAGATGTAGGCTTTGTTCGACCAGACTTCTCGCGGTGGGAGTTTAACGGTTTCGACCATGGCGAGGTGCCAGTCGGGGCGGCTGAGGACGCCGGCGATGATGTAAGCGATGTAGAAGGCGCTGGCGATGAGGAAGATCTTTTCGACGCTCTTGTAGTCGCCTTTGACGACGAGAAACCAGACGATTGCAGCGCAGACAGGGACGCTGATGTATTTGGTGATGTGGAAGAGCTGCATGCTGCCAGCGATGCCGGAGAACTCGGTGACAACGTTGGTGAAGTTAACCACGACTAGCAGAATCATGATGACGAAGGTGATCCGCAGGCCGAACTCTTCGCGAATGAGGTCGCTGAGGCCTTTGCCGGTGACGACGCCCATGCGGGAGCACATCTCCTGCACGACGATGAGGGCGAGGGTAATCGGCAGCATCGTCCAGAGGAGCGTGTAGCCGAACTGGGCTCCCGCCTGGGAGTAGGTGAGGATACCGCCGGCGTCATTGTCGACATTTGCGGTGATGAAGCCCGGGCCGAGGACCGCGAAGATGAGGATGAGCCGGGTTCTCCATGTGCGCCAGGTCACTCGTTTGGTTCCTTTTCTCTGGTTGGGGAGAACTCGTCGGCTCGCCTGTATCAGGCTAACCCAATTCTTGTCGCGTGAGCTATGTTCGGAGGTTGTGGATGAGGTTCGGTTCAGATTGGATGAGGTTGTAGAGCTGGCGGGCCGGGGATTCGAGAGCGGGATCGGCGGCAACGCGCGCGTTGGCGTGGATGTGGTGAGGATTTTTTGAGGAGACGAGAATGATGCTGGAAGGGTTCATGACAAACGCGGCCTTCAGCATCAGGTTGGCCAGGGCTTCGGCGCTGTTCAGATCGATGTTGGTGGAGTCAGACCAGCGGCGGCAGAGAGGTTTGTCGGCGGAGAGGGCTTTGTGGAGGGCGCGGAAGTTGTCGGTGAGGGCTCGGTGGTGGATGCGGAAAGGTTGGGAGGCGGGGACTACGGCGTCGAGGATCGACCACTCGTATTGGAGAGTTCGGCAGTAGGCTGGGCGTTCGGCGAGGAGCGCGGGAATCGAATTTTGCGTGCTTCCTACGCCGAACGAGCCGATGGTTCCATGCCCGACTGCGGATTCCAGGAGGGTGAGGAGGGAGTCGTCGGTGAGGTCGTGTGCTTCAGCTTCGTGGAGAAGCCAGAGGTCG
>Ga0210383_10002874_pt1 | contig 15514 bp, 18 predicted proteins | sample IncBWC14OmetaG_FD_160072 | JGI IMG/M metagenome (GOLD analysis project Ga0210383, IMG submission 160072) | Forest soil microbial communities from Barre Woods Harvard Forest LTER site, Petersham, Massachusetts, United States - Inc-BW-C-14-O ...
CCGATCAAACCAGATGTCAAATACACTCTAATGCCTTTCGATCATAATACGGGTAAACAACCTCGAGTATTACCGATACATCCAGACAATTCAAATTCAGCGGAGCTGTCCCAAGGGCACATCCAACGGCTGGGAGGCCTGGCGGAGCCAATCCCTCCAATTTTGGTCTTTCTTACGTCTCCGAGCAACCTGCTGGAGCTGGGCGCTTGTGGGATAATGAGCGTGAAGAAAGAATGTGTATTTCGACATATCACGTCGTTGGTTGAGCTCGATAATGTTTTTACCCAAAGTCATGAACTGGGATACGTCGACCAAGTTATCGGGGGTGACCTGCAGAGACAGATCATCAGCTCTTGCGTAAAGAGTAGCCACACGGGCGTACCGCAAAAGGTGGAGAGAGTGGAAAGGTCTCGAGGGATCCATTGAAATTTACTTTCATTGACAAGCCACCATCCTCCGGCCACAGAGAACGATGCTCGCAGATTAGCTGTTCGATGGATGTACGTGCGGATTTCCTGATGAGAACGAGCAACTCTGCAGACAGATAACATGCCAGTGACAAGCACAAACTCTCCTTGACATTCCTGAAGTAATTTTGTTCAGCTGAGCCTAAGATCGTGACTCGGATGATACACACTCTGTACTTCTAGTCCAGTTCGACCATTTGGATATCATATCAAGTTGATTTTGGTTCATGGAAAATTCAATGGTTATTGTACCCTCCGAAGCCGAGCCTTGTTGGATTGCAATGACGCGCATTTCGGGCCCGAAAACTGCTGCAGAGCATGTCACCCTCCGTTCGATTTGCAGGAGAGATACACTGACTTGAAACTGGGAATAAAACTTCTCCATCCTCAATGTCAGTCGCATTTTCATTGGTCATCAGTGGTGACCCAGTAATATTGGAACCCGACAGGGACAGCGTTGCCTGATCAGTGTCCACAGTCAAGTCTGACTTCGTACGTAGGCTATCCACAAGCGGCTTCGACTTCCACAGACGGGCCTGCTCAGGAGGTGTTAGATGCTCGATGATGACAGAAGAGGCCGGGAAAGGTTGCGTATTTAGCTCGGTCCCGCCATCGTCGTGCGTGGGTGAACCGGTGGTACCGAGCAGCAACAGCTGTGGTGAGCGACTAATTCGTGGTCGAACAACAGAGGCAGGACCTGCTTCTGAAGTCGAAGGGGTTCGTACTCGCTTCCGACTATTGACGCTTGCCACTGCAGTTAGGTCGGGTGTACGGCCAACGTCAACGGCTTCGGATGTTAAACCGTTGGAATGCCGAGAAAGAAATTGCCCATCGTTCGGCTGCTAATATCAGTCGGCGTAAGAGGGTACTAAAAGCGAGGGCGTCACTCACAAGTATTGTAAGACTCTCAGTCGACTTGGCGGTAGTAGCGGTTGTTGTTGTGTCTATCCTTGGCTGATCTGTGGCTGCTACTTCAGGTTGAGTGAGTGGCAGCGAAATATCCTGCATCGACTGAATTAACGAGTTGTATTGATTTACATCTTCATCGTCAGCAATCCTCTTCGAATCGGCGGTCCCTGCGACGTGAACTCCAGTAGAAAAACGTTCTGATTTCGCGGCATCCGTAGCAAGGTTGCCATCACCGATGTCAGGTGCGAATTCATGTCCAGAGGGAACGTCCGGAACGACATCGGCACGTGTACCATCATCCTGAATTTCCACTGGTGCAGTGTCCACAGGAAATTCAGACGAGCTAGTCGGGGTCGTCGAAACATGGCAGGTGGCCAATCGGGGAGACAAAGGATATACAGATAACTGTTCGATATCGGGGTCTTCTATCACGGAAACAAACGACAGGCTTTCGTCGGGAATTACAACAGCAGGCCCTTCCTCGTCATTGGCTTGGGTCACCGCGATTTCCTTGTGAATTGTTGAATCCTGTTGATTTGGGATCTCATCCATGACCTCGTCTTCTCCGGATGTTGTAGGATTCGCGGCCGAAACGGTCTCCAGGAAATATTCGATAGATGGCTGAGGAAAAGGCGCATCCTTAGGCTCCGGGGTCCCCACTTCAGTGCCTCGGTCTACAGGAACAGCGGTACTGTCAATGTCCATAGCTTCCCCGCCAGCTGAGGGAGACGGAGCTTGTGTTGGGGGAAACCCGAGCATCGTCTCGGAATCATTCTGTTGCTGAGGCTTCTGCTTAATCCCATCAGATCGCGATAAAACGGTGACGTGTTTAGGGGGTGATTCGGCGGAATCAACGAGTTTGCCAGGTTGCTCCGCAGTAGACAAGAACACCTTTGGGGAAATTGACGGTGTCTTTGGAGTAGATGCCGATATAGGCTCAATTGCTGGCACTTCCTTGGGTTCCTGGGATGGCCGTTGTGATGACCCTTCTTCCTCCTCCGGGTTTCTTCTGGTGCTGATGTGGTCGATGGGTGACCTTTCTTCCTGAGTGGGGATAGCTGATGGAGGGCCAGTTGTAGAGGATGGAGGCTGGGTTTGAGTGTTTCCCTTCTTTTGGAGATAACCCTTGACGTCAAGTTCCAGAAGATGTGTAAGATCGGCTTTTATCTTTTTCTTCGCTTTTGGTTTAGCGACGGCGGGAGCGTTTGCTGTGAGAGTCGCGGATGGGAGCTGCGTTTGTGTGTCATTTGATGTGGAACAGACAGAAACTGAGGTGCATGGGTTGACTGAGAGCTGAGAGGGTGGGGAGACTGGGGAGATTGATAGGGCGGATGAAGGTTGATCTTGGGGAGGGATGGTGAGTAGAATTTGAGGTAGTGGGTGAGCCTTAGGGACCGAGGTCAATCATATTGATATCTGGATGGGTTTTGGGAAACGGAAGGATCGACTCACCACAGCCACAGACTCCGCCGCTTGCGTCGGCAGCACGGCGTGAGAACTATCATTGCCAGGCAAGGGAGTGGACTGAGAAGAAGGAACAGATGCATTTTTTGTTGGGGGACGAGGAGGATCCATTTCAAGGGCTGATGCTAGAGACGAGGAACTTGATTGCATCGGGAGACTTGGATCATGCGTCACATGTGCTACCGGCGGTAGGTGCTCTGATGTGTCTCCTGCACTAAACAACGCAATAAATGGAAATCAGATGAATGAATTGTGCACCATAAGATCCGTACCCAGATATAAACTTAGGAGGGGTAGGAGCAGGAGAGATCGAGCCAACTAGCGGTACGGATGCCAATTGAAGACGTGGTGCACTGATGCTATATAGAAGGAATTTAACCCGTGCTGGTGGGTGTGGAAAAATCAGAATAGGCGTGAATTTGAAGGCTAGAAGACAAACCTCGGAGCTCTTTCTCTTTGAAAAGGTTATAATACGGCTGAATGGTTCCAACGAGTCGAGCATATGGGGCTGTCATCGGATGATTGTGAAAACTCGAGATATGGAAGGGGGTGTTCGCATCAACGCCGACGGCTCGTCGAAGGGTCGCTTGAGCCGTCTGATGTTACATAGATCATGCTTAAATCGATCATGACTTGGAAGAACAAAGGAATAGATATAGTACCAGAAGCAGTTTCACGATCTAATATCCGTGGACGCGTAGGAGAATGAAAAAGAAGAGACAGGGAGTCAAATAGAATTACGACGTACCTCCGGTCTTGCGTTGGAGTAATAGGCCCTCTCTGAACTCAACCAGACACTGAGTTTGTCTGCAAAAGTAGTGTACGTCGCAGGGTCATCGGAGGCAAGTTTTTTACTGTACAAGGGAAACAGTTTGTTATTATTTTGAGTGGCTTGTGATGTCGACGCCATCTTCAAGAAGGGCGAGTTTGGTGTGAGAGTCGCAGCCCAGGTGTATCACACAGAACTTGAAGACTCGAGTGGTTATTCTGTCACATCGGCGTGACTTAACCTCACGTGAAGGTGACTAACACCAAAGTTACAGTGTGACATGTGACGTTTAGTAACAACTTCTGCGTCACTTAAACAGGGCCTTCAACAGGACCTCAGTTTTAACTGGCAGTGATGACCAAGTCTGCGGCACCAAGCAGGGTACCATGGTGATACAGGTGTAGTCAGTCAAGCGACATGCATTGCCGCTTCTCATTGTTCTGGCGATGGTTCTGCGATAGCTTCAAGTTCAAGTGGTGCGTCAGGCCGAGCCAGATCATCGACTGTCGAAACAGACATCTGTCTGTGCAATTTCTTGCAAGTCAACTGTGCGGAGGACCTCCCTAGTGAAGTCGCGACGTCGTTAATCGTGGTCTGACCGGTGGCGAGGTCAAGATAAGCGAGGAAACGGTGCGACGTCGACGTCGACACATCATCGGCCATGAGTCTAGTTGCCATTGGAGTGCTAGAGCATGCGGCTTCCGAGTCAAGTACATAAAGTACATGTATCTTTAAGCACATTCATGACACCTCGAGCTCAGTTTCTGTACCTCGCATCACTATCCCCATTAATTTTTCAACGGCCCTTAAAGCTAAGCACAAACGAAAATGGCCCGGTCTTTGACTGGATAGCACAGCCACTCGACCACATCGAGCCACTAGATTAAGTATTACAAGGCACTCAACTGCGGGCACAGGCGGGCACATTATCAGAACCAAGACGAGGAACAGAACCCTCTCAAGCGTGTGCTGTGCGACCATCCAGCTGGCCCATAAAGCCAAACAGCCCCTTCTTCCTGTCCTAGGAGTTGCCTTGATATTCAGGTCGTCTCCCACTTCGCTTCCTTTCCTCCAACCATGCCCACATTTGACATGGTGGTGGTAGGTGCAGGGGGAGGCCCCGACGAAACAAATCTGTCTGCGTATGTCCTTGCCCAGTTTTGGTTGTCAACAGTGCACATGGCGAGCTTGAACATGTCCTTCCCCGCAGTTATCTGATTAAACCCTGCGGTTCAACATGGGAGGATGGGATAGTAGCTTTAGAAGCAGGTTTGGAACGAGTAATTTCCGCATCGACCTTCATTAACTGGATAATGACAGGATCTGGTCAAGGTGCCTTGAACCAGCTGCTGCTAAGAGATCCTCTCCTTTTTGCACCACATCTGGATAGTAGCATCTCGAACAGAAACTATTCTGCATCAGAAATATACTCTTTCGTAAGGTAGATCTTTTTACGCTCTTTCCCAATTCGTTTGGTGGTTGACTCCCGTGTGATCCACTTGTGAATTTAGGTGCTTTCTTATCACCCATGCACACTTGGATCACGTCAATAGCTTGGTGATATCGGCTGGTTCCCTCGGAGGTCAACGGAAACGTATCTATGCTGCCAAACAAACTCTTCAGGACCTTGAGAGTGTTTTTTCTGATCGTATCTGGCCCAACCTGGCATCTTGGAATGAAGAAGATGAGAATTATAAACTACTCTATACCACGTAAGCTACACATATCCTATCCTGCCACTGCAAACTAATAACTCGGACGTGTTTCATTCTGAAGCCTTCTCATGGATAACAAATACAAGACCGTATATCCCGATGTGTCCGTCCGATCGATTCTAATCAACCACGGCCGCAACGAAGCAGGCAGCTATGAGTCTGCGGCATTTTTTATTCGACATGACCCAAGCGCACATGAATTCCTCTTCTTTGGAGACGTTGAGCCAGACTCCGTGGCAGCAAATCCTCAGACTATCGACGTTTGGCAGGTAGCTGCCCCTAAGATCCCGGAAAAGTTGTCTACGATATTCATCGAGTGTTCCTGGCCTTTGGGCAGGCAAGATGATTTGTTATACGGCCACCTCAATCCCGAACACCTAGCGGCAGAGCTCGCGGTGCTGGCGGCTGAAGTTGTCAAAGTCAGGAAAGGCAATCAGACGGACTCTCGTTCTCGCCCCGTCCGCAAGAAGCAGAAGAAGAATGCTGTCCCTTTGGAGGATTTGCGTGGTGCGCTGGTTGGGGTTCGCGTTTTTGTGATACATTGCAAGGACAACTTGGAGGGGGTATCTAAAGTACCCATCAGACATCTTATCGTTCAACAGGTCAAGGCGTTGGTGGAGGAGAAAGGCCTTGGGGCGGAGATTCTGGCCGCCGAACAGGGCATGCGGATTGGTGCGTGTGGTCTATATTTTTGAACTTGCACCGCCTGATCCAATATATCGCATCTACAGAGATATGAATGTCACGATACTACACTTCCTCTATCTCTTGAACCTACGTCTCACATCTTGTCACCTACCCATTCATCAACCACTGTATTCTTAGTTCCCTTTCTTCTTTATTGTAGCTGTAGCGTTTTCGTCTGTTTACATTAAATCAATCAGTATCACCAGTTCCTCCTCACCGACGTTTTGCCCTTGCACGAGTGTTATTGCCAACGTCACTCAATGTCGTGGGTCTCCGTTCTAGTGCTTAGCCTCCTTTCATCGTGAATAATCAGATCTTGGACCTCGCCGAGCGGATTTTCAGCTGGCACCGACTGCAGCCAAACTGACCGGAAACTCCTACAAACACATTTAGAGACTGATGGCATATATCGTGACAAAACATAAGTACAAGGAAAACTTTCAACATGTGGCAATATTTCCGGTCCTTCGAGTATGGAACAATCTATTAGTAGGACTATTGTGTATTCCACCAATGAAAGCGAATAAAAGCGGGGCTACGACGAAGCATACAGTTTTACAACACCATCAGCTCCTGCACTAGCCATGAACGGTAATGATGGGTGGAATTCCACATCAAGGACACCCTCCCGGGCTTTTTCACGGTGTGTTGTAATTTCTTGTATACATGCTCGCGAGCCAAGAAGATCCCAGAACCGTACGGAGCAGTCGTGGCTTCCGGAGACAAGGGAGAAGCCTGCCGCGTCAATGGAGAGTGATGTGACACCGTCGAGATGAGCCAACATCGAGTGTGTGCATTGCCCTGCAAATTTCATGAACAAATGGTCGGTGGAGGGCTAACGAAACAACTTACCTGTGATTATATCGAAGATCCGTATGAACTTGTCCTCGTGTGCGGTTACAAGAATGGACATTGTTGGATGTGAAACTATTCGGTTTATTTGAGTAGCCGGAGTGCCATCTGGAACGACAGAGATCGTGTCAATGTCAAAATACAGGTCACAAACAGGAAACGTACCATAGCTCATATCACTTTGCAATCGAGAGATCTCCTTCCCACCTTCTATGTCAAAGATCTTCACCACTGCATTCTGATATGCAACAGCGATCTTTTTCAGATCAGCTTTGAGTGCTTCAACGGCGGTAGCCCCCGGCGAGTCAGTTTCCTCACTGACATCGTCCTGGCTCTCCAAGCCCGCCCAACCCCAAGTCAGCTTCAGAGAACCTCCCCCAGACGGACCGCTCACGTCCCACACTTTTACTACACCCTCTGCACCACAGCTGATCAGGGTACTCTCATCCCTGACGAGCGCTAGATCCCATACCGCGTCGGTATGCCCTACAAGTTCCCCTCGAGCACGGGTTTCGTCATAAGGAGCGTATGTCGTGTGACCCTGGGAAGGTAGCGCCCACACACGAATAGAAGAATCAAGTGAAGCTGAATAGAGAAGTTGTTTTGACGGTGCATGGATCAGCCGTGTGATGGCTGCCGAATGCCCTCGGAGAGTCAGTTGAGGCTCAACCTCAGTGGTTGGTCGTGCTCTGTATATATTAAATACCGATGGGTTTGTGAGCGATAGGACAAACTGGGAACTGACGTACGCGGAGGAGGCCAGGCCGGCTACGTCCATGCGCCAAATTTTCACTGTACAATCATCTCCGCCTGTTGCTAGGCACAGTTCATTTGGGTGGAAAGCGAGAGCTCGCACGGCATCCAAGTGACTGAGGGAAAAATCAGTCCCCGTACAAATACGTGCCAGAACCGATCACGTGACTGACTTCCTGAGTGTCCGTTTTGCTTTCCAAACTTTGTTCCCTTCACTTTCACCCACCACACTGGTCTCCTCATCCTCCACCTCACCTTCATCTTCCTTCATATACTCGTCGTCGTCTCGCCGTCTGTCCCATGCACTCCCACTACCCAACATCCCAGATTGTCTGGCCTGCTCTGATGCCTCATGAGACAATCTCAGCTTCTCTTTCCATTCTCCTGCATCATCAGGTCGGAATATCGCGGTGAGCTGCCGACCCTCTGACTCGGCATCCTTGTCCTTGTCTATTATTTGCTGGTTCAATGGTGGTGGTTGAGATTGTCCAAGGTTTTGTTGCATTGACTGACCCGATGGAGGGTGTTGAAGCATTCCGGAACCCAGAGGATTGCTACGCTCGAGAAGGGATATTTGAGATCCAGATGAGGCTGGGGCGGATGAAGGGCCAGACATTAAATTGATACCATTGAGAGTAGGGAAATCTTTGCCTGCTTCAGGCATGACTTTCCGTGGTCGTCCGTTGTAAGCAATTGGCTCGAATGAGGGGACATTAGGTAATGAGAGCTGGATGGATGTATTATTTAGTAGAGGTCGGTTGGGTAGGGGATTCATCGCTTGAGGCGAGGTTAGATATGAAATTTCCTGGAGACATCTACGGAATTCGTCGGGGTTGAGAACGCCAAACGGAAGCGGGGGGGAACATAATAAATGGTTCAACGTACTGCTTCAAGTAGTCTCGGCTCCGTGCCCTGCTCTTTGGATCCCGCCCTGGTGGCGGTTTACCTAGACCGGCGGGTGTTCCACCTGAAGGACCGTTTGGCCAGTTGGCTCCAGCCCATGAATTTGGCCTTCCAGATGTACTGACTGCTGGCGTACCATTCGGCAAGCGGCTATCTGGCAGTGGGGAATCTGGGAGCACCTCATAACTCAACAATGGGTCGATCGTGGTCAATTTGGAAAAGAAACATACCCTCGCTGCGAGGCGAGCTGCCGCTGCTGTCTTCCTTGTGACTTTGTGCATCATCTTTTTGAGACGATGTAGTTGCTTGGGATTGAATGGCAGCAAGTTTTGCTGGAGGAACGGACTGCGAAGTCGGTTGGTTTAGTTGTTTTGAGCTGAAATGGAGGCATATCAACACGTTGAGATGACACGAGATCTACCCCACTTACCGCTCCATGCGAAGGGCGTACTCGAGCATTTTTATACGACGCATAAGGTCGAGTTTTACATTTTCAAAGGAGCGTCGCTCGCCCTCGAGTAGAGCTATACGTGCCTGCAATTTGACTTTAGAAACGTGAATACGCTCAAAGACACCGTCCTGACCCTCATTTCTGCCCGCTCGATCTCCCACTCGTTACGGTCGCGCTCATATCGCCTCCATTCTGTCTGCAAGAAGTGGAGGACACTGGAGAGGGTGAAGTCCTGGCCGTTCTGGGGTGGTGGTGGAGGGATGGAATTCTGGGGGCCTTGCTGCTGCTGTGGTTGTTGCTGCTGCTGATTTTGCTGTTGCTGGTTATTCGGCTGGAGACCTTGCAAAGGGCCCAACATAGGGATTTGGATGGAGGACGGCGGGGGTGGAATAGAAAGATTTTGAGATGGAAGTGTGATTCGCGAGTCGAGCATCATTCACTGTATACGGTGTTTGTTCAGTCTCCAAACATGGCCAAACCTCATGTCCTCACCGTCCTGAACGACGACCACAGGCTTCTAATCGTTGACAGCGCTAACTCGAGGAATTAGGTATACAGAATCAAGCCAAAAAGGCTCGAAATAATTCCTACAATTTTATCAAATCGTTTACGCAACGTTTACCTCAAATATTTACGAATATATTGATCGACCTACGCCGAATTCTTTTGGCCCAGATTTGATCAATTCTCCGATTTGCTTGTTCTCAAGCCTCTGTCATGATCGACAAGGAATCATGAAATGAATTGAGTCACTCTCAGATATCCCTGAAATTGGCCTCTTCTCGTAAGTTCGGAGCACGCGGCTGGCCATGTGTGATTTAAAGGACAATAAAAACCCTTCTAATAGGGGACATCCCCCCGAATCTACTTCTTTCCCGACCTGAAGGGAAAGATAAGCAAGGCAGGTGGAGAACCAACGAAACTCACTTCTTGATCCCGCCTCCAGTGGGAGGACCACCTGATTCCACAAGACGTTTAGATGTATCTACTCAGAGGATTTCCTGGCACTTACCCTTCAGCGCTAGACAAGGATGTTAAAGTCTCAATGCAACCATGGTTGATTCAAACGCACCTTTCTCGCGGGCAACCTTGCGAGCCTCAGCCTCAGCCTTCTGCTTCTCTTTGAACGCAATCTCGTCCTCAGTCTCCTCTTTCTTATCTTTCTTGGGAGCCTTTCGGAGAAAGGAATTGCCAGAAGAGTCAGTAAATGGAGGAGGCAAGAACGCGAGGATTAGAGACCTTGAGAGGCTTGAGCTTTCCACCTTGCCTGGTCGACATGAAGGAGATGTAATCTGATTTGAAATCGATCCTTGGTTTTATGGTGTGAGTCATGTGACCGGCGGACAAATGGATTCCAATACTATAACTTGACTATAACACTGGCAATTCTTCCATGCTAATTCATGGTTCTGTCTTGAGTGTTGGAAAGTTCTGGGTTAGAGGGAGGAATAGAGGACTTGCTCGGGACAGTGCAATAATCAGAAAAATCTTCGTTTGTGATCGATGTTACATTTTGCATATTCGAAGTGTCCATGATAACTTGAGCTTTCTCCTTAGTTTTCGCTCCACCTCCTCTATTAGTACCCCCTTTTTATTCTCCTTGTCCCACTTTTTCTTGCGACAATTATCCTCGAGATGCCTGGGATACTGATGTTGGAATTTGATCCGGGGAGGGATGATTCGTTTAGACCGGCGGGGGGAAAGGTAATGAGGCTCGCGGTGTAGAATATGGAGGGGTACCTGTTGAAGTATCATATGCAAGCAGTTACCACGTAGGATACTTAAGGACTTGTAGATCGTTCCGCCTCCTCAGTTTCCGTTCACAAACTGAGGAATACGTACCTTATATTCATCTCGATCTCTTCTCGTTTGTTCAGTTATCAGGTCCTATATTGAGTATGGCTAATCCCTCACAGGTGACCTTGGCATCCCAAGGCTGGAGAGCCGAATTGTCCAAGAATTGGGATGTAAGTGTGAGATTCATGTCAAGTAGTACCAGACTGAATCGCATGTATATAGGTCCTCGGACCATTTCCAATCCGCGCCAGAGAACAACATTTTCTCTCGCCGTCATTCCCCCTAAATCGTAAACTCATTCAGCATCTGTGAAGTGGTTCAGTCACGTACCTCCTTTTCCAGTGTCCGAACCAATCGACTTCAACAAGACCTGGCCATCGTCCTACGCCGACGGCGGAAGAGTCTCATGGAGCACAGCTCAATCTGATGGAAATGGAGATCTGAAAGTTTCCTTCCCAAATATCAGGTCTATTTATTCATTGTATTGTTATCAAGATCCGTTGTTCATAAAGAGAATAGATGGAATTCACTTCGTGCAACTGAAGGATGGGCAGCATTGCAGCACCATGCAGTACTTCGGACATCTTTGACCATATACCCACCACATTCAGACTCCTCCTCCCTGGCGAAACCCCCGCTTCTCCTGGTCCACTTAAGACAGGGATCGTACTTTGCCGTCATTCCTTCCAATGAAAATAGGTATATTCAGCAATTGGCACCAGAGTGGCATTCTGGGGATATCTATGCCATGGAACGTGCTCTTCCCCGGGTCGTGAACCTTCCATACTTGCCGTCCACCACCTCCCCCACTAAATATGATGTGCTCGTTAGTGGTGACTACGAGGTAACTTTTGTGGTCCTTTATTCTCTTCTGCACATCTGACCTGGCTTAGATCAGGCTTTTCGGAGACCCACGGGCTTACGATAGCGAGATCCCTATTCAAAGCATCAATCTAACCGTGGATGTGGAGAATTCGAACGAGGAGATTGTCCGCGAGCCAACACAGGATGTAATTTGTGATTTTGTCGACGGGTTTGCTTTCGGAAAGGCCATCGGTATAGGCATCCGTAGTTCCTCAGGATGGTGGACTGTCGAGGATGTCGTTCTCGTCAATAACGCAGTGAAGGTGATGATGACTTTTACTTCTTATTTGTTATTAAAGCCGCTTTGACAGGGTCTCATTCTGACGTTGTTACGAAAAACTCGCATCGCTCCCACCCAAACTCGAATAATTCCCGTGCTTATTACCCAAACGCACCCATTCGACTACCACGAGCTTCGAATCGATGTTACAGTGACATCGGGGATGACATCGAGAGTTATATCTGTATCAATCCCTATCGTGCACCACCCCCGCTGGACCCCGTCTGACTTTGTTCCCATCAAAGTATCTTACTTCTATATGCAATCTATGCCCACTGCATTTTTGGCCCTCCCACCCATGCTGGAAAACTGCGGAGAACCACGTCCGCCAGTCTTAGCCCTACGTATGTGTGATACCTTTGGAATTGTATATTTTTATTGACTGACTTGGTTTTTCAGATGGTGCTGGGGTCGATATACTGGGACAGCTGTTCTGGGTTGAATCGCTGCCCCGAAACGAACGCAGCTGGGTCGTCTTGCCCACCGGACGAACGTCTTGGGTGGGTACACGATCACTTTTCGTGGCTTTCATTCTAACTCGATCAGGGATTGGATTGGCACGGACCGAGTGCACAAGATGCGTGGCAATCATTGGATGCAATCGTTTCAATTCTTGAGGAAAACTCTATTTGGCATCCTTGGAAACTGACAACGAACACGTCTGTTGTGGTTATGGGCCATTCCAACGGGGGTCAAGGAGCCTGGTACCTTGCATCTCGTTATCCTGACAGAGTTATAGGCGGTTTGTATATTTTACCCCGCTGTTTTTCCTTTCAAGGGATTTGCTAAACTGTGGGATTTCATGTTTCCAGTCGTACCCGCTGCTGGGTACATCAAGTCGCAAAATTATGTTCCTTTGATGATGTCAAGGTGAGCACCCACATGGCAGTCGTATCTCGTAGTGGCAGTGATAGTTTTTGAAGATCTGCACATTTCACCGACCCCGCTCTGCGCGCCATCCTCGAATCTTCTCTCACCCCGGATGATAACGATTTATTCCTGTCAAATCTGGTTGACACCCCTGTTCTGGCAGTCCATGGGTAAGCATTCCTCCATCAATAATACGGAATGGTTCCCTGATACTATTCACAAGTGGAGCCGATAATAATGTTCCTGTTTGGCATTCCCGTGAAGCCGTCAGCATTCTTCAAACCTGGAGATCCGATGCCAACGTAACGTGCGACTCTTTTCCGTCAACCACATCGTGACGGAGATCTGATGGTTCCTTAAAGGTTTCGTGAAGATGCTGGTCAGGGCCATTGGTATCCCTCAGTCCTCAACAATGAACAGGTTCAAGCTTTTGTGGACCGTATCTTGATGGCGCCTTTGCAAACCAGACCACACTTGAAATCGTTCACTCTCACTGTTTCGATTCCTGCTGAGAGCCAGGCGTTGCACGGCTGGCGAATTGAGACCTTGACTGTTCCAGGCCAGTAAGTCAACATCCAAATACCTCAAGCGCGATCAGATCTGAGACTTCTCGGTGATGGCTATAGGTTGGCCAGATTACACGTCGAGACGGCGGAGAGTGGCGCTGTTCGTGTTGTGACATCGAACGTGAACAGCTTCTCGATTAATTCCCAATTGTTCGATATTCCTTCACTCAGCATTGACGGATCTTCGATTCAACTACCGCAACACGTTCAAGATATCATTCGGTTCAAAGCAGTTACTCCCAGAATGTGGCGGGTGAGCGCGGTACACATTTTCTTCAGGTGTAAAATTTATCATTAGTTTCCAGAAGGTCGACGGACCCATTTCGATGCAGTTGTCTGGGCGGATGCAGGCAGTTCTGACTTCCGCTGCTCCCATCATACTCGTCATTCCTGACGACGCACAATCTCAAGAGCTATCCGTGGCCTTGCGAATAGCCCACGAATTAAACACCTACCACAGGCTGGACGCTGAGATCATGCAAAGCGCCGAGGCCCTGCAAGATCTCGAGGCCAGTGCTCTGAACGAAGGAAATATTGTTGTCATTGGCAACTCCTCATCGCCATTCGTTCATTGGACTCTCAACCAGAAGAAGACACCCTTTCAATTGAACCATTCACAATTGGCACTAAATGGTTTAACTCTGGATGCCCTTGGGCTCGGTATGTTTCATAAATTGTGACATGGAGCCCCGCTGAATTTGTCTCCTCAGGGATCCTGTTCCTGCATCCTCACCCAACAAACCCTTCCGCCAACATGCTGTTCATTTTGTCTACCGATTCCGCTGGATTGGAAAACGCGGCAAGGTTGTTTCCTATCCGTACGGGAGTGACGGTGCCCGACTGGTTGGTCATTGGTGACCGTGACCTACTGTCTGGTGCTGCTGGTATTGTCGGCGCAGGGTAAAGCCATTTTTTGCACTGTGGATATATAATATGCCTGACATTTCGTCAGGGTATGGGGAAAAGGGTGGAGCTGGAACGAGCCGATGTCTTGGCTGTGCTAACCGATTGTACGTTGTCTTTCGTGTATCCTCGGAACTCCTATTTATGACCCCAACCAAAGCCGTCATGCAACGACATATCACGTTTTCACGCAGCTCTCAAGACTAGTTTTGTGACAGTTATTTCTTTACCGAGTCCCAAGATGGAGTGAGGAAAATTACCAGAGATACGTATATAGGATACATAGGGAGTCGTGCCATAAACACTAGATTTTGGTTGGGATCATCAACGTCGTAATCAAGGTCTGACACCTGTTTCAACACTTGAAATGGGTGAAATGTTGTTACAATACAGTGTGCAGTGAGGAAAACCCAAACAGGAGAGATATGTGCGACAGATAGCGAGATAATAACGACAAAAAAAACTCTACTGTTGGAAAACGGACCTTGCCACCTGACGCGTAGGAACACTTTCAGCAACGACGGGTTTCGACCAACCACCGAGACTTACACTTTCGAGAAGGAGTGTAACTTCAGGTGCGATGCGGATGAAATCCTTGCTCCAGAAGTCATACTTCGGGTTGCGGAGCAGTTCGATGAAGGTAACCAATGCTCCCCAAGGATGAGGGCGATGGACAATGAACCGCTCTAGCAAGACCTTGGTCATGACTTCCCTGAATCGGTCATCCTTGACCTCCAAGAAAAGATGAAGTAGCAACGAGCTGAACCAATGTGTGTGAGCATTTGGGTATCGGAGATGCAGCACAATGGAACTAAGGAGATGGTGTTGTCCTAAAAGAAGGTCAGGTTCCAATCCGAAAGAGACTGAGATATTTCCCACCTTCAATGTCCAGGTTGGTAGCTAGATATTGTAACGCAACCACGCCGGGGTCACTGGAGACAAACAATGAGGATCCACTCCTTGCCTTAGCTTGGGCGACTGAGGAGACTCCCATGTACATCACAAGCGAGTTAATAAGTGACAAGTTGTACGAATCGACGGATGTTTCGGTAACGCCTGGAAATCTCAAACGGTCTTTGAGAGATGGAAGGAAAGAGGGGCTTCCGCGATTGAGGAGGTATTGGTCTAAGTAACCACGGAGATCGCCGTTCTTCAGACCAGATGTGAAATCCGACAAAATGGGGGGGATGGGACCCATTTCTGGGATAGAGTCAAATTTGAGGTTGCGCAGATGGGGGTCGGGGAGAATCAGGGCAGGGGGGAA
>Ga0210383_10002875_pt1 | contig 15512 bp, 12 predicted proteins | sample IncBWC14OmetaG_FD_160072 | JGI IMG/M metagenome (GOLD analysis project Ga0210383, IMG submission 160072) | Forest soil microbial communities from Barre Woods Harvard Forest LTER site, Petersham, Massachusetts, United States - Inc-BW-C-14-O ...
CCGGAAACTAAGAGTCAGTCACCGGTAAGAGCGTTTCTGGGTACTTTCAGAATAGCCGACGGATCGAGAGTTTGGGGGAGTCGGTTATAAGCCCCCGCGAGCGAAATTTCCCTGGCGTTTCTTTCGCGGAATTACTAGTGCGAAGTAGGGTGGCAGAATGCTAGCTAAACTGAGGCACTTTCATCAGCCTGCGCTTGTGCCGCGTCCATCATCGCTTTCTCCAATTGATCCTGCAATCGGCAGCGGGCGGCGATAATCCGCCGGCGGACGGCGTTCAGCTCGGTTGGGGCCTGGGACAAAAGAGCTTCGATCTCGGATCGCCGCTTGGCAACGTCGCGGTCCACGCGTTCCATGTCGGCGGGGTCGATGCCGCGGCTAGGGTTGAACTTGAATCTGGCCTCCAAAGATTGCCGCCAAGTGATGAGCTGCATGATCAGGAACTGCCCGAAGCCGGGAACGGCTTCGAGGGCTGACCGCGTGACGTCCGCGGCATCGTCGACCCCATAGGCAGAGAGCATCGCTTTTCGCCCTTCTTGGATATGGGGAACATCGGCCGTTGCGATGTCGAATTGCTCCAAGTAGCGGCGCAGCTGAATGTCATACAAGGCGCGTTGGAGGTCGCGAACCTTTTGCTTGCGCAGTTCGGGCAGTCTTCGATATTCCTCGGTGAGAGTTCTCAGTTGTTCCAACTTGGAGTTGAACTCGTCGCTGGAGGCCTCGGCCTGCCAAGAGAATCGAAGGATTCGGAGGCGGCTTTCGGCGTCTCGCGCGGCTTGTCCGAACTGCTCCGGGTCGTCGCTATCAAGGAATTTCTTCAGCAGCAAGAAACCCGGACCTAAGAAGTACAGGCACATGAGCCCAAACGGAGACAACACCACGCATCCAAAAGCGACAAGCGCGCTTACGACCACAGCGGCGAGCTTGTAGGGCCTCCTGCGCGCCGCGGCCTTGGCGCGCGCGGACGGCTCGACGGCGGAACTGTAGGTGAGCATCGAGGGCATATTCCCCGCGCCAGGACTCGGAACGGCGATTATGCGCGCCCAAATCACTTCGATGCTGAACCCAGTACTTGTATCTGCGATTGTGTATTCGACGAATAAGACAACTCCGGACGACTCGATCGGGCACCAGGGGCAGGAGGAGAGACCATTGAAAAAGAGGTGTGCCTTGTTGATGGAGCAGACAATCAGCCGCCTAGCGAGTGCCTCCAATTCGGCAATCCACTGCCGGCCCCCAGGCCTGCCGCCTGCAGTACCATGCGAACCGAAAGCGCTGATGAATAGGTCACCAATTTCTTGAGGTACGTGGGCGAGCGTGATGCAGGCAGGAGGCGGCAGCATCTGGGTGCGCTGTGCATCCCTGGCGAAGGCGAAGCGATGCTCGGCGATCGCTTTCTCGATGGGCATTTCGTCGCTGCCGAGGAACTTGCCCGCGAAAGGATGGCGGCCCATGAACAGCAGGTGAAAGAGGAGAACAGCGAGTCCAAAGTTATCATGATTGGGCGTTCGGACGACTTCCCTGAATTCCGTGTCCTGCAATTCCGGGGGAGTGTACAAAGGGACGCCGACTTCGCAAGGATAAATTTTTCCATTTGCGGAGATTTGAAAGCTATCGCAATCGACCAGGCTCACAAAGGCCGTTTCTGGGGAGATACGAACGTTGCTCTGGTTGACGTCGCCGATTACATGGCCGTAGTCGTGGACTGCGGCGAACGCTCTGGCGATGTTCGAAGCTGTGTGAATCAAGAATCGCCAGTTGGCTTTCGCGGGGAATTCGCGAGTCCGGCTTTTTGGATTGTAAAGAAGGTGAATGTCCTTGAAGCGGCTGACATTTTTCATCAGAAAGCCGGCGATGGACCTGTTGCGAGCGATGAATAAGGTTCCGACCGGCCACGCCGAGAAAGCCAGCAAGGGGCCGCTCTGGAGTTTGACCATCTGCGAGAGCTTTTCCGTTTTTTCCGCGCCGGGTGGCTGGTGATAGATTTTTGCGACGAGTTCGGGCTCGCCCTCGACGGAATAAACAGCGGCTTCGCCGCCACGGCCGAGTTCCGCGCCCAGGCGCACGCGTTTTCCCTGGTCGTCAAAGAGTGCGATCGGAGGCATTGCTTAAACCGCGGGTGTTGCCAAACCTGAATCGCTGCGACTGGCAAGCACCAGGGTCTTGTCGTCGTCCGTTTTTTCGTTCACGCGCGGCGAACTGAGAAAGGCCGCAAGAGCCTCGGAAAGTTCGCGAGAGCAGCCTTCTTCGGCAGTCCGCAGCGGTGCGAACAATCCTTTGAAGAATGGCTCGTGGGCGGTTCGTTGCTGATAGTTGAGCGCCATTGTCTGCAACCCGTCGGTAAGAAGAGCCGCTTCCACTACCCCTCGGTTGATGGATGCAAATTGAAGATGCTCGATGGCGTCGTCCTCTGTTACGAAATGAGTGGTATTGGCGTACTCACCCCGATCCGGCCAGAAGACGTGTCCGTAAACGTGTTCCTCGGAATCGGCGAGGACGATCGCGCCGTCTCCGACTTGAAGGCAGGCGGCGCAAGACTCACCGACGAGGAGACCCAGGATTGTACAAGCGAAATCCCGGCGTTCGCGGGAGACCGCTCTGGCTTCTGCTTCCAGAAGATTTTGAATAGTGGTTATCCAAAACTTGACCGTGTCTCCGGTGACTTGTTCAACGCTCTTGCCCGAATCCAAGTGTTCGACCATCTGCCCGAGCAACGCGCGACACGTTATTGCCGCGCCTTCACCGCCGCAACCAGCGCTCCCGGCTCCGTCAGCCACGGCTGCAGCCAGGATCTTTTCTCCGGCAGGCGACGCATAGATCTGGCAATCATTTGCGTCCTGGCAAGCACCGCCTGTTTTTTCGTGGGAAGTTCCGATCACGGAGGCGGCAACAGAGCGCCAACCTCCCATGCTCATACGGAAGCCCATCCCTCTGGCGTGGTGGGATTCTGCAGAGGGACCTGCTCGTCCACATTCGACCGCGAGACCGCGCTCAGTGAGTTAGATAGCCAGATGAAGAGTTCCCGGAAACGGAGTTCCTTCAGCTTTAACGGTTTGCGAACGGCGATTTCTTCGAGCGTTTCAAAGTTCGCGCCTTCGACTCCGACCGCAAAGAAAGAGAGTGCCTTAGCCTCCTCGCCAGCGCGTACCTTCTTGGCAGCTTCCTTCCAGGCGTCGGTCGGCGCACCATCGGTGACGAGGAAAATCCACGGGCGATAATAGGAGATTCCGTTGGATTTATAAGCTTGTTTGCGCTGATCCAAGATAGCCAAGGCCTGAAGTATGGCGGCCCCCATGGGAGTGTCGCCCGTAGTTTCGAGACGTGGAGGCTTAAAAAGGTCGGCGGTCTGAAAGTCCGAGTGGACCTGAACAGGGCCGAAGGTGATGAGCGCTACCTCGACGCGTTTCTGCGCGAGCGCGTCGGCCGAAAGTTCATCCTTGAATGTGATCAGCCCCTCGTTGAGCTGCGCTATCGGCTCACCCTTCATCGAGCCAGAGGTATCTAAGAGCAAGATGCAGGGGCAGCGGGGTTCAGGGTTCTCCGCAAACTCGGCGCCTCCAAAGGGTACTTGATCCAGGGCGTTTGGCAAAGCAGCCTCCACAATTACGCGACGTGATGAGAAGTAGTAGTTAACATGGAATAAATGGGATAGGCAAGTGCAAGGGAATTTCGAAGATCGAAAAGAGTCGGTAGCTATCGACGTGCTTTTGCGAGGAACGGCTTTGGCGCGGCGGGCGGAGCAGCAGTGGAAAGAGGTGGCGGAATTTAGAGCTGAGGGACCTGCGGACAATAGCGGCAGCTTAAGCGATAGGCGGACTCACTCCGACTTAGTTGATGCTGTCATTGAATACTTCCCGTGAGCGCCATGACCGCGCCGCATCCTGAAGCGCGTTCAACGGCTCTTGGCGCTGGTTCCTGGAAGAAAATGCGCGTAAGTCCCGATTAACGGTGTGATCCAGAAGTCCCGTTGGAGGAAATGCGATTACAACGGTGTCCCGGTTAGGCTTCGATCTCCCCGAACCCCGTTAATCGCGACTTAACCTTGAATAGGGTGTCCAGCAGCTGCGTAGTTCACGTTCCAGTGTACTTCTATGGTTGCGGCGTCTATCTGGGCCTATAAGGGGTTCAGAAATCTCGCATTGTTATCGATTGTCGCGCGTTGTACTTTCATTCTTGAACCGGTTCCATCACGCCCTCAGACGGTCGATAGACTGTCAGTTTTGACAATTACCACTCGCCAGACGGCCGGGCATTATGACCACATCTTTGCAATAAAGGACGAAACGTGAAAAAGAGAATGATCGTGGCTGCATTGTGTTTAGCGGTAGCTTCTCCGCTGTTTGCTCAGAAGAAGGAAGAAGAGCGTATATCGAATTCGGCCACGGTTTTCCGCGCGCTTCTGGCCGGCCCCTTGCCCACAAATATCCTCGACCAAGCCGCCTGCGTTTTGATATTTCCCAGCGTCAAAAAAGTAGCCATCGGAATCGGCGGCAGTTACGGTCGAGGTGTGCTGGTTTGCCGCGCGGGCGCGGAAATGAACGGTGCCTGGGGCACGCCGGCGATGTACAAGCTCGATCAAGCCAGCATCGGCGTGCAGCTTGGGTCTACGGCGACTGACTTTGTGCTGGTGGTGATGAACCACACCGGCGCAGAGCAAATCCTGAACGGGAAAACAAAGCTTGGAGCGAACGCTGCCGCCGCCGCCGGTCCCACCGGGGCTCAGGCTACGGGTTACAACGCCGCTTCGATGCACGTGGACGTTCTGACATATTCGCGAAGCAGCGGACTTTTTGCCGGCGTCTCGCTGGAAGGCGCATCGATGGACACCGACGATGACGCCAATAAAGCTCTTTACGGCAAATCGATCACTGCGAAGGAAATCGTCGAAGGTGGCCAGGTCGCTCCGCCGGCCGCCAAACCTTTGGACGACGAACTGACCAAGGCTTCGCCGACTCGCAAGTAGCTTGTGCAAACCACCGGAATGAGAAACGGCCGCGAACGTCGCACAGCTCTTGTGCAAGGTGGGATTCCATGCGACTAGTTGTCCTCTGCCTCTTAGCGTCCGCTTTGCTCTCGCCACTAAGCCGAGCGCAGGTTCCCGTTTTCGTCATTACGCCGGAGCAAAGCACGATTAAGTTCTACGTGAAGTCATCGGTGGATATAGAGGGTCATTTCGATAAGTGGGACGCTACTTTAACGTTTACGTCTCCTAATATCTCCACAGGCGTCTTGGACATCAAGATTCAGGCAGCCACCGTGGATACAGGCAGCGGTATGAAGGATGACAAGCTAAAAAGCAAAGATTTCTTTGACGTCAAGCACGATCCCTTCATCACGTTCAAGTCAACGAAGATTGTGCGGACGAGTCCAACCACCTTCCAGGTGCAGGGCAACTTTACGATTCGCGGAGTGACTAAACCCGACGCTCTGCTGCTAACGTCTGACACCGAGGGGAAAGGCGTAGGCGAGATTAAAGGAACAATGGCCTTTGACCGTAAAGACTATGGGGTGGACGGAAGCATTCCTTTCATCAAAATCGCCGACCGTGTCGAGGTAACAATCGCCTTTCAGGCAAAGCGGGTCAGCGGGCCTCCGGTAATTTTTGAGCACTAGCCGCCAGCAGTTTTCCTGATCGAAACGGCTGTAAGCCTGATGAGTCACGCCATTAGAGATTCGAAGTGCCACTTCACTTCTAAGGTTGCCGCGTTTATCAGGATTGAGAGACCACTAGCTGTCACTTTTGACAATTGTAGCGAGTGTGCGTGAAGCCGCACCATCCACCAACTCGGCGCCTTGTGTTGGCCCATTCTGCGACGTGGAGGCGTGATCTGCATGAGGAATTCGAAGAAGTTCGAGAAAACCCGCGGCCTGCTTCAACTGGTCGGGTTATTCCTGCTCTTCCTATCCGCGTCATTTGCTATCAACGCCCAGCAAACGACGGGTATGCCGTGTTCCACCAGCGCCACCACCACCATCGATGGCAAGTACGTGCCGTCGCCGCCGCCGGCCTTCGGCGGCGTCATCAACCTAAACGCCGCCAGTTCCAAGGCCTGCTGGCCTGCGAAGATTGTGCCGCCAAAGGGCGCACCCAATGTGCTGCTGATCATGACGGACGATCAGGGCTACGGAGTGAGCGGCACATTTGGCGGCGTGATCCCAACTCCGACGATGGACCGCATTGCGAAGATGGGGCTGCGTTACACCCAATTTCATTCCACGGCTCTGTGCTCGCCGACGCGAGCTGCGTTGATCACAGGCCGGAACCACCACTCCGTGGGTTTCGGCGTTATCGGAGAGATGTCCACCGGCTACCCAGGCTACGACTCCATCATCGGCCCCGAGAGCGCGACGATAGCAGAGATTCTGAAGGAGAACGGCTACGCTACGTCGTGGTTCGGCAAGGAGCACAACACTCCGACCTATCAATACAGTGCGGCAGGGCCGTTTGATCAATGGCCCAGCGGAATGGGATTCGAATATTTTTACGGATTCATGGGAGGCGAGACCGACCAATGGACGCCATACCTATTTCGCAATACCGAACAGGTCTTCCCCTGGATTGGCAAGCCTGGCTACAACTTAACGACCGATTTGGCAGACGATGCGATCAAACACTTGCAGGAACTGAACGCGTCTGCCCCTGACAAGCCATTTTTCCTGTATTACGTTCCCGGCGGAACGCACTCTCCGCATCAGCCGACTCAAGAATGGATCGACAAGTTCAAAGGTAAGTTCGACATGGGTTGGAACGAATTGCGCGAACAGATTTTTGCGAATCAGAAACGCCTCGGCGTCATTCCTGCGAATACGCAACTGACGCCGTGGCCCGACGTCTTGCCGAAATGGGACTCACTGCCAGCCGAAAATAAAAAACTATTTGCGCGCGAGGCGGAGGTTTTTGCGGCATACGCGGCATACACCGACTACGAGATCGGTCGCGTGGTTCAGGCAGTGGATGATATGGGCAAGCTCGACAACACGCTCATCATTTACATCAGCGGCGACAATGGTACGAGCGCCGAAGGCACACTGGTGGGCACGCCGAACCAGATGACTGCCTACAATGGGATTCTGGATATTCCGATTGCCGACCAGATGAAAGCTTACAACGTTTGGGGTTCCGACTTGACGTACCCGCATATGTCGGTGGCGTGGTCCTGGGCCTTTGACACTCCCTTCAAGTGGACCAAGCAGGTGGCATCGCACTTCGGAGGCACGCGGCAGGGCATGGTGATCGCCTGGCCCAATCGCATCAAAGACGCGGGCGGCATCCGCACCCAGTTTCACCACATTATCGACATCGTGCCGACGATTCTGGAAGCGGCTGGCGTTCAGGCACCCGCAATGGTGAACGGCATTGCGCAGAAGCCAATCGAAGGCATAAGCATGGACTACACTTTCGATAAAGCGAATGCGAACACGCCCTCGACGCGTACGACGCAGTACTTTGAGATGCTTGGCAACCGCGCGATCTACCACGAAGGCTGGATTGCTGCCACCACCCCGCCGGCTCCTCCGTGGGCGCTGGGCACAATCAAACTGCCCGATGTGGTTGATGGTTACAAATGGGAGCTCTACAACATCGCCGACGATTTTTCGGAATACAACGACCTCGCGGCCAAGTATCCGGACAAGCTGCGTGATCTGCAGCAACTTTTCCTGGTAGAGGCGGAAAAATACAACGTACTTCCACTAGACAATTCAGTCCTGCCGCGGCTGATTACGCCGCGGCCCAGTGCCACCGCCGGGCGGAACGTATTCACATACACCGGTGAAATCTCCGGCCTGCCCGTCAGCGATGCCCCCAGCATTCTGAACAAGTCCTACGCCATCACCGCCGACGTCGAAATCCCACAAGGCGGCGCTGAGGGTATGCTGGTCACCTTGGGTGGCCGCTTCGGCGGTTACGGTCTCTACGTGCTGAAGGGGGTACCGGTTTTCACCTACAATTTGGTCGATATGGCGCGTTTCCGTTGGGAAGCGAAGCAACCGCTATCGCCTGGGAAACACACAATCGTTTTTGACTTTCAGTACGACGGGCATGGCTTTGGCAATGGTGGAACCGGCGTTCTCTCGATTGATGGCCAGCAAGTGGATAGCAAGACAATCCCGCACACCATTCCATTCATCATGTCGATCGACGAGACCTTCGATGTGGGCATTGATTCGCGGACGCCGGTGGACGACAAGGATTACCAGGTTCCGTTCCGCTTTACGGGCAAGCTGGACAAGCTGACCGTGAACCTCAAGCCTGAGCCGATCAGCGCCGAGGACCAGAAAAAATGGGACGAAGCCGCCAGGCAGGTAAACCTCGCCGCCGAGTAAAACAGTAACCTCAACTTCTGATTCATCGCGTAATCGGAAACTGACCCAGCACCGAAGCTTCGACGCAACGCACGCTCGTCGCGTTCTCAGCTCCGGCGACGCAATCGGTCGCCTGGACAATGTCGGCAAGCACGAGAAGAAACCGGGCGCTTCGCCACCCGCATACCGGGCGGCGTTGCCGCCTCCCCAATCCAAACGGAGAGAGGAGCGTGGGCGATATGGGATTCTACACACGACTCAAACCTATGATTGCCGTGCTTCTGGTCGCGTGCGTTGTGATTGCGTCACCTGGCATGGCACTGCCGCAGTCCGCCACATCTACCACGCCCGCGGCTAAGGCTCCCGCCTCCCCAGCCAAAGTGTCGCCGCCGGGAGGCGACCCGTGGCCGCGGCAGTTCGCCTATCAAGACGCGAAGATTTCCGTGTACCAGCCGGAACTGAGCGATTGGACGGGAAATGTCCTGGACGCATATTCCGTGGTCATCATCTGGACCGGCACGGACAAAACTGATTTTGGCGCGATCTGGTACACCGCACGCACGGAAGTTGACAAGGTCAATCGCGTGGTGACGCTGGAAGACTTCCATTTGACCAGGCAGAAATTTCCCACCGTCGCCAATAACGGGGCGGCATATTCTGGGGCGTTCAAGAAGGACATGACCTGGACCCAGGTGGTGCCGCTCGATCAGTTGCAATCCAGCCTGGCCGTTACATCCGTGGCGGAAAAACAGAAAAGAGTAGAAGTTAAGAATAATCCACCGACGATCTTTTTCAGCACGGCCCCCGCCGTACTGGCGCTCATTGATGGGCAACCGGTGATGCAGGATGCCGGCAACGGCCTGCAAAAAATCATCAACACTCGCGCATTGATTCTCTTCGATTCCGGCAAGAGTATGTATTACCTGGCACTGATGGACGGCTGGGTGGAGTCGCAGACTCTCCAGGGCGATTGGTTGATGGCCAAGCGTGATCCAAAAAAAGACCTGGATAAAGTCAAAGAGGCAGCGCTGCAGGCGCACCAGAATCAGGTGCTGGGAAATCCCGAACAATCCCTCAAAGCGGCGTTCGCAGATTTGCAGGCACCACAGGTTTACGTCAGCACGACGCCGGCGGAATTGATCCTCACTTCAGGAGCGCCGGAATTCACGCCGATCCCGGGCACGAGTTTGTTGTACGTCACCAATTCCGGTGACGACATCTTCCTGGACAACGGCAATTCTACGTACTACATACTCGTCGCCGGGCGCTGGTTCTCGTCCACGTCCCTGCAAAATGGCCCGTGGAGCTACATTGCCGCTACCAGTCTTCCGGCGGATTTTGCGAAGATTCCGGTTTACAGTCCGAAGGCGAGCGTGCTGGTTTCCATTCCCGGCACTCCGCAGGCGAAAGAGGCTTTAATCGCCAATCAAATACCGCAGACGGCGACCATCAACCGCGCAAAAGCCAAGCTGACACTTTCCTATGTTGGAGAACCGAATTTCCAGCCCGTGACAGATACGTCTTTAATGTACGCCGTCAATTCAACGACGCCGGTCGTGATGGTTTCGGGAACGTCTTTTTATTCCTGCCAGGGTGGAGTGTGGTTCGCTGGGCCTTCAGCGAATGGGCCGTGGGCGGTAGCGGTAACGGTGCCTCCGGCGATTTATACCATTCCACCTAGTTCGCCGATTTACTACGTCACGTATGCGCAGGTGTACGGCTACACCCCGAGCGTTGTTTACGTGGGCTACACTCCTGGCTATTACGGAACCGTGGTCTCGACAGACGGCGTTGTAGTCTACGGCACGGGTTATGTGTACTCGCCGTTCGTCACTACGGACGTTTGGCTCCCGGCTCCCGTGACTTATGGCGTCGGCGCTTCATTCGGCTGGAGCGCGGCGGGAGGTTGGGCGCTTGGCTTTGGTCTTGGCATGGCTGTGGGTGCCGCATGCAGTCCTTGGTGGGGTCCAGTCGGTTGGTACGGCTGGGGCCCAGTAGCTCCTGCGTGGGGATGGGGCGCTTACGGCGGAGTCGCATCCGCGAATTTTTACGGCCACTGGGGCAATGCGGCTTACGGCGGCACGCGCGCTGCTTGGGCGAATCCTTACACCGGCAACGTCGGCGCGGGAACGCGGGGGAGTTTTTACAATCCAGTCACCGGCGCGTCTGGTGTAGGCGGCAGAGGCTACAACTACAACGCGTACACCGGGAATTACGCAGCGGGTAGCCGAGGCGCGGCATACAATCCGAACACAGGAGTAGTAGCGGGTGGAGCACACGGAGTTGCCGGAAATGCGTATAGCGGCTCTGCCGCAAGTGTGAATCGCGGTTTCGCCTACAACACCCACACGGGAAATGGCGTTGGTTACAGCGACAACAATCTATATGCCAGCCATGATGGCAACGTGTACCGAGGCAGCCCCAGCTCGGGTTGGCAGCAAAACTCTGGCAGCGGCTGGAGCAATGCCACGAAATCAGCCTCGTCGTTCAACAACGAAGCGGCGGCCCGCGACCAGGGTTCACAACGTTGGAACAACTATCGCTCCGGTGGCTGGGGTGGCGGCTCCGGCGGCGGAGGATTCAGCGACCGCAGCAGCGGCGGATGGGGAGATCGCAGCAGCGGATTTAGTGATGGAGGGTTTCACGGCGGCTGGGGCGGCGGCGGGTTCGGTGGATTCCGCGGTGGTGGTGGTTTCCGACGCTAAGTCTTCCGCGACGGCGGGCTAACTCCTGATTCGTCAGGCACTGCCCCGGCGAGGTGGTGATATTCCCAGTTATCAGCAGCTATCCGCATGAACCCTCTGCCGTTAATGGCGCTATTTCTTGGGATGAAAATCGCTGAGCGATGCGGATGCGATCAGGAGCTTCGCTTCCGCCGGGTCTACCGCTTCCATCCATACAGCAGGATTATCGTGACTTCGCTCATCCACTTTCGTTAGGAAGTAGTACACCTGGCCCGTCTCCGCCGTAAGGCTGACAGCCGAGGCTAACTTCGAGATCCTTCCGAGGGTTGACTGCCAATTCGCGCAGAGACTGTGGTCGCCAGGATCGACTGGGAAGTAGAAGTACGTATTGCCGTGATTTGCGCCCACCCACTGGCCGTCGAGCCCAACTCGAATCGTCGCGGCGCCTATTTTGAAGGCTTGAGCGTCTGTCCTCTCTACTTCGAGAACATATACGAGCGCCTTGCCCGCGGGCGCTTGTCCCTGCGGATGCAGACTCTTGTCTGTTTTGACGTCGAACTGAACACTGTCCGCACCGCAGCCAGCAGCGGTCCGGGCAGCAGTCGCCTGATCCTGGGCGAACACGGGCACCGCAAGCATAGTGAGCAACGACACTACGAGCATGCTTTTCATGGGCCACCTCCGGCGTCTAGTCTTCGCAATACTCGGGAAAATCAAAATTGCTATGTACGTATGAATGACGTGGAGTGTGGCTAGCGGGTTTCGATCACTTGTGAAAGGGTTCGCTAAGATACACGCCGCGAGTGGAGAAATCAGTGCGAGGCTTTCCAACAAGCTTCCAGCCTGTCACTGGACGATTCGTCGTAACCGGGCATCTGCACTTCGTGCATGGCGAAGCGGCTCGATGCTATATTTGCGGTCGTGAATTCCACAGAATTCAACTCAGATGAAGTTATGGACGCGTTCGAGCGAAAAGAGTACGACCGCGTCGTCGAGATGACGCTGCCCCACGCGATTGCGGGCAACTCGGATGCCCAGACTCAATTGTCGCTGCTTTATCAGCTTGGCTTAGCTGTTAAGCGAGACGTGTTGGAAGCCGAGCGGTGGCTTCTGAAAGCAGCGGAACAGAACAATGCAGTCGCATGGAACAATCTCGGAACGCTGTATGCCTCACAACCGCCCGAGCTACGGCATCACTGGAAAGATGCGATGGAATGCTATCAACGGGCGAAGGAACTTGGATTAAATGTTGCCGAGCCGTATCCGCCTCCGTTGTGTTCCGACCCCAACGATGGGAAAGTCGCCTAGCCGGAAACTTGGGTGCTGGGGCTTTACCGGTAAATCAGGCACTAGGCCAGTTTCGTGGAACATTCAAACGGTTGCATGGCTTTAGTGGACGCGAGAATTTGCCTGTTATTTTGCGAACGACTTAATCCCATCGAAAATTTCACTATCAAGTGGTCGTGATGTAGACTGTGCCTCGCATCGGAGGCATCAAAAGCAATCTGCATGGGCTCCAACCTCGAAGAGACGAAGGCACCCGAGCAGTTGGCTGCAGTCCGAGATTCGCCCCCTATAAACAGCAGGCTCCGAGCGGATAGAACTCGGTTGCAGCGAATTTTGCAAGAATTCTCCGCCGAATCGAATCTGAACCGCCGCCTCCTCTCATTTTCCAAATTAGTGGATTGGACCAGGTCTGCCGGAAGGCTGGCTTCGGCGTCTCAACGCATCGCGCGCGTGAATGAACTCTTGTCGTTGCTCGAAGCGGACGTCGCCCTGCGCGTTCCGTTTCAAAAAGCATTTCATGTAATGCTCGGAGAAACCCAAGCTGTAGGGCTATTTGCGGAGGCTGGGCTGCACCCGAGGGAGAGCCTCTGGTCCGAAGCGACGCGCAGAGTTGTAGAACGAATCTTACCGTCCGCTCGAGTGGATGAGGATCTCTCGAAACTGGTTTTTCGGCTACATCCCGATGATCGCTATAGCGCGGGATTCCTGCAATGGCCAGAGGAGCTCTTTCAGCGCACGGTGCGAGTACTTTCGCCCGACAACGAGCCACATGCATGGAATCGCCAAAAGGAAGATCTCCGACAAGCGCTCGTTCTGCTAGGAACTCACGTGGCAGGAGTAGGCTTGTCACCAGAATTTCGGGAACGGTGCCATCCCTACGTTGTCGAAGACTCGCCATTCTATCGAGTCCAGCAGCTGGTCGGTGAACTCACGCACAGCAGTTCGGCTTCGCAGGCGCAACCCCTGCTGAAGGCTCTGCGGGAAGAGACGATCAGTTGCCGGGCGGAACTGGAATACATGCACGAGCGGATGGAGCAAACAGGCGTGAGCACTGCGCTCGAATTCGACATGTTCACGATCGAACGATCGTTGCGGAGACTGACCTGCATCGTGGACGTCTTATATTCCGAGCGTGCAGACGACAATCAGGCTGTCAAAAGAATGCTCGACGACGTGCTGCGTGGCCGCCTGGAAGACCTCAGCCTGAGGGCGTTGGTTCGCGAAAATACCAGACTGCTGGCACGAAAGATTGTCGAGCGGACTGGGAAGACCGGTGAACATTATATTGCCAACACCCGAAGCGAATACTGGGGCATGTGGAGGGCGGCTTTGGGAGGTGGTTTGCTGACGGTTGCAACGGCAGCCATAAAAATAAGAGTCACAACTGCCGGCTTCCCGCCCTTTGCCGAAGGCTTCTTGGCTGGCACGGATTACGCGATTAGCTTTCTCGTACTGCAAGCTCTGGGCCTGGCGCTGGCAACAAAACAGCCGTCTATGACCGCTGCGACGTACGCCAATATCGTCCGCACAACACAGGGGTCCGAACGCTGGGAGAAACTAACGGTGTTTATCACCCGGATTACCCGTACGCAACTCGCCGCCGCGTTAGGAAATCTGCTGACGGTTACGATCGGAGGTATAGTCTTTGCCAGCCTGTGGTTGCACTGGTTCGCTGCACCCTTCCTTCCCGAGTCGAGCTCTCAGTACGTGTACCGGACCCTCGATCCTCTCGCCTCGGGAACCGGTTTCTATGCCGCGTTGACCGGAGTGATTTTGTGGACATCGGCGTTAGCCGGCGGATGGGTGGAAAATTTTGCGACATACAACCGGCTGGCGGATGCGATCGCGGACCACCCATTGGGCCTGCGCTTCGGTTTCGATAAAATGCGGCGTATTTCCGATATTTTCGAAAAGAACATATCCGGATGGAGCGCCAGCATCGTGCTGGGCTATTCGTTGGGATTTGTTCCGACATTTGGGCACTTCTTCGGCGTCCCTCTGGAGGTGAGGCATGTAACATTATCTACCGGGACTTTAGCGTTAGCAGCGACCAGCCTTGGGAAAGATTGGCTGTACAAGAACTGGTTTTTTCATACCCTTCTCGGGATTGCCATCATCTTCGTGCTCAATCTCGGAGTCAGTTTCGGGATCGCTTCTTGGGTGGCATTGCGTGCCTACTCCGTTCCCTATAGTGATCAAGTGCAATTGCTGAAATTCGTTATGAAGAGTTTCTTTCGCTCGCCATGGCGCTTCTTATATCCAACGAGATGACGCGGTTAATTGCAGCATGATCATGTTCCGCCTGACCGAGCGCGGCTAGGTCTCGATGAGTCGGGTTACCGTGCAAGTGGCTTTGGCCCGATCTCCGGTCAATTCTTTAATCAGGGCTTGACGATCTCGGCGAAGAATGAGTTTTTGAGTTCGGCAAGGGAAGCCACATTCCGCATGATTTTGCGTTTTTCTGCATAAGCCACTTTATACCGGGAAAACAACATAATCGTCGCTTGCCAGAGGCAAGCATGTCGCACGCTTTCTCGATCCGGCGCCTGCGCGTTTCCGGTTGCTTGGCTGAGCAGATCGAGAAAACCCAGTCGCGGCGCGCCATTGGTGTGATGTCCTCCCACCCTGCCTGCGCCAGCGGGTCGGCTGCAAGGGCTTCGCGTAGATCCCTGGGCACCCTGATTTCTGGTTCTTCTCCGGCCCGCGCAATCTCCACCGTTACCGTGTCTCCAAGGTCTGCGCTTGCGCCATCGCGCATGATCTCGTTGACCCTGAGCCAGTGACTACCTTTGCCGTTTGGTTCGAGAGCGGCTCGAAAAGGGAAGCCATTGATAGTCCCCTCAATCATCGTCATACCGCGTGTTGGAAGCTTCGCACTGGCGTTCTTGGGCAGAGTTAGATGGGTCCACGATTCAGGCTTTTCGGTTGCCTTGGGCGGAAACAACTTGGCACTAAAGCGAATCGTTGGCTTAGTTTCTTGTCGCTTGGCCAATTTCATACAGTTCTATACTACCAAATAAAATGAATGCGCTTTGCCAGGGTAACGCGCGCGGTGTCGTGTGGGCTTGCGACAATTCGCCTCGCCTTGATTTACATATCAAGTTTCATGTCTTGGCTCTGCGGCCTCAACGACCAGCGGGGCTAGCCGACGGCGTCGATGCTGTTGGGACAACGACTATGAGATTATCGAGCGCTCCGGGGTGCGTCATCCCCAGATATTCGAGCTGTGGCGGGGAGTCG
>Ga0210383_10002876_pt1 | contig 15512 bp, 12 predicted proteins | sample IncBWC14OmetaG_FD_160072 | JGI IMG/M metagenome (GOLD analysis project Ga0210383, IMG submission 160072) | Forest soil microbial communities from Barre Woods Harvard Forest LTER site, Petersham, Massachusetts, United States - Inc-BW-C-14-O ...
CCTCAATAGGGGCCTTCGCGTCACCCCCCTCCCTGACCAATGGGGCAGGGAAAAGAAAGTGGGGCGCCGATGAATCCGTCGCACAGACTTTCCACCTTCAACATCACCACGCTCGCGCTGGGACTGGCGTTTCTGTATCTGCCGATCGTGATTCTCGTGATCTATTCGTTCAACGCCTCGCGGCTGGTCACGGTGTGGGGCGGCTGGTCGTTGCGCTGGTATTTTGAATTCTTCAACGATCAGGCGATGCTCGATGCCGCCTGGATGAGCTTGCGCGTCGCGGTGACCTCCGCGAGCCTTGCGACGCTGCTCGGCACGCTGGCCGCACTCGCGCTGTCGCGCGGCGCCGATTTCACCGGACGCACGCTGTTCTCCGGCATGCTCTACGCGCCGCTGGTAATGCCCGAAGTCATCACCGGGCTTTCGTTGCTGTTGTTGTTCGTGGCGCTCGGCGCCGGGCGCGGCTTCTGGACCGTGACCATCGCCCACACCACGCTCACCATGTGCTTCGTCGCCGTGGTGGTGCAGTCGCGCCTTACCTCGCTCGATCCGACCCTGGAAGAGGCCGCGATGGACCTCGGCTGCAATCCGGCGCGCGCCTTTGCCGCGGTGACGCTGCCGTTGATTCTGCCCTCGATCGCCGCAGGCTGGATGCTCGCCTTCACGCTGTCGCTCGACGATCTTGTGATCGCAAGCTTCACCACAGGACCGGGTTCGGCGACGCTGCCGATCCGTATCTATTCGGAGGTGCGGCTTGGCGTGAAACCTGAAATCAACGCGATCTGTACGCTGGTGATCGCGCTGATCGCGGCGGTGATCATTGTTGCCTCGCTGGCTGCGAAGCTTTCCGATGCGAGGGGGGAGAGCGGCGCGCCGCTGTGATTCTGTCATTGCGAGGAGCCAACGGGTCCGCGCAAAGCGCGGCCCGATGACAGGCTCCCGCGACGAAGCATACCTGTCACCTCCTGCACCGTCATTCCGGGGCGCGAGTGAAACGAGCGAGCCCGGAATCCATAACCGCCATCGGGAGTATGGATTCCGGGCCTGCGCCTGGCGGCGCATCCCGGAATGACAAATTCAAACTGATCACGACTTCACCGCGCCCGCGGTGAGCCCGCCCACCATGTAGCGGCGGAAGGCGTAGTAGATCGCGGCCGGCGGCAGCGCGTAGATGAAGCCGGTGGTCATCAGCAATTCCCAGGGCGAGTCGTCGGCGGCCAGAAAATTGCCGAGCGCCACGGGCAGCGTGATGTCGCGGTCGTTCGAGAGCAGCAAAAACGCATAGAGATATTCGTTCCAGGCGAGCAGCACCGCATAGGTACCGATCGCGACCAGCGACGGCATCATCAGGGGAACGTAGACCAGGCGGAAGATCTGCAAGGAGGTCGCGCCGTCCATCACGGCGGCTTCATCGAGCTCCACCGGCAGCTTGTCGGAGGCCTGTTTCAGCACCCAGATGGCGTAAGGCGAGGCAATCGTCACCATCGCGAGAATCAGCGCCCAGCTGGTGTTGAGCAGGCCGTAATTGCCCATGGTGCGGTACATCGGCACGGCCAGGAAGGCCGCCGGAATGAAGTAGGTGAACAGCGCCAGGTTGAGCACCATGCGTCCGCCCGGCACGCGCAGGCGCGAGATCGCAAAGGCGGCCGCGGTCGCAATGAAAAGCGTCAGCGCGCCGACGGAAGCCGCGATCACGGTCGAATTGCCAAGCTGCACCCAGAAATCCCGCAGGAAATAGTGCTGCTGGTAAAATACGATCTCGAAATTGTGCAGGGTCGGATGAGTGGGCCACAATTTGCCGGAGAAAGCATCTTCCTTCGGCGAGATCGCGAACACGAACATGTGGTAGATCGGAACCAGCGTCCAGATCAGGACGGGAATGCCGATCAGGAGCAGCCGCGCCTCGTGGCCGGCTTCGCGCCAGGTCGGAAGCCTTAGAGCCGGGAGCTTCATCGCGACAACCGTTTCATCATGAAATAGACCAGCGGCAGCACCAGCGGCATCGCGCAGACGATCGAGGCCATGGCGAGGTTGAGCTGGTCGAGCCGCAGGTAGCGGATACCGAGCGTCGAGAGCACGTGGGTAAGATCGGCCGGTCCGCCACCCGTCAACAGGTAGACACTGTTGAAGTCGCCGAGCGTCCAGATCATCGAGAGCAGCGTGCAGGTCAGGTACAGCGGCAGCATCGACGGCCAGGTGATATAGCGGAATTTCTGCCACCAGCTCGCGCCGTCAACCTCGGCGGCCTCGAACAGGTCCTGCGAGATCGCGAGCCGTCCCGTCATCAGGATCAACGTCCAGAACGGCAGCGATTTCCAGATGTGCACGCCGATCGCCATCGAAAGCGCCACGGTCGGATCGTTCAGCCAGTTCGGGCCGTCGTCGCCGGTGAATTTGAAAATCAGCTGGTTGACCATGCCCCATTCGGGATTGAGCATGAAACGCACCGACAGGATGGTCGGGATCGACGGTACCGCCCAGGGCAGGATGAAAATCACGGAAAGCCATTTGATCCAGCTTCGCGACTGCACGAAGAAACCGGACAGGAACAGCGCGATCAGCATTTTCAGGTTGATGCCGACGACGAGGAAGATCAGCGTGTTGACGGCGGCGCGCGCGAAGATCGGATCGTGAAAGAGCGCGACATAGTTCGATGGCTGCCGCGCCAGCCAGAAGCCGTAGCCGACCGGATAGACGACGAAGGCGAGGAACACCAGGAGGTAGGGCACGATCATCACGATGCCCCAGACCTGCGGTGTCGACAGCCGCGCCGGAAGCGGCGCGCCGGGCACGGCAGAATCGGGTGCTGCAAGGGTGATCGCCATGTTTGGTTACTCAGATCTCTTGCTTCTCGCACCTCGCCCCGCTTGCGGCATTGCTATCGCCTATCGCTGGCGCTGTCTTCTCCCTCCCCCCTGTGGGGAGGGTCGGCGAGCGGAAGCGAGCCGGGGTGGGGGTCCTCTAAAGTTCTTCCTCAATCTTTGTAACTTTCTTGATGACGCTAACGCCCCCACCCGACCGTCGCTTCGCGACGGCCACCCTCCCCACGCGTTCCGCGGGGGAGGGATAGGAGGCTACCCCGCCACCTCCTTGATGCGGGCGATCAGCTCGTCGACCGCCTTGTCGACCGGCACCTTCTCGCTGACCACGCGGTTCATCGCCTTTGCCCAGACGTTCTCGTTGTTGAGGATCGTGAACTTCCAGTTCTTCGTGAAATCGAATGGTTGCGTGCCGCCCGTGAACTGGTTGTAGACCGCCTTGCGATGGCGATCCGCCTGCCAGAACGGGCTGCTCTGGCCGGCGACCGTCACCGGGAACCAGCGCCCCAACGCGCCCTCGACATAGGGCTGGAGATTTTCTTCCTGCAGCAGGAATTTGACGAATTCCTTGCCCTGCGCCTTGTTCTTCGCGACCGCAAAGATCAGGCCGGTCTTGACGTCGGAGCGGTACTTGATCGGCGTGCCGTCCGGCTTGTTCGGGAACGAGGCGGTGACGATGGTCTCCTCGTACGCTTTCTTGCCGGCAGCGCGCTGTTCGGGGGTCAGCGCCGGGTTGTTGGCATCGTCAAGCCACTTCGCCGCGATCGAGATCGTGAAGTTGTGGGTCATCACGATGGTCTTGTTGTGGAAGGCGACGTTGTTGTCCGGGTCCTTCCAGGTGGTGGAGGAGGGCGGCGTGCAGCCCCTGATGTAGGTGTCGGTGTAATCCTTCAGTGCGTGGATCAGGCCGTCGCGAACCTTGGGATCGTCGACCAGCAGCTTGCCGTCGTCATCGACCAGCTTGACGTTGTAGGCATCCATGAAGGTGTAGAACGACTGGAACGAATCGGTCGATTCCACACCCATCGGCTGGCCGACGCCGTAGATGCGCGTGCCCGTCGCTTTTCGAATGGCTGGCTGCACCTTGTCGCACCAGAACGACCAGTAGTCCGCCCATTTGGCCGGGATGTCGCTCACCTTGAAGCCCGCCTGCTCCAGCATGTCCTGCCAGATCTGCACATGCATGCTCTGCTGCTTCAGCGGGAAGCCGTAATAGGCCTTCTTCTTCGTCTGGTCGTTATAGAGATTGGCGGTCTCCAGCGTGTTCGGCGCGAATGCCGATTTCATCGGCAGCAGGATGTCGGAAAGGTCTTCGAGCTTGCCTTCGAACGCCCATTTGCCCTGTGCCTGCACGTCGTAGCTGTCGGAATAGGCGACATCCGGCACGTTGCCGGAATCAAGCGCCGCGACCGTCTTCGGGATCATGTCCTGGATCGCATATTGCGACAGCTCGACCTTGATGCCGGTCTTGGCCTCGAATTTCTTGATCGCCTCGAGCAGCGCGTCGTCCTCGGATTTGTAAAAGCCCTTGCCGAACCAGACGGTGATTTTTTGCTGGGCGAGCGCCGGCATCGTGGCGCACAGCATCGCCGCGAGCGCGACGGCAAGCCCGATCATTCCACGTGATTTCACGTCATTCCTCCCTGTTCCCGCCGATCTTTTTTTAACCGGTTGGATGAAACACTAGCGCAGGGTTTCGAGGCGAGCCAGCGGCATCTTTTCGCACGCAGGTAGCGAAATAATTTCGTCTTCCGGCTTCAGTTGGGAGTGTTGCTATCTCCACAACGGCGGTGCGCTCCCTCCCCCCTTGTGGGGGAGGGTTGGGGAGAGGGGCCCACACGGGTGGTGGTGCCTTCACGATGAACGTTCCACACGAGCAGTGCCGATGCGGCCACCCCCCTCCCTGGCCCTCCCCCACAAAGGGGGGAGGGAACAAGACGTGGATGCGCCGAATCCATTTTCAAACAGCCAAGATTTAGCGACACGGCTTTGCGATCTCGTCGCATGCGCGCGAGTTTTGTCATCAACAGTTCCGCCCCGGAGGGCGTGGGGAATGCCGGGTGTCCAATGCACCCGCAGCCTCGCGTGCGAAAAACAAAAGCACACGAGTAAGTCACCACAGGTCCACCGGATCGACCCGGCATTCCCGCACGCGATTGGTTTTAACGGTTTCCTTCGCGCTCTCCCTGGTGAGCCGGGCTTTGTTGCCACCATCGCCCGCGAGATCATCACCTCGACAGGCTTGACATCAGCGTCGGGATGTCAGGACCACATGACTTCGCCGTCCGCGACAGCGCGCTTCGTCCTTGCGTGCCATCGGCGTCCACCGCATCCCGCCTCACGTCCGTGACGATCGCGAAACGCCCCTCGTATGGGACGGGATGGGCGAATCATGGATGTGATTTGGGGGAAGCGCGAAGGGAAATATTTTTATGGACAGGACTGGACAGGTAGAAACAGGTTGATCGGGTTGGAAAAATTCGTGTTTTGGCGCGCGTTGATTTAGTTGAATTCGTCGAGCTCCCTTCCTAACCCCCACAGTACGTCTTACGAGTTAACTGTAGTAATGCGAGCAGTATTACCAAAGGCAACGCGAGCAGCGTCCAACCGTGCTTTGCCATCAAGTTAAGGCCGGTTTCAGAGCTGATAATTTGCCACCTGCCGACCCTCACTACGAAGCGGTTCAAGAGGTACAGGCATCCCAAGATGGGAACAAGCAGCGCTCCAAGCCACCACACCAGCACGGTGGTAACTAAAAACGGCAAAAACAATATGAATGCAAATCGGACGCTAGGTGAAAGGTTCCGTCCCCAAATGTCCCGCTGCATAACGTCGGTGTCTAGGCAAACGGCCTTGCCCACATGCTCAAAGACTTGGCGTGCAAAGCCACGCCAGACATCCATGGGCACGTTCCGAATGCGTACAAACGCTTCGTCGGTTAGACGACGACCGCATTCCAATCTGTTGGTTACCCCCGCATCAACACAGAATTTGTCAGTAGACAAGGGGTAATGCCCGCCTGAGCCAAGCAGCTGGTCCAAAACAGGTCGCGGCGTTCCCGGTGTAACCGCAATGTCTGATGGTTTGATCTGACCGACACCCAACCTAAACTGGTATTGAATATATGGCTTATCATCGACCTGATTCCGAAATATCCCTACACTATAGATGAGCGTGTCGTGGAAGCCGTCCGCCCACTCAATATTCTGCACGTCAGACCGTTGAAACGGTTGGATGTCGATGATGCGGCTCAACAAGAGCGGCGCACCAACGGAAATCATCAGAAACACTCCATCGGCCACAAGTATAAGGGCGAGCAAGCGAAATAGGCGGAAAAGAATCTGCGAAATGGTGATTGGATTATCCTGCGAGAACCAGGCGACAAATCGATACAGGCCCACGAAAACGACGGCGCTGCACGCAGACAAAACTCCATACGCAAATATGAATAGTGCTGCCGTGACATTAACGAAATAACTAGCATGAAAAAAATGATCTGGTGTTAGCAGGCGATCAAATGCGCTTCCTGCAGCGCTCCGAAACCTATCGTATTCGTCAGGCCGTAACTCAATCGCAAGTCCGTTCTTCAGGAAGGCGAAAAGTTGGTCGGTGCCCACATATACAAATTGCAGCGTCACGAGGCACGCGATTGCTGCAAGGAATAGAAACGCCGATGACCTCATAAGAATTGTGGAGTGTCTCGAACCAAAAACCCTTTCAATAGCCGTGCGTAGAGCTTTGATTATCGTTTTGCGTGGTAGTCCGAGTTGAAAAAACGTCGCTCGATTTCGGGTAAGTCCATTTCCCTTGAGCGAAAAAGGACAGCGAAAATTCCTGCTGCCTTGGCCACCCAATATTGGATCAAAATGAATAGCAAGTTTCCCACTTCTAGTCCTTTTTGTTTCCCCAAACCCGGCGGCAGCCGATGCAATTCATCCGGTCGCCATCCTCGCTTGCGGGAAGTCGGGTCGCACGTCCGCGCCGCTCTGACCGTAAGTGAGTAGACGAAACGCTGTTCGAGATCGGCCAGCCAGGCCTCGTCAGCTCATCCTGATCCAGCAAGTAGCCCGCATGAGCGCTGCGATATGCGGGCTTGGAGAAAATCGCGGATATCGCTTAACCGGGCTAGCCTTGCTGTCCAGTTAGTTCTCTCACTCTTCTGGAATGAATCTCGATTTGGCGTTCTTATCGGCCGTGCGTCGACGCTCAGTTGATGACGCGGAAACTACGGCTCTTGTCACGTTCATCCTGAGCGTCGACTTCAGCCCTTCGGCGATCCGCCGCTTGCCGGATTGCCTGTTCGAGTTGTGACTTCATCTGCCGCGCTTCTGACTGCAGCGTCCGCAGATTTCCGCTTACAATCGATTTAAACGTCTCGATGGCAGCGTCAGCGCCATCATCGTCACGAACTGAGATCACCAATTGGTTCTGACCGATACGCACACGGCGATCCGGAATGCTACAATTAGACGAAGCAATCCGGAAACTGTCAGCGTCGCCAACGAATGGGACACTGACATCTAGCCACGGCTCTTTGACGTGATGATGGCCACCAAAGCCATCAGACACGTCTCGTTCCTCGATACGCCTCTTCGCCACAACCTCACCTTGGAAGTGTGCGACATCAAGTTCGTGCTTCGCGGCTATCTCTTGCAATAGTCCCTCGAGCGTCGGGCCGCGGAGAATCGAGCGCTCTAGATTTTCGACTTCTCGCACCGCGAGCGTTTTTCTTTGCTCAAATATAGCGAACAGCGAATACTGAAATAGTTTTTCCATTGCGATTCCCCAAAACGATGACCCTTCTAAACGATTGGAGTTGGGGTCGTCTGAAGCGGGCGCAACCCCTGGTTTCCTAAAATGATTAGTGTCAACCGCACCGAAATTTTTGCGTGTGTCGATTGACTCCTAGAAGGATACCCCAGTAACTCGAAGCGATTCGGCAGAGCGGGCAATCGCTTTAGAGGTTCCGTTTACGCTGGTTTGTGACGCAAGCGGACGTCGACTGTCTCGGCTCATCTGCGATAAGCCGCTTAAAACGCAAACCAGGCTTTGGCAACAAACGTTGCACCGCACCAGTTCGAGACCAAGCCAGCCGGGTTGGTAATGGGATCGACACGGCCGCCCGGTCGCGCGTTTGGATCCCCGGTAAAGACAAAACAGTTTTCTTTCGACAGATTGGTGTCGTAGTAGCGCAGATCGAGGTTGAGGACCTTGTAGGTGAAGGTCACGCCCGCCTGCCAATTGAGATAGGCGGGTAACGGGAAGCCGCCGAGATTTGGAGCCTGATGGCCGAACCAGGAATAGCCGGCAGCAGTCGTGAACGACACGCCGAGGTTCTTCGGCAGCAAACGACTTGGCAACTCGAAGCCCAACCCGGCCGCCAAATACTGACTCCAGGCGCCGGTGTTCGAAACATCTGGAGAAAAGGCGTAGCCGCTGGCGATGCGGATCGACTCGCCGATGCTCCTGTCGCCGCGGACTACCGCTTCCCAATAGTTGATGCCGTGCGTCTCGCCGGGAAGCCTCTCTCCGGGATAGGCGAAATAAGTGACGCCGAGATCGAAATCGATGTTCGCGATCTTCGGGCGGACGCCGCCAGTAGCGGTCAACTCAGCGGCTGGCTCAGTCGGCAAGGCAACGGTGGCCACTGTGGTACCGGCGTATACCGGGCCAAATCTTGCTTCAAGGGCACCGCCGGCTGCGGGCTGGTGATCGGAAAGCGTCGTCCCGCGATAGATGTAGTCTGATGCCACCCCGGTCCGGGCGCTAAATTCGAACTCATTCCCAGACGTTGCGTGGTTCGTATCGGCCGCAGACCAGCCGCGATTGCCAAGGCCGATCGCGCCGCCCGGGCTGATTTCGAGGGTTTGGGCGCGCGCCAAACCGCCGGGCGCAAACCACAAGCTTGCGAGCATAATTATCGAGGCGCTGCATACGTGCCAAACCGTTGCACGACCTCTCTCTCGCACTGTTATTCATCCCCCAAGAGCAACTGCGACGCTGACCAGCGCACCACCAATAGCGACCATCGAAAGACCCGCCGCCCAGGGCCGAAGCCCGCTGTGATATCCGAAGGCGTAACCACAGCAGAAAAGCATCACGATGGCGACCGCGTAGGAGATGCGCAACGCTAATTTGGCGTCGCTCAGGAATATGAACGGGATTACAACCGGGAAAGTCGAAAGGAAGCTTAGCAAGCAAAGACCCAATGCTCCGATCCAGTCTCGTTTCGTCAGCCTCGGACGCTGGTACGGCTCAGGCAATTGCTGCAATTTTTGCCGCATCAGTTCCAGTTGCTCCATGGGCAAGATCGACGCCAATTCCGGCGGCAATGCGTCGGCGATGACGCGTCTCGCTGTTTCCGGATCCCGCGCCTGCCGTATCGCGCGAAGCGTCAGGATATTGCCTCCCCGCTCATTGATGCGAGCCAACAAATAAAGACCGCCGTCAACGATGCCCCAAGCCAGGTTGCAGCCGAGCGCACCGATCAGCATCGTTTGAATCTTGATGTTGCCCGCTGTCGCGACACCGAGGCTGCAGATGAAGGTGAGGACCATGACAAGGCCGAACAAGGTCTCCGAGATCCGCTCCATCGGATCCAGCACACGTACCAAAGGAATACCTGAAACAGCTGACATCAAATCAAAACGCCCGTTAGCCCCAATCTCAGCGGCCGATTTTTCCGACTACTTTATTCAATGGAGTTACAGCCTTATGCGCCGTCGGCGCGGGGAGCACGGTGTGCAGTGTCGAAACACGATTGGAAACCTGGCGCCGCTCCGCGAATTCCGATGATGCGTAGGTAGTCGCGGCAAGTCAAAGCCAATGATTGTCGCATGAACGGCGATCAACACGTTGATCGAGGGCGCCCGGTTCTATTCGGGCGCCCTTCTTCTACACCGCTTCCTGTGTGGTCCGTCACCAACGCACGGGCGGAATTCCCTCAGTTCGGGATCCTCACCTGCCCGCCAGCGAAGGTGATCTGCACATTCGGCGCCGGGGCGTCGGCGATCGGCGGCACGTTGGCAAGCGTGATCGGCGGCGCGCCCGCTCCCCGGGGCGTCGTATGCACGACCTGGCTCGGCGGCAGCGCGCGACCGTTCCTTAAGTGGTCGAACATCAAATCCATCGCCTGGATGAAATAACGATGCAGCGGAACGAGCAGCGCATTGTAGCCGTGGAATTGATTGAAGCTGTCGAGGTGCTGGGCGTTGGTCACCTCGTAATAATGCAGCGGACTTTGCGAGCCCTCGACGATGTTGTTCAGCCCGAAATAGGCACGCGCGGCGAAATTCAGCGGCAAAATCGCGTCGTTCCGCCCGGCGACAAAGATCGAGGGAATTTGATGCAAATTGCCCGAGGCGGTGATTTCCTCGACGCTTTCCTCGATCTGCTCGGCCTCCTTCGCCGCCGCTTTATTCAGCGCAGCGCCGGTAGCCGCGTCACGCCCGAGCGCGAGCGAGCGCAGGCAGAGCGCACCCGCCAGGTTTTGATCGGCCGTCGAGGCGCGATCTTCCTTAGGTCCCCCCGGCACGGCATTGTTGATCAGATTGACGCCGCTGGTCGGCGGAATGCCGTTGCTCGAGCCGAAGATCTGGGCCTCGCCTGCTGCGGCAAGGGCAATTGGCGCGCCGGACGCATTGGTTGCGCCAAAACTGAAGTTGCAGAGATTATCGAGCACGCTGGAGCGGCTGTAGGCATTGGCATACGTCACCGAGATCGCCTGGTGCACGAAAGCGAACCAGTAACCCGGCGCCACGACATTCTGCTCCGGCTGGATGCCGAAATCATTGAGGATCTTCTGCGCCTCATTGGCCTGATCGGTTGCTGTGGTCGAGGTGAGCAGGCCCGCGGCATGGAGGCTCGCGCACCGCGCCAGGCTTGGTGCAAGGTTGAGCGGTGCTGCCGCGTTGGCGGGCGCGGCACTGGCGCAACCCTGAAAGACGTCGATGAGGGTGGTGTAATCGATCAGCGGCCGGCTGTGCGCGGCAAACGTCTGGCCGCTGGGCTGTACAATCGTGAATTTCGACGTGAATTTCGGATTGACGTTCGGCTCCCCAACCGCAAGGCCGTCGATCAAATGCTCGTCGTCCTGCTCTACGGCGCGCGCAGACGCACCGCCGCCGTTCGACACGCTGGAGGCGATCACGATGGTGTTGCGCTTGTCGAACGCGACGCCCTGGCCTCTGAATTTCTCGTTGAGCACCTCGAAGGCAAACTTGATCGAGCGCAGCACATTCTGGCCCCAGTCCTTTTCGGGGTTTTGCTGCGAGTGGGCGTGCTTGAAGGCGAAGCGATTGGGCGTTGCGGTGTTGAAGGCCGCCCGCTCGCCATCCGAGATCGCCGCCGTGAAGTTCGAGTCGTCGCCAGCCTGCGCTGCGTCAGCGCGCTCGCCGCGGATCAGGTCGACGGTATTGTTCTGCAGATCATCCGCCCCGGTGCCGGTGCCCTTGTCGGTGTAGGCGACCACGCAGCCATGCTTGAGGCCCCATTCGCCCGCGGTCGCGATCGCGCCGTAGACACCGCGCGAACCGGACGAAGGCGCGGTAATGATGCAGCTCGAGAAGCTGTCGGGCACCTGCACCATCATGGTCACGCGGGTGCGCCCGCCCCCGCCTTTGTGGAACGCGATGTATTCATCGCCCGCAATCAGGCCCTCGCTCGTCGTCACCGTGCCGTTGGCCGTGACGTTCGGCCCGTAAAGCGTGCCAAACCCGCCGCCCGGCGTCGGATCGACGAGAGCGCGGTAATTGTTGTAGATCGCGAGCCGGCGCAGTTCCTCGGCCGTTGGGTGAAGCGGATCGGCAAAGGAAGGCGGTGTCGCAGAGCCCAGCCCGGACTTGCCAAGCCCAGCCGTCAGGAGGTCATTGGTGACGCCATCATAATGGGTGTGAATAACACCCTCGTCGCCAGCCAGAGCGGGCGTGTTCGTGGTGGCGGCGACAAGCGCCAGAACCGAGACGGAGGCGAAATAGGTAGCGGCAAGCCTGACATTCCTGAGCATGTTCTACTCCCATGTGGTGCTGGCTCTTGCGTCCAGCTTCCATCAGCTTACTACGCACAAATTTTTGACACGAGTGCTTGACGGCGAGCTCAACCCCTGATCGGCAACAAATGCCGCCACTAGAGCTCCGATTCCGAAGTTCGCAAGCAATCGCGGCGCCCTCTGATGCGAACTTCGGAATCAAAGGAGCTCTAGCAAGCTATTGTTTGCTAGTGCGGTTTTTGAATTTGAAGTTCCTGTGATGAGATTGCAGCAACACGGATAGGAACTTCAAATTCACCGCACTAGAGGTCCGATTCCGGAGTTCGCAAGCAATCGCGGCGCCCTCTGATGCGAACTTCGGAATCAAAGGAGCTCTGGCCTACTTGTTGATTTGAGTAGCGGCTTTGAATTTGAAGTTCCCATCACGAACTTGCCGCAATACCGATAGGAACTTCAAATTCGCCGCACTGGAGTGCTCATCGGTGCACAGTCGGCCCAGTGCTTACGAAACACGCAAATTATTTGTTGCTCAATTCGGCTTCGCGTCCACCGCGGCCGGCGGAATCGGCACTGGCGCATCCGGCGCCTTTTGTCCGCCGCCGGTAAAGCGCTCGAGCACCGAGCGCACGGCGTCGCGGGTCTTGCGGTCCTTGACCGCATCCAACAGCGGGGCGCTTGCCGGCGAACGCCGGATCAGGCTCTCCGGATCGGGAAAGATCAAGGGATCGTCCCACGGCCCCTGCACCACGAACGGCAGGTCGAAACCGGGCGCGGCATTCGCGTTCGAAGTGAGACTCGCAACGCCCTTCATGTCGAACTCGCGCGCCGGCACCGAAGCGGTGCCGGTCAGCACCACCCGCGCCGTGGGTCCTTCGATGCGGACGTCCTCGGTAGTGGCGATGCCGTCGGCAAATTTCACCGCGACGGTGAGATTGTCGTACGGCGAGGTGCCCGAGCGGAAGTTGCCGCCGCCGGACAGCGGACGCCGCTCGAGGCGCTTGAGCAACTGCTCGATGTTGAAGCCGGAAATCGCACCGTCGTGACCGGTGAGCGAGGCCGTGCCGTCGAGCGATTGCGCGAGCGCAAACGGGCTCGAGCCGGACGCCGCCAGCGAAACGTTGAGATTGCCGCGTCCCGAAAGCTTGTTGATGCCGAACAGTTCGCTGAAGAAAGATTGCAGATCGACGTCGGTGAACTCGAACTGGGCCTTCACGTCGGCCACCGTGTCGAGCCGCGCCAGTCCGAACGAGCCCTTGGCGATGCCGCCATAGACCTGCGCCTCGCCGATGCTCAAGGCCAGCGCGCCATTGCGCAAATTGGCGCCGATCGCGGTTCGTCCGAGTTTTGAGGGGCCAACGGTCACCCGTGCCGCCGACAGGCGCATGTCGAGGTCGGTTGTCGAGAGCGAATTGAGGTCAAACAGCTGCCTGTTCCAGTCGTGACCGCCCGCGAGCAGGCGGAAGGTCGAGACGTAAGGCGTGAAGTCGAGCGTGTCGGCGGCTAGCGTTGCCTGCACCGACTGGCGGCCGCTGTTGGAATAGGTCATCACGCCTTCGGCGAAGTTGCCGTCGAGTTCGACATTGACGTTGGTGAGCGCGATCGATGCTCCCACCGCGTTGGCGCGCGCCTTCAGCGCGAAGCGGCCGAATCCGCCGCGGCCCGGCGGCGCCTGCCCGGTCCAGCGCAGCGCGTTGCGCAACGACGTCGAATCGACCGTCAGCGTGCCTTCCATCATCATGCTGGTTCGATTGGCCACGGTGCCGTCGAAGGCGAGTTTCATCAGCGCGCTGGCGAGTCGCGCCTTCAGCCCCGAACGGTCGCCCGAAAGCGCGGCGATGAAGTCGGAAATCGAGATACTGCCGTCGACGCGCTCGCCGCGCCAGTCGAATTGCCCGGTGGCCGCGAACGAGCGTGAGATCGAGGGCCAGGCCAGCGAAAGATCGATATCGTCGAGCTTCTCGGTCAGCTGGCGGCCGAGGTCCTCGTAGGCGAGCGTGCCGTCCTGGATCCTGATTTCCGAAAACGACACTTGATTGTCGGCGCCGGGCTTCATGGTGCGCGCAATCGTGCCGATGAACGGCGTCCAGTTGCTCTCGCCATCGGCGGTGCGGACCACGTTGATGTGCGGGCGCAGCAGCATCAGATCGGCGATCTCGAAGCGCTGGAGCAGGAGCGGCAGCAGGCGCAAATTCGCCGTCAGCACGTCGACGGCAAGCGCCGGCTCCTCGGTGCCGCCGCCCTTCAGGCCGACGTCGTGAAAGGAGATATAGCTGCCCGGAAAGATCGAAATGTCGGCGCTGCCTTTCACCACGAGGTCGAGGCCGGTCACGGCGCGGATTTGCGCCTCAACCGCCGCGCGAAGGGCGTCCCGATTGAGCAGCCAGGTCGTCGCGAACAGGCCGATCAGTACCACGCCGAGAAACGCCGCGATCGGCATCCCGAGGCGCCTTATTCCCTGGGCCATCGTCAATGACATATCCTGGTCTGGTTGAACCTGTTCAGCCTGCGAGATCGAACGTCCAAGCCGCCCGAAAACAAAGGCAGGGTAAAGGCAGGGTATGAAACCCCGGCCAAGTTCCGCAACCTGAAGTGTTTTCTTGACGCTTTCAAGGCCGCCGGGGAACCGCCCTGCTCCCTCAACCCGCTTGCGGGGAGAGGGCCGGGGTGAGGGGGAGTCTCCGCGATACCGAATGCGTGAAGAGTCCCCCCTCACCCGGATCGCCCGTGCCGGCGATCCGACCTCTCCCCGCGCGCGGGGAGAGGTGACCGAAAGCCCAAATCTCCCGTCATTGACGCATTGCGAACATTTCGCCTAATACTCCGCCGAAAGTTTGGGTCAGCACTCCCTCCATCAGGTCAGATTTCATGAACAAGGTATATCCCGACGCCAAATCGGCACTCGACGGCCTTCTCAAGGACGGCATGATGATCATGTCCGGCGGCTTCGGCCTTTGCGGTATTGCCGAGACCCTGTCGGACGCGATCCGCGATTCCGGCGTGAAGAATCTGACCGTGGTCTCCAACAACGCCGGCGTCGACGGCATCGGGCTGAGCCGGCTGCTCGAGACGCGGCAGATCAAGAAGATGATCTCCTCCTATGTCGGGGAGAACAAGTTGTTCGCCCAGCAATACCTCGCGGGCGAACTGGAACTCGAATTCAACCCGCAGGGAACGCTGGCTGAGCGCATTCGCGCCGGTGGCGCCGGCATTCCGGCCTTCTTCACCAAGACCGGGGTCGGCACCCTGATTGCCGAAGGCAAGGAAGTGCGGGAATTCGACGGCGAGAAATACCTGATGGAACGCGGCCTGTTTGCCGATCTCGCCATCGTTCACGCCTGGTTGGGCGACACCGAAGGGAACCTCGTTTATCGCAAGACCGCGCGGAACTTCAATCCGATGATGGCGACCGCCGCCAAGATCACGGTCGCCGAGGTCGAAAACCTGGTGCCGGTGGGCCAGATCAATCCGGATCACATCCACACGCCGGGTATCTTCGTGTCGCGCATCGTCCAGGTCGGCACCGCCAAGAAACGCATCGAATTCCGCAACACAAGGCCGCGTCCTGCGGCGAACGCAACAGGAGCAGAAGTCTGATGGCCTGGACCCGCGAACAGATGGCCGCGCGTGCCGCGAAGGAGTTGCGCGACGGCTACTATGTCAATCTCGGCATCGGTATTCCGACGCTCGTCTCCAACTATATTCCATAA
>Ga0210383_10002879_pt1 | contig 15510 bp, 12 predicted proteins | sample IncBWC14OmetaG_FD_160072 | JGI IMG/M metagenome (GOLD analysis project Ga0210383, IMG submission 160072) | Forest soil microbial communities from Barre Woods Harvard Forest LTER site, Petersham, Massachusetts, United States - Inc-BW-C-14-O ...
TTCGCCGGGTACCGCAAGGTCCCACGTTTCACCCAGACCTACGCCGATGAAAATTGCGTCAAACTCCTTTTCGAGCCGTTCAAATTTAATATCCGTGCCGATCTCGACGTTTTGACGGAATTCGATACCGAGTGCGCGAATCGCCTCCACCTCCCGGAGTGAATCGTCGGCACGAAGCTTGTAGGCTGCAATACCGTAAGTGTTGAGGCCGCCTGGCACTTCGTTGCGATCGAAAATCGTTACGCCATAACCGGCCTGGGCAAGCTCCGCGCCGCAGGCCAGCGATGCAGGGCCCGAGCCAATACAAGCCACACGCTTTCCGTTCGGGGTCCCCGCGTGAAAGAGCTGAATTTTGCGGTCGAGAACGTAATCGACCGCATGGCGCTGCAAACGGCCAATCTCGATCGGCTTCTGCCCCTTTTCGTGCATCACACATGCGCCCTCGCAAAGAACTTCAGTGGGACACACGCGGCCACAACTCGCGCCGAGGATGTTCGCTTCCAGTATTACTCTCGCCGAACCACGCAGGTTACCCGTGTAAATTTTCTTGATGAACGTCGGTACATCAATATGCGTCGGGCAGGATCCGACACAGGGCGCATCGAAGCAGTAGAGGCAGCGAGCAGCCTCCGTCACCGCCTGACTTGAGGTCATCGCAGGGACGAGTTCCGCAAAGTTCTTTTCATATTGCTCGGTAGAAAGCGGCGAAGCAGTTTCGCGTAACGTCATGAAATCATTTCATCCCAGAGCCGAGTTGGCAGAAAGGGGCCATTCTAGTGCTGATCGGAGCGGTTGTCTGCATTTTCCTAAGAATGGTGTTGCGGACTAATATGGCGTTTAGGCTTAGTCACACGCTCGAGCACTTTCGAGGGCTGTAATGCGAACCGCGATGAAACAGGTGTAAGCTACACGCCCTGCAGGTACCACGAGGAGGCCACAGTTCATGCGCTTCGATACCGTAATTCGCAACGGCACAGTCGTCACCGCAACCGATACATATGCGAGTGACGTAGGTATCGTGGCGGGCCGAATCGTCGCGATTGGGAAGGATCTTCCCACGGAAAATGCGGGTAAGTTGATCGACGCAACGGGATCGTACGTGATGCCGGGCGGCATCGATGTACACACTCATCTCGATATGCCATTCGGCGGCACGATGAGCGCCGACGATTTTGAATCGGGCACCGTGGCAGCGGCTTACGGGGGCACGACGACGCTGATCGATTTCGCAATCCAGTACAAAGGCCAAACGCTGCATGAGGCATTTAACAACTGGATGAAGAAGGCCGACGGGAAGGCAGTGATCGACTACGCTTTCCACTGCATCATTACAGAGCTGGCGGACGCACAACTGCAAGAAATGAAAACGCTGGTCCGCGAAGGTGTGCCGACTTTCAAGCTGTTTATGGCATACCCGGGCGTCTTCATGCTCGATGACGCTTCGATCTTCCGCGCGATGACCGCAGCGGCAAACAGCGGCGGAATGATATGTATGCACGCCGAAAACGGTGGTGTGATCGATGTCCTCGTGCAGCGCGCGTTGGCCGAAGGAAAGCGCGCTCCGAAATACCACGCGCTTACGCGACCCACCACCGCGGAAGGTGAAGCGACCTCTCGCGCCATTGCACTTGCAGAAATGGCCGGCGCTCCTGTTTATATCGTGCATCTATCCTGCAACGAGGCGCTCGAAAAAGTCCGCGAAGCGCGCGACCGCGGGCTGCCCGCCTACGCCGAAACATGTCCGCAGTATCTCTATCTCTCGCTCGACAATATGGAAGCCCCGGGATTTGAAGCCGCGAAGTACGTGTTCACTCCGCCGCTTCGCGAGAAATGGCATCAGGAAAAACTTTGGCAAGGACTTACGCAGGACGATCTGCAAGTCGTCTCCACGGATCACTGCCCATTCTGCTTTAAGGAGCAGAAGGAGTTGGGCAAAGATGACTTTACGAAGATTCCAAATGGGGGTCCTGGAATCGAGCACCGGCTGAGTCTTGTGTACACGGGAGGGGTGCACGGGAACCGTTTCTCACCCAATCGTTTCGTTCAGCTCGTTTCTACGGCACCGGCAAAACTTTTTGGCCTGTATCCGCGGAAGGGTACGGTCGCGGTAGGCTCAGACGCTGACCTGATTGTGTTCGATCCGAACGCCGAGCAGGTGATAAGTGCGACGACGCACCATATGCGCGTCGATTACTCGATGTTTGAAGGAATGAAAGTAAAAGGCGTGCCAAAGATTGTTCTTTCCCGCGGACGAACGATCATCGAGAACGGTAAATTTGTCGGGAAACCCGGTGCAGGGGAATTTATCAAGCGTGAAAACCCCGCAAAGATTTAACTGAATGCGCGGCTAAAGAAATCAAGGCCGCGAGACTCCCGACACCCACGGTATCCCTACCAGGCCGCCCTGCACTCGGACCTCGACGACATCACCTGCAGTGAAGCGATCGAAATCGCTTTGATCGACAGGCACTCGTTCGAATCGATGCCCTTCCCGCCAAGAATTCACGATTAACCTCCGACTCGGGACTGGCCCACGCATTGCGAATTTGCCAACCACACGAGCGGTTTCCAGTTGCGGCGGGGAGTGATCCAGCGCGCCATTACCTAGCAGCAACACAGCAAGCAGCCACGGAAGCGGAATCAGGCCGTAGTAGACGCGCTTCAGCGCTTCCACTTCCATGTGCCGCAAAGCGCGCCGCTCTACCCACATCGCGATTCCGAGCGTGAGAAAAAACAGGACACCGATGAAAATGAGGACTTCGTCCAGGTCGAGCGCCGGATACCGACCGCTTGCAGCAACGAATGCGATCGCGCCTAGAAGGAAGAACGCGGTGCGATTCAGAAGCTTACTGCGCAGCGAGTATTCCGCAGCCGAGGAACCGAGGCCACAAGCTTCGCAAATATCCGCGTCGCGGTCGGCTCCGCAATTCAAGCAGCGCGTCATGTTCATGGCTGCGTCCACATCGGTGAGATTTTATGCTAAGCGGTGCTCAATGAACTGTCAATTCGGGCACACACCATTCCCCCAATAATTTAGACACCAGATACCTTCGCGGCGGCTAGCGTATAATTCGAAAATGACACTCCAGCAATTTTTCCTGAAGCAAAAAGAGGCCATACGCGCTCGAACTCGCGACGTCATTGGAATGATTGGACCGGAGCATATGGAATGGCGGCCCGAAAAAGGCGCCTTGAACATCGGAGAGCTTTTGCGGCACTTGTGGGTGTCGGAAGAAGGAGTTCGGCGCTGCGCGCTCGCTGGAGACTTCAGTTATTACGAAATTCGCGTTCCAAAGGGACTGCATGCCGTGATGGGGACGCCCGGTTCGCTCGAAGAAGAGTTGGCAAACAACGGCAGGGTACACGCCGATACAGTTTCAGCAGTGGCGGCTTTGCCGGAGAGCGAATTTGATCAAGAGCGGGCGCATCTGGAACTTGGATTCCGGCGCAAAGTTGCCGTGATTTTGTTCGGCATCAACGAGCATGAGATTCATCATCGCGCGCAATTGATGACCTATCTGCGAATGCTTGGCACTCCTGTGCCGTTGAAAATCGCGCGCAAATAGGTCAATCTTCCTGAGCGCCACCCAGCGCGCGTTGGCTATTTTATTTCCCGGACGCTCGTCGGCGGGACGTCGTTGCAGGCCATCAATTCGTCGCGGCCGTTTGTGATCAGCGTGCAATCGATGTCTCTCGCGCTGCGGACGGCTTCGTCAGCCGTGGCTCCTCGGGCGGTCGCGCAGTGCGAGCGCTCTTTGAACGCGAGACAAACCTCGTACTCCTTATTGTTTTGTTGGAGCGTCGAATAGAGCAGCACGCCAAAAAACACGATTCCACCGAGTACCACAATCAGCCTCATCTGTGTGGATTGTTTTGCCATGCTCCCCCGCCGCTTTGATACCCCGTCTATTCTTCTAGTTTCGAGCCGCCACTCGCTCGCCGCGCTAATTCTCTCTCGATGTAATTCTTCGAATGTGACGCGAGTGATTCGACACTCATCAATTCCTTCAGATCACGCACCGTTACGTCCGGAAGAATCGCCAGAATCACTGGCACTGGAGTGTGGGCGTTTCGCAAAAGCCCCAGCCGCACATTGTACTGGCAAGACCACTTCGGATGCTGTGCAATCGCCGCGACGACGCGTTCCGGCACATCGGCCTTTGCGAGCACTTTCAGAAGCTGACTTTCTGTAAGAAACGCGTTGCCCAGTGCCAGCTTGATCGCCTGCGGATGTCCTTCAGCGAGAACGGCTCCCGCAATTCGGGAAGGTCCGCGACGAGCCAGCGTCAATTTTTCACCCACCGGCAAGTGCGGCACGCGCGTGAGGATAATTGCTTCCGCTGCGCGCCGAATATCTGCCGGGGCAGATGGCAATAAACTCACACGCACCAAGTCGAAAAGGAATAGCTGCTTCAAAAGCGCCGCGGCGATGCGACGTGGCGTACGGGGATGTCGCGCGAGGCGGAGCCGGATCCCTTCGCTCGCAGTCCACCTTCCCCCTTCTGCAACTGCGGTAAGCACATTGGCGGGAAGGTCCAGGCGCTCGAGTAGCTGAGTTACATGCGGCCCGTCGAAATTGGGGTTCTCAAGTAATGCGAGCAAGGTCACTTCATCTGCATCGTGCAGGAGTAGCTTGATTTCCTCTGCGGTGGCTGATCTCGCGAGGTCAGCGGCTCGTGACACGTCATCCGGCATGAGCCTTTCGCCGTCCCAACCTGATCGCGAGCTGCGCGGCCGCTTCGGCAGGCTTTGTCTCTAACGCGATCAGTCGAGCCCGCGGCGCAACCCGCTTCAACCCTTCATCGATTGCTGCGTCAAAATATTTACTTCGTCCCACCGTTCCGCCGGCTTTAGCGATCGGTATCTCACGATCGGTCATCTTGAGGCGGCCGAGTACGCTGGCAGTCAGTTCCGACAGCGACTCCGCCGCATTCGATAGAATCTCCTGACAAACTGGATCGCCGTGATCTCCCAGTTCTCCGACCAGTGGAAAAATTCTCGGGAACACATCGTCTGGATTCTTAACGACCCAATCCAGCACTCGATTCCACTCCGTGCACCCCAGCCACTTCAATACGCGCCCGGAAAGCTTGGTGGCCGGCCCGCGGTTCTCCTCTGCGCGCACGACAGCGGAAAGCGCGCGCCGGCCGATATCAAATGCGCTGCCTTCGTCGCTGAACCACGGACCACGCCCGCCCGCTCGCGCAACTTCCCCTCGAGCATCGCGTCCATATGCGGCGGACCCGGTTCCGATGATCAATGCGATCCCTTCGCCATCACCCACTGCTGCTTGCAGTGTGATTGCCAGATCCGTCGTGACTTTTACTGCCGCTTCCGGAAAAGCGTTCTCGAGAAACGTGGCAAGGCGTCTCGCTACAACTTCGCGTCCTGCTCCGCCGATTCCGGCGTAAATGCCACGAATGTCCTTGGCCTTGAGGTGATGGTGCTCGAGGACGACATCGGCCGCATCGCTGAGTGTGAACCACGCTTTCGCATACCCTGCGCGAATCGGGTTCGATGGACCAGCCGTAGAGCGCGCCAGCATCTTGCCGGTTGCGTCAACGAGCACGCAGTCGGTCTTCGTCCCGCCGCCGTCAAGTCCCAGGAAATATGCCTCGTTGGAATCTTGCATCTCTTCGGACATTCGTCCTCACTGTGCTTGACACACTTCAAACCGGGCAGTTAGCATCGCGCGACTCGCCAGCCTTCGTTGGAAACGCGCGCAATGCAAATCAGCCCAACCGACTGCGCCATTCTCGTTCTGTATCTCGTTGGTATTACGCTTTTCGGCGCCTGGTTTCGGCGCGGACAGAATAATATTCGCGATTATTTTCTCGGCGGACGCACTGCGCCATGGTGGGCCATTGCATGTTCGATCGTCGCTACCGAGACCTCCACGCTCACAATTATCAGCACTCCCGGTATTGCTTTCGGCGGAAACCTTGGCTTCTTGCAAATCGTGCTGGGTTACCTAATCGCGCGCGTGATCCTGTGTATTGTACTGATCCCGCAATATTTTCAGGGCGAATTCTACACGGCTTACCAGCTTCTGGAAAAGCGATTTGGGAAACGCATGCGGTCGGCTGCGGCGGTCATGTTCCTTGTCACGCGAGCAGTCGCGGAGGGTGTTCGAATATCGGCAATCGGCAAGGTTGTGAGCGTGGCATTTGGAACAGGTGATCGCATTTCAATTCTTATCGTGGCCTTGCTCACGTTGATCTACACCTTCGAAGGAGGAATGCGCGCCGTCATCTGGACCGATGTGATTCAGTTTCTGCTCTACCTCACAGGTTCGGTGGTGGCATTCTTTCTGCTACTACACAGAATTCCGGGCGGTTGGACTGAGGTGACCCGCGTAGCGGCGGCATCGGGCGGAAAGTTTACGATTTTCAACTTCGCGTTCAGTCTCACTCAAAGTTACACCTTCTGGGCTGGGATTCTCGGTGGCACCTTTTTGACGATGGCGAGCCACGGAACTGATCAGACGATGGTTCAACGTCTACTCGCTGCCCGGAATGAACGCGACAGCAAGACAGCGTTGCTTGCGAGCGGCGTGATCGTGTTTGCGCAGTTCGCGCTGTTTCTCGTGTTGGGCGTAATGCTGTTCGTGTACGCGCAGCAGGGTGGTCTTCAAGTCCCCACTGGCGATCCCGACCGTATTTTTCCTTGGTTTATCGTGCACAGAATGCCGGTTGGCCTTGTCGGCCTCGTTCTCGCATCGATCTTTGCGATTGCGATGTCAAACGCCAGCGGTTCGTTGAACTCGCTCGCATCCTCCAGCATCATAGACCTCGGCGCACGCAGAGGTGGTCGAGCCGAGGATAGCAGCGCTCAGCAGTTAGGCCGGTCGCGGCAAATGACAATTGTTTGGGGTATCGTACTCGCGCTTCTTGGACTTATTCACTGGGGGCCAGTGCTGGTGGCCGGGCTCACGATTGCGTCAATTACGTACGGAGCATTGCTGGGCGTGTTTTTACTCGGCACCTGGAATCGGCGTGCGAATGAAACTGGAGCACTAGTGGGGTTCATCACAGGCCTGGCGCTTATGATTGGGGTGAAATTGTTCACGCCTCTAGCATGGACCTGGTACGTCTTGGTCGGCACAATCGCAACTTACTTGGTGGGTTCGCTCGCCAGCATGGCTGGTACTGGCGGAGAGCGCACGGCGGCAGTTTCAGTTTCGCCGGTCACGCCGCATACCTAGGCGGCACGGAGAAAGTTATCGCCATCCCTGCGGAAGCGAAACCGAAAGAGCGTCTCGAACTCATTCGCGGACTCGGCGCTTGGGCCGCCGCGGCTATCGTCGTCGGAACGATGATCGGAACGGGCATTTTTCTGAAGCCTGCAGAGATGGCGAGTACTGGCGGCTCAACGTTCATTGTCTTCGCGGCGTGGATTGTCGGCGGCACTTTGAGCATGTTCGGTGCGCTGAGCTTTGCCGAGCTTGGCGCGGCGATGCCCGAAGCAGGAGGCGAATACGCCTATCTGCGGCGCGGATTCGGTCCAGTGTGGGGGTTTTTGTTTGGATGGATGCATTCGATCGTCGGCCGGCCGGCGTCGACGGCATCGATTGCGGCCGGCTTGCTGAGGTTTCTAGGGTTTTTGTTTCCCGTGATCGCTACCCCAATTTACACGTTTCATCTTCAGTTGCCATTCGCTGCGAGTCATCATTCCGAGTTTGCCTTCACGTGGGCTCAACCGCTTGCGGCTGTTGCAATATTTCTTCTCACGTTCATCAATTATCTGGGCGTCCGTCTTGGTGGCCGCGTTCAAATCGGGCTGACGATCATTAAAGTCACTTCTGTTCTCGCAATCATCGGCTTCGGATTCGCGTTCTCCCACGGGCAGGCATCAAACTTTCAGCCTCTGTGGCCATCTTCTTTGAGCTGGAGCACGATGACGGGCTTTCTCGCGGCGCTTGCCGCCGCACTCTGGGTGTTCGACGGGTGGGAGGATGTAAACCTCGTCGGCTCCGAGGTGAGCGAACCGGGCCGGAATATTCCTCGCGCTCTCATCGGCGGAGTTGCGTTCGTGATCGTTCTTTTTAGCCTGTTCAGCGCGATCTGCTTTTACGCGCTGCCGTTTAACGTGGTGGCAGCGTCCCAACATATCGCTTCGGATGTCGTCGCAAGCTTCGCTGGTCGCGGAGCCGCCGTTTGGATCACGATTGCGATGTTGATCTCAGCTCTCGGCACGCTGAACTCATCTGTCTTAAGTGGGGCACGCGTCGATTACGCCATGGCGCGGGACGGGATTTTCTTTCGTTTCGCCGCCGCGATCCATCCTAAGTTCCGAACGCCCGGCAACGCTCTCATGTTTCAGTGCTGTCTTGCGGGCTTGATGGCGCTCACCGGCACTTTCGAAGATCTCACCTCTCTCTTTATCTTTGCAGGATGGATTTTCTATGGATTGGCCGTGGTCGCGATGTTTCGTCTGCGGCGAACGGAACCGGACATGCCGCGTCCCTACCGCACATGGGGATATCCCGCCGTCCCCGGAATTTTTGTTCTGGGCGCGTTCGCGCTGACGGTCAGCATCTGGGTTCAACGCCCGGTGCGCTCGTCGATCGGACTCGCCTTAATCTGCTTCGGCCTTATTTTCTACCAGTATTGGCGAAAACGACTTCCCGTCTAGCAGAGGGGACTCGCAGAAACCTAGATTTTCTGAAACGCTTTGGCTAGCAAATCGAAAGGTACAAGTCCCGGATGGAGTAAATGAGCAAGCAGCGCCACTCCATCGGCCAAGCGCGGTCCAGGACGCGAAAAATAGCTGTTCGCATCGACCGCGAATATCCGGCGCTCCCGTACGGCCGGAATCTCTTTCCAGCTCTCCGGCAATCCCTCGCAGCTGAATTCACCGAACTCAGCTGCGGCGCGCGCCGCGCCGTAACCGCAAGGCATCACGACAATCACTTCTGCATTCGACGCCGCGATTTCGTCGGCCGTCACGCGGAACGATGGCTCGCCCGCGCACCCCAGCACATCGTCGCCGCCGGCTTTCGCGATCATCTCCGGAACCCAGTGGCCACCGACGTAAAATGGGTCAGTCCATTCGAGGCATAAGACTCGCGGACGCCGGGCGCGCGCAACCTTCATCTCGATCGCAGCCACTTTCTGCTCGAGTGTGATTGCAAGTCCCTGCGCGTCGCGCCGCCGCCCGGTGGCCTCGCCAACACGTCGGATATCGTCCCACACGTCGGCAAGCGAATGCGGAGCGAGCGACAGGACCTTGGGCCTCTTGGCGAACCGCACGAGCGCCGTCGCGAGATCGTCAGGGGAAGCAGCGCACACATGGCAAAGATCCTGCGTAATAATCAGATCGGGCGCGAGCGAAGCCAGAAGATCCGCATCCACCGCGTAGATGCTTTCGCCGCGCGAAACGAGTTCCCGCACTTGCGAATCGATGGTTGCTGGCAGCGCGTGCGGATCGACTCGCGGACGGATGAGCGGTGGTTTACTCGCCGCGTCAGGTGGGAAATCACACTCGTGCGTCACGCCTGCCACGGAATCGCCCAAGCCCAGCGCGTAGAGTATTTCTGTCGCCGACGGCAATAGGGAACAAATCTGCACGAATTCTCTCGCCTCGGTTCCTACCGTGACTCGGCTTCAGCCTTTAGCTGCAGCAGCAACCTGCGAAGCTTCTGCCGTGTCCGGCAGTAGATCGGCAAACACGAACCCGTCTCGCTCGACGATTTCTCCTGCGGCTACAGGAATCGAACGCCGAAACATAGGCCCAGCGTTCGCGAAAGTGTGGAACTGTCCATTTTCTCCGCACGGATCCACGCCAAGCGGAAACGCGTTAACCAATCCCCTGCTGAACTTGCGGCCGGCAAAACTTGGGTCGAGCTTTGCCGGATCAACACAAGTGAGATGCGCCGAAAGTCCCCCAGCAAACATCTCTTCAGCAAGACGGCGCGTGTCTCTTCCCCAAAGCGGGAAAACGCCAACTATGCCGCACCTTGCGAGCTGTTTTTCCCGATAGGCGCGAATATCCTCGAGAAATAGATCCCCGAACACCACGTGGAATACACCTTCTGCCCTCGCGCGCTCCATCGCAGCGCCCATCGCCCGTTCGTACTCTTCGTTCACGCAGCCCGCGGGGATCGGCACTTTCACGAGGGGCAGCCCGGTTTCGGCAGCCTGCATTTCGAGGAGGTTTTCACGAACTGCGTGCATCGCAACTCGCGCATTCGTGCGATTGATCGTCGTCAGCAATGCAACAATCTCGAACTCGCCTGCTTGTCTTATGCAGTGAAGCGCCCATCCGCTGTCTTTTCCGCTGCTCCACGCGAGCCAGGCTTTAGGAGCCGTTGTCATTGCTAGTCCTCACTCCCGGCGCAACCACTCAATGGTACAGGAGATATTTTTCTTGCATCGCGCGAAATTTGTCGAGGTCACCGCCCCAGCTTGCTTCAATTTCCTTCGGATCGGTGCCGCGTTTGAGCTGCTCAATCGTAGTATTGGATCCAAGCAGCTCGACCATCTTCTCCAAATGAAATTGCTCCGGGTAAAGGTGATGTAAGGCTTCCGCAATCTCGAGCCCCATCAAGATTGGCTGTAACGCGGACCGATCGACCAGATCAATCGATATTCCATTGCACACCTTTCCTTCGTACAATCCGCTAACCGGCGTAAACCGCGCCGCAGCAAATTGCACGCCGGGGACTTTTCGGCGATTCAACTCAGCGAGCAACGCATCAGAATCGATCCAAGGAGCGCCAAGTACTTCGAACGGAGTCGGCGTGCCCCGCCCGACCGACACCCCTCCCGCCTGCAGGATTTCAACGCCGGGATACAGAAAATTGGCACGAAGTGTCCGAAGAGCCGGAGACGGAGCAACCCATGCGAGCCCCGTCATGTCAAAAGTATCGCGCCGGTGCCAATCTTTCATCGCAACGACGTGTAAATCAGCGCCAATTTTATTTTCTGCGTTAAACATCTGCGCGAGCTCACCCATTGTCATCGCGTAGCGGACAGGCATCGGAAAATATCCCACAAACGAAGTCCGGTCACGATCGAGCATAGGCCCCTCGATCGCTTCTCCGCCTAGAGGATTTGGGCGATCGAGAACGAAAAAAGGAAGATGTTGCTCGGCCGCCACTTTCATGCAGTACGCCATTGTCGTGATATACGTGTAGAAGCGGACGCCTGCGTCCTGAATATCGAAGACGAGCACGTCGAGCCCGCGAAGCATCTCGCGCGTTGGCCTCCGATTGGCGCCGTACAGGCTGTAGACGGGCAATCCGGTGCGCGCATCCGCTAGATTTGACACCGCGGCATCTGCTACACCTGCGATTCCATGCTCCGGACTGAAAACTGCAACGAGATGTAGGCCTTCTGCTTGCGCAAGTAAATCAATCGTACGGTGGCCCTGCGAGTCCAGACCGGTCTGGTTTGTAACGAGACCGATGCGTTTACCACGCAACGACGCGAAATCTTCGGTTTTAAGCACATCAATGCCCGTCTCTGTGTGGTCGCCGTTGTAGCTCCCGTCGTCGCGAGACAATTCGATTCGGGCGTGAGTCGCGGGTACTGAGTTGAACGCGGCAATGCAAATCCCGACGACGGCAGCCACGCAAGCGCAAATTGTAAGTAGACCGAAACGAAACATGGGCTGGGAGGCTCGGTTGTGCCGCATCAAGCCGTGTGCTATATACAGCCGCGGGATGCAGGCGTCAATATGGAAGGCCCGAAATGCTTCGCTGCAGATACTCGGGCTTTTCGCAGTCGCGCTGATCCTTCTCATGACACCTTCCGCTCGCTCGCAGAAAACTCCGCCCGACAAAACTCGCGCGTCAGCAGGTAACGCAGCCTGGGTCGAATCAACCCTGAAGAAAATGACGCTTCGCGAGAAGCTCGGGCAGATGTTGATGCCATACTATTTTGGAGTTTTTACTTCCACGGAAAGCTCTGCCTATAAAGACCTGCTGCACCAAGTGGAAGAAAATCACGTCGGCGGTTTTATTATCGGGACCATTCGCGGCCCGCTCGGAATTGAACGCAGCCAGGTCTATCCCACCGCGATAATTACGAACGAGCTACAGCGTCATGCTAAGGTTCCTCTCTTGATCGGCGCCGATTTTGAAAGCGGTACCGGCATGCGACTCGACGAAGGAACGAACTTTCCCTCTGCAATGGCGATTGGTGCAACGGGCGATCCGAAACTCGCATACACAGCCGGAAAAGTGACTGCGCTCGAAGCCCGTGCTGCCGGCATTCATTGGATATTCGCACCCGACGCTGATGTGAATGACAACCCCCTGAACCCGATCATCAACATTCGCTCGTTCGGGGAGGACCCGCAGCAGGTCGCGCAGTTCGCTGCGCAATTCATCCGCGGCGTCGAAGAAAACGGCGGCATGGCGACAGCGAAGCACTTCCCGGGGCACGGCGACGTCAGCGTCGATTCCCATCTCTCACTTCCGATTGTTCCGGATGATCGCGCGGAGCTTGAACGCAATGAGCTCGTTCCATTTCGTGCCGCGATTTCCGCGGGCGTCAGTTCGATCATGCCAGGCCATCTTGCCGTACCGGCTCTGGAACCGGACGTTACGGTCCCCGCCTCGCTTTCGCCAAAGATTCTTACCGGTTTGTTGCGCGAGGAAATGAAATTTCATGGGCTGATTGTCACCGACGCCATGGACATGGGCGGCGTCACTTCTTTGTACCCGCCGGGTGAAGCGGCGGTGCGCGCGGTGGAAGCTGGAGCGGATGTCGTGCTGCAGCCTCCGGTTCCTGATGCGGCGCTGGCGGGCTTGGAACGCGCCGTCAAATCTGGCCGCATTTCTCAGAAGCGAATAGACGATTCAGTCCGGAGAATTCTCCAGGCAAAAGCGCGAATGGGGCTCGACAAAAAATCCCTCGTCGATATCCCACGCCTCAACGAGAAGTTCGCGCTCCCGCAATTTGCAGCTGACGCACAGAACATTGCCGATCGTGGTGTTTCACTGCTTCGCAATTTCGATCAGCTTGTGCCGGTCGATGCCGCGCGGCCTCTGCGCGTTTTGCTCGTCTCACTTTCCGCCGATCCCGACGCCTATCCGGGAGGAACCGTGGAAAGCGAAATTCGCTGGCGGGTGGACTCGCTCAAGGCGCTGCGAGCAGACACGCAATTTGTTCACGCAAACACTCTCAAGCTTCCGGCGCCCGACACCTACGACATCGCCATCGCGGCACTTTTCGTTCGCGTTTCAGACCGCAAAGGCAATGTCAGCTTTCCTGACGAACAACGCGCATTTGTTGATCAGCTGCTGGCGACGGGAAAACCGTGTGCGGTTCTTTCCTTTGGTAGTCCGTATCTCATTTCAACGTTTCCAGCGGCAAGAGACTGGATTGGCGAATTCTCAACAAATGATGTTTCGCAACGCGCCGCCGTACGTGCTTTGTTCGGGCAAGTTGCAATCGAAGGCCACATACCCGTGACGGTTCCGGGGACAGTAAAACGGGGTGACGGAATTACGGTCGCCGCGGATCCGATGAAGCTAAGGCTCGGGCCAGCGGCAGACTCCGCTCGACTGGCGCCGGTATTTGCACTACTCGATCGCGCCGTTGCTGACGGTGCTTTCCCCGGCGGTGTGCTCGCTGTGGGTTACAAAGGCCAGCTCACGGTCCACCCGTTCGGCAAAATTTCTGGCGACACAAAAGCGGCCGCTGTCCAAGCAAACACGATTTACGATGTCGCTTCGCTCACGAAGCCGATTGTGACTACCACGTCCGTGATGATTCTCGTGCAACAGAAGCGCCTTGATCTCGATGCGCCGCTCTCGCGGTTTTTGCCGGAGTGGAGCGCTGCCGCGAAATCCGACCCGGATCCCAGCTGGCGCGCTCACGTGACCCCTAGGATGCTGTTGCTTCACGACTCTGGACTTCCCGCTCACCGCGATTTTTACAAAGAGGCGAAAGGCCACGATGCCATCTTGGCGCGAGTTCTCGCTGAACCGCTCGTCCACGAGCCGGGCACGCATATCGAGTATTCCGATCTCGGATTCATCCTACTCGGCGAAATTGTGGAACGGCTGACCGGCGAATCGCTTGCAGAATTTGCGAAGAAAGAAATCTTCTCGCCGCTCGGCATGGCGAGCTCGATGTTCAATCCGCCGTCATCACTCCGCTCCCGGATCGCTCCCACTGAAAACGACACAACATATCGCAAGCGATTGATTCAGGGCGAAGTTCACGATCAAAACGCGTGGGCGATGGGTGGCATCGCAGGTGATGCGGGCCTCTTTTCAACGGCGGGCGATGTCGCAGATTTCGCGCAGATGATTCTGAACGGCGGAATATATGCGCATCATCGCGTGGTCTCGCGCGCGACCGTTGCAAACTTTACAGCTCATGAGTCCATCGGAAATTCCACTCGCAGCCTCGGATGGGACGTGCCGCTCGATCCTTCCGCTACCGGCCGGTATTTCTCGCCTCACAGCTTTGGCCACTACGGTTTCACCGGCACTTCACTCTGGATCGACCCAGATCGCGACCTTTTCATAATCCTGCTCACAAATCGCGTGAATCCATCCGTCGACAACATCAAAATCCGCCAGGTTCGTCCAGCTCTTCACGACGCCATCTTTGAGGCCCTAGGCGTCACCGCTCCGCCCGCAGCCTCTCGATAACTTCCTCGTCACATCACCTTACGGATTCGCACGTCGCGCTCAAAGAGAACGCCTCCTCCCGGTATACTTGAAGTTCGCTTAGAGGCGCCGTTTTGAAGCTTGCTCGAACCGAACAAACAAATCTTCGATCGCGAGGGCTCGATCGGAAATCGACGCTCGACATCCTGCGCGTCCTAAATCGCGAAGACCAACAAGTAGCGCTCGCCGTGCATAGAGAGCTTCACCAAATTGCACGCGCAGTCGACGCGATCGTGAAGAGCCTCAAAGGCGGCGGCAAGCTTTTCTATGTCGGCGCCGGAACAAGCGGTCGGCTCGCGCTACTTGATGCGGCAGAGTGCCCCCCGACCTTCGGCACGCCTCCGAAGATGGTTCAGGCAATCATCGCGGGCGGCGCAAGAGCTGTGCGTGGGGCGGTGGAAGGTGCGGAGGACTCCGCTGCAAACGGAGCTAGAGATCTCGCGGCGGCTGGATTTTCGAAGCGAGACGTAGTCGTCGGAATCGCCGCGAGTGGCAGCACTCCGTACGTTCTAGGTGCCTTCGCGTTGGCACGTCGTCGCGGCGCGGTGACTGTGGGCGTCACTTCAAATCCCAGTTCGTTGCTTGCGCGAGAAGCGGGGATCGCGATAGCTCCAGAAACGGGCGCTGAAGCAATCGCCGGTTCGACACGACTGAAAGCCGGCACCGCGCAAAAAATGGTGCTGAACTTGCTTTCTACTACAGCGATGGTGCGCCTGGGCCGAGTTTACGAGAATTGGATGGTCTACGTGGCGCTCACAAATCAGAAGTTAAGGCGACGCGGCACACGGATTCTCGAAGAAGCCGCCGGCGTTAGTGCGTCTGTAGCCGAACACGCAATGCGGCAAACGGGACACGATCTGCCCGCCGCCCTCGTCATGCTG
>Ga0210383_10002881_pt1 | contig 15510 bp, 11 predicted proteins | sample IncBWC14OmetaG_FD_160072 | JGI IMG/M metagenome (GOLD analysis project Ga0210383, IMG submission 160072) | Forest soil microbial communities from Barre Woods Harvard Forest LTER site, Petersham, Massachusetts, United States - Inc-BW-C-14-O ...
GACACGTCCTCAGGCAAACTGCTTCTCGCCAGCAGTGGCACCCAAACCGCCGCAACTCCAAAGAACCGGAAAGCTCTCTTTGCGGTCATCGCCGCCGTCGCGGTCGTGGCACTCGCCGCAGGCGCCTACTTCTGGCCTGCCCGCTCCCACAGCTTCAACCTGCAGAACATGAAGTTCACCCAGGTCACTACCTCCGGGAACGCCGGTGCCGCCGCCCTCTCCCCCGATCATCGCTACATTGTCTATGTTTTGGCCGATGGTGCCGACGAAAGCCTGTGGGTCCAACAACTCGCCACCGGCAGCCATGTCCAAATTCTTCCGCCCGACCAAGTCCACTTCGTGGCCCTCAGTTTCACCCCGGACGGCAACTACGTCATGTTCGTCCGTTCCGACAAGGCCACCGCCAACTTCCGTTACCTTTATCAAATGCCCGCACTGGGCGGCTCCCCTCAGCGTTTGATCCGCGACGTTGATTCCGCTCCTGCCTTTTCTCCCGACGGCAAGCAGTTTGCCTTCGTGCGCGGTAATCTCGATCGCATGTCCAACCAAATTCTTATCGCCCGCTCCGACGGCACCGGCGAGCGCCTCCTCGTCGAGCGCAAAGGTTTCGCACCGGGCGTCCCCACCGTTTCATGGTCGCCTGACGGGAAGAATCTGGCTACCATTTCTCCCGAAACTCGCGCTGGCCAAAATCTTTGGATTCTGGAGGCTATATCCACGGAGAGTGGCCAAGTCCAGGAACTCCACTCCTTCCTGATTGGCGCGCGAGCCGCCGCCTGGTTGCCCGATAGCCGCAGCTTGCTTACGGTAGCTCTTGATCCCCAAAACGGACACGGCCAGATTTGGCTCGTAAACTATCCCGGTGGCGAGATCTCTCGTTTCACCAATGACCTGGCCGACTACGCCGCGTGCTGCCTGGACGTCGCCGGCGATGGCAACTCCCTGGTCACTCTCCAGATTTCTGTCGTGAGTGATCTTTGGGTGGCCAACGGAGACGGCATGGACCCCAGGCAAATCAGCTCCGGCGAAGCCTTGGGACTCGGCTTGAAATGGATTGGGAACCGCATCGCGGCCTCCAACCCCGTCTATCAATGGCTCCTGGTGAGCCCCGACGGCAGCGGCCAGACTTCTCTTACCAATGACCGCGATCCGCACTTGCAATTTGACGTCTGCCCCGATGGCAAACACATCATTTACAACACTTTCCGCGATGGAAATTTTGTTCTGTGGCGCGCCGATGCCGATGGCACCGGCGCTATGGAGTTCCCGGTGCACGGAGTCTTGGGCGGTGGCATCTGTTCTCCCGACTCCAAGTTTATCTACTATGCCGTCGACGGAGTCATATGGCGCATCCCCATCGACGGCGGTACTCCCGAGAAAACAACTCTGCCCTTCTCCCAACTTGGCTTCTCGCGCGACGGCCAACTTCTCTTCTACACCAGTCACAATCTGGAGGGAGGCACCATGCGTGCCCTCTTCTCGGTCATCCCGGCCCGTGGCGGACCCGTCCTTCATTCCTTCGACATTCCCTTTGGCATGCAAGCCCCGCAGTTCACCCCGGATGGCAAAGCTCTCGCGTTCTTGTTAACCCGCAATCGCGCCACAAACATCTGGGAACAGCCCTTGGCAGCAGGCCCTCCCATCCAGTTAACCAAATTCCCCACGGACGAGATGTTTGCCTTTGCCTGGTCCAGCGACGGCAAGCGACTTGCCGTTTCCCGCGGCCGCCGCAAAACCGACGTGGTCATGATGAGTAATTTCCGCTAACGTCCGCCACCTCTAGAAGTCCGGACTTACGGTGGCGATCCCTTCGGGTTTGCTTTGGGAGAGGGTGGGCTCCTCTGCTTTTCATCCCTCGTGGGCTCGAATTGTATTTCAGAAAACGGAAGTTCAGGCTTGGTCCGGCACCACTTTAACCTCCAGCCGGCGTTCTCGCGGACCGTCAAATTCGCAGAAGAAAATTCCCTGCCAGCGCCCCAGCACAAGTTTTCCGCCTTGGACGAAGACGCTTTGGCTGGCTCCCACGAGCACGGCCTTCACGTGCGAATCTGAATTCCCCTCGCTATGGCGGTACGGCCCATTCTTCGGGATTAGCCGGTCCAGCGCGCCCTCGACGTCGCGCGCCACGTCCGGGTCCGCATGTTCGTTGATCGTGATCGCCGCTGTCGTGTGCGGCACGTACAAATAGCAAATCCCGTTCTCCACTCCGGACGCCGCCACCAACTTTTGCACTTGCGTCGTCACATCCACGAGCTGCGTCCGGCGGTCCGTCTTCACTGTCAATGTCTGCATGCACGGGCTTCCTTCGCGGCGCGCGCATTCTAGCATGCGGCGATGCGAAATCCGGTGGTGTGGCCCTTCCCCTTGTAGGGGCGCAGCACTGCTGCGCCCGCACTTGGCGAAAAACTCACCAGCCCAACACCCTAATCGAAGGATCCCAGCAGAAGCTCCATTTCAGCGTCGTTGTCCAGGCTAGATTTTCGACTACGAGTCAATGAACGTATCTAAGGAAGCTGAAGAATGAAGTGGTGCCCGATTTTCTTTCCGGTCGCAAGTTTCTGAAGCTCGCCCAGCCCGACCGCGCCCCATCGCGCCAGGAACGGCAGCAGGCACAATTCCCGCTCCTGCAGCCCCTTGTGAGGATCGAGCAGCGACTCCAGATATTGCAAATGCATGGCTATCTTCGCTGTTTTTTGGTCTTGCGCTCGCCCCGCCTTCCTTCGCAGCTTCGCGAGATGGAACTCGATCCGCTGTTTCGCTCGTTCGACAGTGTCCTTCAACGTGGGATCTAATTTTTCGATCTTCTTGCCAAGCTTCGTGAGCATCTTTTCCATCTGTTTTTGATTTAGATCGAACTGCTTCGCCAAGCCCTTCTGAACAGATTTGCTCTCCATTTTGTGCAGTAAATCCTGCGAACCTGCCCAGACGTCTTCGACGGCCAGTCCATAGTGGCGAAGAATCTTATTGGCTTTCGCGTCCAGCAGCGTAAATCCCGCGCGCGGCAGCATCACCGGCATGCGCCCCAAAAGATGCCGGTACACGACTTCGGATTGCGCAAAATAGGAAATCTCCGCCGGGCCTGCGATATATCCAACGGTTGGGAGCAAATAGTCCTGCACCACCGGGCGGAAGAGAGCGTTGGGACTGAAGCTCGCCGGTTCGATGTGTGTCAGGTGTACGAGTTCATCGCGCGCCCAGGTTTTCTCGCCTGCCTGAAATTTGTCGGTGCTCGCCGTGATCGCCTGGCGCACGCCATCGCCCATGTAGAACATCAGCGTGCTGCGTGACGTGACTTTGACTTGCGCTGCAAATCCTGCGCGATCCAGCTCTTTGCCACGCTGCAAAAGTTTTTCGTTCAGCTCATCGCGCTCCGCAAGCGCGTGCTGATAAAGTGGCGCCGCAACCTGGTGTAGACCCGGATCGAGCGGATCCATCAAGATCAGGCCCTGCTGCGCAAACAAACGCGCAAACAATTTGCCAAACGCGCTGCCGTACGTCTCTTCCGGCCTGTAACTCTCTCTAAGAAATCCTGCGAGCAGATCGCTTCCCTGATTCTCCAGAAACTCCGCGGCCTCGCGAACGAGAGATTCGACCTGCGCGCCCAGCGGAATCCGCCCAACCGGCTTCCCCGCATCCGGCGCAACCGGCAGCTCGTAGCGGATCAGTTTCCCCTGATCAAACCAAGTGCTGTGCCGCACTTCATCCAGGTCGTGGTCTTCCGTGGCCATCCAGAAAACCGGCACTGCCGGAATTCCGCCACGCGTTAATTCCTCCGCGATCTGGACCGCCGAAAGAACCTTATAAACCGAATACGCCGGTCCGCTGAACAGCCCAACCTGCTGCCCACTGACTACGGCGACAGCGCCCTTTTCGAGCCGGTCTAAATTAGAAAGTGTTTCGGCTCCAGCGCCAAGGGCGGTGTTTTGCTCCCGCAAAATCCGGGCGACTTCCGCTCGCCTCTCCGGGGGATAGGCCAGCTTCCGCGCGGAACGCTTCACCGCAGCAATCGTTGGGGGATGTGCGTAAAAGCCTTTGACACACTCAAAATGGTCGAGGTATTCAAGAAATAGCTTGGGCTGGCGGGGGAGCTGGCGGAACGCGAGGACGCGACAATCCATGAGCCGTTAGATGATACTCGCGAAGAAACGTCTCATCAATTCCCTTCGGTTCTGCGGATTTAGGCCCTCATGGCAGCCGGTTCCAAGGCGGCGAGAAGCTCGTTAACACGTTTCTTTTGTTCATCGTGCAGGGGGAGGAGGGGCAGGCGAGGGATACCGCCGCGGTAGCCGCGCTGGTCCATCACGTATTTCACCCCGGTGAGGCCGAGTTCGGAAACGATCAATTTGGAAGCCGGGGTCAGTGCGGATTGCAGCTCGCGGGCTTTTTCGTGATGACCGTGGCGGATCAATTCGAATAACGCCACGCATTTTTCCGGCATGGCGGACGCCAGCGCGAGAATTCCCCCGCGCGCGCCGACAACATAGGAGGGATACAAAGCCGCAGCATTTCCCACCAAAACATTGAATGTATGCGGTGTCGCGGCAACAAAATCGCCCGTCCCCATCACGTTTCCGGAGCTATCTTTGATGCCGATGATGTTCGGGTGTTCGGCAAGCGCCGCAACGTCCGCGGGAGTCAAGGTGATGCCAGTGAATTGCGGAATGGAATACAGCATCGCGGGAATGGGCGATTCATCCGCCACGCGGCGGAAATGCGTCAGCAGAGCTTCGGATTTGTACGCCGTTTTGTAGTAATGCGGGGGTTTCACCAGCGCTGCGTGATATCCGAATTCGGCCGCGCGTTTTGTGCGCTCGATGGTGTCCGCGGTGGATTCGGCGCCAGTGCCTGCGAGAAGTCTCTTTTCTTTCGACGCCGCTTCTTTTGCCGTGGCCAGGATGGAGTCCGATTCCGCACGCGTGAGCAGCACGGCTTCGCCGGTGGAACCGAGGACAACGTAACCCAACAGGTCCGTTCCGTTGTACAAATGCAGATTGTGTTTCAGATCCGGGAGTGAAACGGATCCATCCGAAGCGTACGGCGTTGTCAAGGCGGCAAAGATTCCGGAGTAACTCATGACTCAGTCTCCCGATGCGGGCACGCTGGATGCGGCGGCCCGTCCTCGATGCAAATCCTGCAACGCCGCGACTTCCGTGCCCTGCTCGAGCAGCGCGCGAATTCCGCGCGCCGCAGCGTGCGCCGCGGCCAGCGTGGTGATGCACGGAATGTTGTAACGAATGGCCGCGCGCCGGATGGATTTCTCGTCGTAAAACGATTCGCGGCCGAGAGGCGTGTTAATGACCAGATCGATTTTTCCGGTTTTCACCAGGTCCACAATGTTGGGCCGGCCCTCGTTAACCTTGAAGACGGACTGCGCAGGCACGCCCGCCGCTTCCAAAGCGGCGGCAGTGCCGCGCGTGGCGAGCAGAACAAAACCCATCGAGGACAATTCTTTCCCGAGTAACCCCACATGTTTTTTGTCGCGGTCATTCACGCTGAGGAAGACCGTGCCTTTGCGCGGCAAACGTTGACCTGCGGCAAGCTGCGCTTTTGCAAAGGCTTGCCCGTACGAAGTTGAAATGCCCATCACTTCGCCGGTGGAACGCATTTCCGGTCCGAGGATGGTGTCCACGCCGCGAAATTTGTTGAACGGAAACACCGGCGACTTGACGGAATAAAATTCGTGCACCGCGATTTCGGCGACTCCGTTATGCCGCACAATCGGCAGCGTCATGGACGCCAGTTTTTTTCCGGCCATCAACTGCGCGGCTATTTTTGCGAGAGGCACTCCCGTGGCTTTGCTAACGTATGGAACGGTTCGCGATGCGCGCGGATTTACTTCCAGTACGTATACGGTATCGCGCTGAATCGCGTACTGCGCGTTCATCAACCCAACTACTTTCAATGCGCGCGCCAGCCGCACCGTGTACTCGCGAATCGTGTCGAGAATCGCCGGCGACAAACTCACGGGAGGAAGCACGCAAGAGGAATCTCCCGAGTGCACGCCGGCTTCTTCAATGTGTTCCATGATGCCGCCAATGACTACATCGGTTCCGTCCGCCAGCGCGTCCACATCGATTTCGGTGGCTTCTTCGAGGAACTGATCGATCAGCACGGGCCGCGCCGGGCCCATCAGCGCGGCTTGCGCGACGTAGTCCTGCACGGTGTTCACGTCATACGCGATCACCATCGCGCGTCCGCCCAGCACGTAGCTCGGCCGCACAAGAACTGGCAGGCCGATTTCTCCGGCGACTCGCGCCGCTTCTTCCGGGACCAGCGCGGTGCCGTTACGCGGCTGCGGAATCTTCAGCTCTTCCAGCAAGCGCCCGAATCGCCGGCGGTCTTCTGCCAAATCGATGGATTCTGGCGCCGTGCCAATAATTGGAACTCCGTTGCGCTTCAGTTCGGAGGCCAGATTCAGCGGCGTTTGCCCGCCGAATTGCACGATCACGCCCCGCGGTTTTTCGCGTTCGACAATCGCGAGCACGTCCTCAAGGGTGAGCGGTTCGAAATACAAACGGTCGGAAGTGTCGTAGTCCGTGGAGACCGTCTCCGGATTACAATTCACCATGATGGTTTCGAAACCGTCTTCGCGCAGCGCGTACGCGGCGTGGCAGCAGCAATAATCGAATTCGATTCCCTGCCCGATGCGGTTCGGACCGCTGCCGAGAATCATGATTTTCGGGCGCGCCTGCGGATCGGCTTCGTCTTCGTCCTCGTAGGTCGAGTACATGTACGGAGTGAAGGATTCGAATTCGGCAGCGCAGGTATCCACGCGCTTGAAGACCGGCGCAACTCCGTAGCGCGCGCGCTGCAAGCGTACGGACGCGGGCGTGGTTCGCCAGATCTGCGCCAATTGTTCGTCGCTGGCGCCGTGGCGCTTCACTTCGCGCAGCAACTCTTTCGAAGCCGTCTCAACGGTCACGCTGGCCGCGCGGCGGTTCATCGCCGCAATTTCTTCCAGTTGGTGGATGAACCACGGATCGATTTTCGTCAGATCGCAAATCTCTTGTGCGGGCAGCCCGCGATCCACGGCGGTGAGCAGCCAATGAATGCGGTCCGGCCTCGGTGTGGCAAGTTTTTCGCGCAGAAGTGAATCCGGCGTTTCCGCGGGTGCGCGCCAAGGCGTGCTCGGCTCAAGCGAGCGGACTCCCTTTTGCAGGGCTTCCTTGAACGTGCGCCCGATGGCCATCACTTCGCCGACGGATTTCATTTGCGTTCCCAGCGTGCTGTCCGCGCCGGGGAATTTTTCGAACTGCCATTTGGGAATTTTCACGACCACGTAATCAATCGTCGGTTCGAAGCACGCGGGAGTTTTCTTGGTGATGTCGTTGGGAATTTCGTCGAGCGACATCCCCACGGCGAGCCGGGCAGCAATCTTGGCGATCGGGAACCCCGTCGCTTTGCTCGCCAGCGCCGAGCTCCGCGAAACGCGCGGATTCATCTCGATCACGACCATTTTACCGTTTTCGGGATTGACCGCGAATTGTACGTTCGAACCGCCTGTTTCCACGCCGACTTCGCGGATGATGGCCGCGGAGGCGTCGCGCATGCGCTGAAACTCCTTGTCGGTCAGCGTCTGCGCCGGGGCGACGGTAATCGAATCGCCGGTGTGCACGCCCATGGGGTCGAAGTTTTCAATCGTGCAGACGACCACGAAATTGTCGCGGAAATCGCGCATCACTTCGAGTTCGTACTCTTTCCACCCGAGCACGGATTCTTCCACCAGCGCTTCGTGTACCGGGCTCATGTCTAGAGCGTGCGCGATGGCTTCGCCAAACTCTTCCTTGTTGTAAGCAATTGAGCCACCGGTGCCACCAAGCGTGAACGACGGACGGATGACCAGAGGAAAACCAAGTTGATCGCAAAGGCGCAACGCATCTTGCGCGTTATTGACGAGCGCGGAAGCGGGAACTTCGAGGCCAATTTTCCGGCAGGCATCCTTGAACCACAGGCGGTCTTCCGCGACTTTGATAGCGCGCAGCGACGCGCCGATCATTTCCACTTTGTATTTTTCAAGAATGCCGCTTTCGGAAAGCTCGACAGCCAGATTCAGCGCGGTTTGTCCTCCGACGGTCGGAAGCAGCGCATCCGGTTTTTCCCGCGCGATGATTTCCTCGAGATATTCCTTCGTGAGCGGTTCGATATAGGTACGGTGCGCCAGTTCCGGGTCTGTCATGATCGTCGCCGGGTTCGAATTCACCAATACGACTTCGTACCCCTCCCCGCGCAGCGCTTTGCAAGCCTGCGCCCCGGAATAGTCAAACTCGCACGCCTGCCCGATAACAATCGGCCCAGAGCCTATAATCAGAATCTTCTTGATGTCTTTTCGTTTGGGCATCAGCCTGTCAGAGACTCCTCAATCATTGCCAAAAGTTCGGCAGTCATCGTAGGTCGCTACCTGCAAAGGCAGACGCAATTCGTCATCTTTGCCGCTCGGAGAGATTTCAACGTTAAGAAATTCGGGCCGGAAACCATGCATCTGGATAACCACGGTATAGCTACCGGGATCGGGATTGTCTGAAAAACGCCCAAGATCATCTGTCTTCAGTGTTTTTGCGGGTTGCTGTGGATAGGAACCACGCCTGTATACCTGAATCTCGGCCTTGGGAACCACAGCCCCTATAGGGTCCACGACTGTTCCCTTCAACGACCGAATCCTTACGGCCGCGGACGACTGTTCTAACTGCCTCACTCTATCGGGGGACGGATTGAATTGTATGGGCGGTGGCGGCGCCAAGGTCATTCGGAAGGAGCTGGTCTCGTTCGTCGATTGCGGTGAAACAACCAAACACAACCGGGCCGAGAGATCGTCTCCTTGAGTCGTCGTTAGACAGGTTGTGCCTTGGGGCAAGTCTTTAAGCGTAGCGATGCCATCAGAATCGGTCATGATCGGGTGCTGGCTATGGGCCTCAAAAAAATCCACTAGCATTCTTAAACGGCCTACAGGTTTGTCATCGAGGAGGACAACTATTCTGGCGTTCCTAGAAGACAACTGTATCGGCTCTGGATTGATGACGCGAGTACAAGGTAAGTCCACCTTCCCCCACGACAACAAAAGCACTGCAGCAAATACGAGCGCTTTCATCGGCGGGAACTCCCGGGCTGGGCGAATTCCTTCATCAAATCGGTGAACTGCGTAAACAAATAGTGCGAATCGTGCGGCCCGGGCGAAGCTTCCGGGTGATACTGCACGCTGAAGAGCGGCAACGATTTGTGGCGCATGCCCTCGTTGGTGTTGTCGTTCAAATTGATGTGCGTGATTTCCACAGTGCTGGAGGGCAGCGACTCCGGATCCACGCAGAAACCGTGATTTTGCGCGGTAATTTCCACCTGTTCGGTCAGAAGATTCTTCACGGGATGATTCGAACCGTGGTGGCCGAATTTTAGTTTGAACGTTTTGCCGCCGAGCGCGAGCCCACACAACTGGTGGCCGAGGCAAATGCCGAAAACCGGAACGCGGCCGACGAGTTTCTTGATATTTTCCACCGCGTAACCGATGGGTTCCGGATCGCCGGGCCCGTTCGAAAGAAAAACGCCGTCGGGCTTCATTCCCAGGACGTCTTCGGCGGAAGTTTGCGCGGGGACGACGAAGACTTCGCAGTGATGGTCCACGAGCAAACGCAAAATATTTTGCTTGATTCCGTAGTCGTAGGCGACCACGCGATGCTTTTGCGTTTCGGAGTGCGCGTCGGATTCGCCCATCTGTTCGGCCCAGGGTGAAACAGCCACCTCGACCGACCCCTTGTCCCAGCCGTACGATTTCGGCGTCGTGACACGGCTGGCGAGTTCCTGGCCGGCCATTCCCGGAATTTGTTTAGCTTCGAAAATTAATTGTTCGAGGGGCGTCCCATCAGTGGAGACAATTCCACGCAGAGCGCCAACGCTTCGAATGTGTCGCACCAGCGCGCGAGTGTCCAGATCCCAGATAACGGGAATTTTGTGCCGGTTCAGATAGAGCTGCGCCGTTTCCCCCGCTCTCCAGTTGGAGGAAATCTGAGAAAATTCGCGCACGATAAGCGATTCGATGTACGGCCGCGGGGATTCGTCGTCGTCGAGGTTCGCGCCGACGTTGCCGATGTGCGGATACGTGAGGCAGACAATCTGACCGGCATAGCTCGGGTCGGTGAAAACTTCCTGATATCCGGTGAGGCTGGTGTTAAAAACGACTTCGCCGCCGCGGCGCGTGATCGCGCCCGCTGCGCGGCCGTTAAAGACGCGCCCGTCTTCCAGCGCGAGGATCGCGGGTCGGTGCGGAACTTCGGTCAGTGTGTCCTCCCATATTTCGCATCAAGAAAATGTCAGTCACTTGGTGCTCTCTTCGGCGCCCGAGAGCGAGCCGAAATGATCCACGGGCCAGTAGGCAAAGACGGCGCGGCCGTAAATAAAATGACTGGCGACCGGACCAAAAACGCGCGAATCGTTGGAGCTGATGCGGTGATCGCCCATTACAAAATAACTGTCCTTAGGAACGCGCACCGGGCCGAAGTCGCTGAGGTCTTCATACTGCGGCGGGACGTAAGGCTCAGGTACGGAATGTCCGTTTACATAGACCGCGCCCTGGCGGATCTCCACTGTTTCGCCGGGCAAGCCAACGACGCGCTTGATAAAAGATTTTGTGCGGTCGAGCGGATACCAGAAGACCACCACGTCGCCCCGCTCGATGGGCTCGAAGCGGTAGACGAATTTGTTGATGAAGATGCGCTCCTGATCGGAGAGCAACGGCGCCATGCTGGTGCCTTCGACTTTTACGGGCTGATACAAGAAAACAATGATGACGAGCGCGAGACCGATGGCGATGAGCAAGTCGCGGGTCCAAACGCGAATTTCATTGCGCAGGGCATGAACGGTCGCGGGCCGGCCGGAGGCGACATTGGCGTTGGGTGGGCCGGACATCACAATGGGAGACGCTGCCGGTGCTGAGGTTTCCGGTAAGGCGCGGGTTGCGGGCTGTTTCTCGTCCGAGCGATCCATTTTTGGCTGCCTAGTATTTATAACATGGCCAACGCGGCCCGCGCCAGATTCGTTTTGAGGCCGTGCGTGGTTGGCGCTGCTGCGACGGTCAACTTTATTCCCTGACTATGATTCGGGAGGCGGGCCTGCCGGTTGCACGGCAACATTCGGTCTCCGTTGCCAGAATATTTCTCCCGCTCGCGGGTTTACTTCGTGCTCAGTCGCCGCTTAGCGCGTAGTTCACGGAAGCTAGTGCGGCGATCACCGCCGTTTCCGTGCGCAAGATTAGGCGTCCCAGCGAAGCTTCCTGAAATCCACTGCGCAGAGCGGCCTCAAACTCGGTGTCGGTCCATCCACCTTCCGGGCCAATCGCTAAGGCGGCCCTGGTTGCCGCTTGGCCCTCCAAGACTTTCCGCAAGGGCCGAGCTCCGGCGCGTTCCGAAAGCATTACGCCCACACGATCCTTGGATGATAAAAACGCGCTCTCTGGTTCTAGCATTTCTGAGAGAACTGGTATGCGGACGCGACGGGACTGCTGGGAGGCTTCGAGGAGAATCTTTTTCCAGCGATCGGCGCGCTTAGGGGCGGCGGCGAGCAAGGCTTTCTCGCTTCGCGCGGCGGCCAGCGGCACGATCGTTGTCACGCCAAGTTCGGTGGCTTTTTCAATGGCCCATTCGAACATGTCGAATTTCACGATGGAAAGCAGAAGCGTCACGTCCAGACTCGGCTGGTGAGATGGCAATTCTTCGAGTAATGCAAACTCCACGCGATCGCGAGTTACGTTTTCGATGCGCGCAAGCCGGACGCGTTCGCCGTCGCTGAGTTCGTAGAGCTGGCCGGTCTGAGCGCGCAGCACGCGCCCCAAATGATGCGCCGCGTCGTCTTCCATGACGGCAGTATTACCTATAAATTGTTCAACAAAAAATCGTCTTCGCACACGGAGATTCTAGCTCAGATACGGTTCCGCGTACGTGCGCCAAGCGAATTGGGATTGCCCCGGCCGTGACAGTCGGCCTGTACTTGCGGACAGATAATTCTTGAGCCATTTGCCCTTCGCCACCCGATTCTCTGTCGAGCCCCTCTTATAAAATGGATCTAACCCGCCCTAAGGTTTGACTAGGAAGGAGTGAATCCATGACGAACACATCGGAAGTCGAGGAGCGGATTCACGAAAATGAGCTGGCTGGCGGGCCGTCCAACCCAGTGGCACAACACGTTTACGACGGTTTGGGCAAGAGACAAAGCAGGTCAGCGCCGCCCTTGGTTCTTGGTGCGGCCGCGATAGGGCTTGTCCTGGTTCTTGCCTCCATTTTCGGTCTGTGGCTTGTGAGGTCGGTCAGGCGATTAAACCGCGAAGTGGCCCACCTCAATCGTCAGTCAGAGCAGCTCAACCAGCGCCTGCAGGGCGCCGAGCAGCACGTCAAGAGTCTCGATCAGAGAGCTTCCCAAGCCGCCCCTGCCCAAACAGCCCCTGCCCAAACAGCCCCCGCCCAAGCAGCCACTACTCGCCCCGAGCAACTCCCCGATCAGGCGAAACAGCCGGAAGCGACATCCGCGGCGCAAGCGCAGTCGCCCCTTGAGCCGGAGGCAGCCGCGCAACCGCCCACTCAGCCCGCGCCCAAAACAGAAGAAAATCGCCCCCAGCACCCCGACGAGCTTCAGAAGTTGAAACTGTCCCTTGGGCAAATAGCCGAAACGCGCCGCACCGCGGATGGAGTGGTGATGACGCTCGGAGAGAAGTCGCTTCGGTTCGACTCCGGCAAGTCGGCCATTGCGCCTCAATATCGAGCCATCTTGAACCGCGTCGCAGGTGTCCTCACCCCGCTCAAGGGATATTCCATTTACGTATACGGATATACCGATGACAGCGGGACAAAGGAGCACAACCTGGAACTCTCCGCCAGTCGCGCCCGCGCTGTTCGGGCTGCGCTGGTTAAGGCGGGAGTCGATCCGAGCCTTATCAGCACAAAAGGTTTTGGCAAATCCAAGCTGCTTGTTCGCGATAGCAATGCCAAAGCGCAAGCGGCCAATCGCCGGGTGGAGATCGGCATTGTCTCCGCCACCCAGGTATCCATCAAGCAGGCCACCTCGAAAGTACCGACAAAACCATGATTACGTGTAGCAGCGGCTTTACGCCGCTGTCCTCACGCCGCCAGCCTGGTGCCCCAGGTTGCGCTTTTCTACCTGGGGCCTTGGTTTTCTCCAAATCGCTCATCCCCTGTATCAGCATCGCAGAACCAGCTCCCGCATTTAGTGCAGTGCACCGGGGCGCTTCAACGTTACAGCGCTCGCCAAAACGCCTGAGTGTGCAATTTGCGTGCAATCGATATTTCAAGCCGCGCGCTAACAGCGGGATGGAAATGAGCAACGGTTCGGAGAACCTGCGTTCAACAAGATCGGCCTGGTTGGCCTCGGTAAACCACTTTTCCCGTAAGGCGACTTACCAGGAGTTGGGCCTAGCACATCTGTTGGACTGCCGCTGAGTATGATGTGGGCCGCACCAGCCCACGATTGTCAGCGATCAGAATGCGAAGTTGCTTCATGTTCGCTTTCCTCCGAAAGGTATCGTCACGCGCACGGTCGTGCCGTGACTGGTGGATTCGATCTCGAGACGGCCGCCGATCAGTTTCACTCGCTCATGCATACTGGGGATGCCGACACCAAGTTCAAACCCAGGCTCTTCTTTCCCTCTTTGTTCACTAGTAGAGAGGCCACGCCCAATGTCGGTAATTTCCAACTTAAGCCCCGAGTTTCGATACATTCGTATTTTGGCTCGGTTGCTCCCTGAATGGCGGTGGATGTTGGTGAGGCTTTCTTGTACTACCCGGAATAACGCTAGCTCGATCTCTCGTTCCATCCGCCCGACACGCGGCGACAGCTCCAATTCCACCCGGATCCCAGTCCGATTGTTGAAGCCCTTCGCATAGTCACGAATCGCGTCCTCTAATCCGGCGTGATCCAACACGGGTGGGTGCAACATGTAAGAAAGCGTGCGCACTTCACGGATGCACTTTTCCGCTAATGCGTTACACTCGGAAATAAGCAAACGTTTTTTTCGCTCCTTCGAAGGAGTCAATCCACTGAGTTGACCTAGCATTGTTGCTAAGGCGACGAGATCTTGGCCTGTAGAGTCGTGCAAATCCCGGGCGATGCTTCGTCGCTCTTCGTCTTGCGACCGCAAGAGTTGGCCCGAAAGCTGTCTCAATCTCTCTTCGGCTCGTATCCGCTCGATGCCTTGGGCTATCGCGTCGGCAACCGACCCGAGGGTATCTAAAATTGTCCGTGTGATGGAGTGCTTGAAAAACATGCCGACAACTCCGATAACACGCTTGCCGATTACTAACGAATATCCGGCGAAAGCTACTAGTCCCTCCCTCTTTGCCCATTTCTTGTCGTGTATGCGCGAATGGTGGACAATGTCGTTGTTAACATACTTGGTCTTCTTCCGTGCAATGTGGCCGATTTCCAACTTTCCCAGGGCAATCCGACTGTAAGTGCCGTTGATACGGGTGTACATCCCTGCGCTCGCCTGGAGTTCAAGAACTTCCTGATCATCGTTCAATAGCCACACGCGGACGAACGTAGCCTCGACATGTTTGACAATCGCTTCAGCGCATTTCTGCAAAATACGTCTCAGGTCCATCGCGCTTGCTAGAGCGGACCCAACGTCAGCCCGAAGTGCAGCTTGAGACGCGAGCGACTTTAGAGCCTCTCGCTCAAGGTTGTGACGCCTGCTCTGCTTCGCGGAGAGATTTCGGCGGGCACACATACGCTCGATAATAATTCGATAATACTCGTCACCGTCTTAAATGACAGCGGTAATTGGGCTGAGGCCGGAAAACCGTTCTGGCAGGCCTACCATAAACTCCTAAGTCCTGTTTAACGCCGTAACCGTACAATTGCCGATCAGCGTTTTCCGCTCTCGGTAAAGTCCAAATTCACCGGATTGTCTGGAATCTTTCTATCGCCCGCGCCTGTTGATGGAACGTCCGCCCCAACAACATCGAATTTCGTACCACTCAGCCAAACCTTCCCGGCACCGTCAAGTAGAATTCCAAAGGATATGCCAGTCGAATCCGGCGGAACGTCCAAAACCATGTCGTACCGCTGCCAGTCTGTCGTACCTTTGATGGGTCGGTCTTGCATGTTGTCAAACACAACCATGTCCTTTCCTTTGTCAACCCGCATCCATAGCCCTGCCCAACTCACTACTTCTTGTGACTTGACGAGTCCGCTGAGGCGCACCTTCTTGCCAATGTAGCGTTCTGCTCGGACGCTTTGCATAAGGAGCACGCTGAACACGGCGTGAATAATGAGGATTCCGACGGCTGCGGCAACGCACTTCTCGAAGAGCGAAAGCGAAACAGCTTGTCTTAAGAGATCATTCATCCAGCCACCCTCACTCCCAGTTTGCCGTTAAAAGGCGAAGCAAATCAGGAAAACGCACTAACCTTTGCCGCCATCATCGAACTCCGGTTCCTCGCCTTCGATGCAATCATTGCAAACCACCTGCTCTTTTCTGGTTTCTGAGCAATTCTCACACATGGCTGTCCCGCAATA
>Ga0210383_10002883_pt1 | contig 15505 bp, 14 predicted proteins | sample IncBWC14OmetaG_FD_160072 | JGI IMG/M metagenome (GOLD analysis project Ga0210383, IMG submission 160072) | Forest soil microbial communities from Barre Woods Harvard Forest LTER site, Petersham, Massachusetts, United States - Inc-BW-C-14-O ...
GCTCACGTCGCTGGCGGGCGTCAGTAGTGCCGAGCGCCGCGGCGAGGCGGTGATCCTGCACTGCGCCGACTCCGACGCGGCGATCAGGGCGCTGCTGGACGTATACCCGGGCGCCCGCGACATCGAGATCGCCGCGGCCGGCCTCGAGCAGGCCTTCCTCACACTCACCGGCGATGAGCCCACTGATGGTGGTGGCGGGCTCGCGGCGCCGGGCGGGAGCGAGGGCGGGCTTCCGGCGCCGGGCGGGAGCGAGGGCGCGCTCCCGGGGCCGCGCGGGGGCGGCGCCGGCACGGAGGCGTTCGGCTGATGACGCTCACCTACCTTCGCTACGAGATGCTGCGCACGCTGCGCAACCGCCGCTTCTTCCTGCTGTCGCTGGGCTTCCCGCTGATCCTGTTCTTCGTTATTGCCTCGCCCAACCGCCACGTGCACAACTTCGACGGCTCCGGTATCTCCTTCCCGCTCTACTACATGGTCGGAATGGCCGCGTTCGGAACGATGAGCGCGGTGCTCTCGTGCGGCGGGCGCATCGCCGCCGAGCGTGCCGTGGGGTGGAACCGGCAGCTGCGCATCACGCCGCTCTCCCCACGCGCCTACTTCCGCGCGAAGGTGATCACCGGCTACATGATGGCGAGCCTCACCATGCTCGCGCTCTATGCCGCGGGGACGTCGCTGGGAGTCAGCCTCACAGCGTCCCAGTGGCTGAGGATGACCGGGCTGATCCTCGTGGGTCTGGTGCCGTTCGCCGCGCTCGGGATCATGCTTGGGCACATGCTCACCCCTGACTCCATCGGACCTGCGATGGGTGGCGGGATCTCGCTGCTGGCACTGCTCGGAGGCATTTGGTTTCCGCTGAGCGGCCACGGCTTCCTCCCCGAACTCGCTCAGTTCATTCCCTCCTACTGGCTGGCTCAGGCGAGCCACGTCGCCCTTGGCGGCCAGGCGTGGAGTACCAAGGGCTGGATCGTGATGGCTGCCTGGACTCTCATCCTCAGCGCGCTTGCCGCGCGTGCCTACCGTCGAGACACCGGGCGCGTGTAGGGAAATCACCAGCTGTGAACTCGCGATTCAGGAAGCGGCGATATGGTACGCGAGTGACCTCAGGTAACGGAGCGTCTCTCACTATCAAGATCGCTGTCGCGATTGCGTGCATCGTCTGCGGGTACCTGACCCCTGCCGCGTACGCCGCAAAGGGCTCGGGGGGCTTCACCAAGGAGAGCGTCCCGGCCTACGAAAAGCAGCTCGCGGTCGGCGAGATCAAACAGGCGACCTTCAACCCGCCCAAGCACACGATGCGCTTGACCTTGAAGGACGGGGCTCATTTTCACGTGCTCTACCAGAGCGGCGAAGAGCCGAAGCTCCGCGCGGCGCTTGCGAGCAACGGCGTCGTCTTGCCAAAGGCCGCCAAAGCTCACGTCAGTCACAAACTCCGCTACATCGCCGGTGGCGTTCTGGTGGTCGTGCTGATCTTGATCGTGGTCGGACTGGCGACGATTCGTCGGCGTAGGCGCGCCGCGATGGCTTACTAGCTGCCGGAATACATGCTGCCATGGCGCGCGTCACGTAGATAATAACGAGACTCAGTCTTATGATAGGTTGGTCGGCAAATGCACCGACGAGACCTATCATGGCGCCGACCAGGCCTGCCATGGAATCTGCGTGAGCTTGGTCGCAGAGCCACGCGTACACGTATCGCCGCCACCATAATCCTGCTTGCGCTAGCCGCCTGCACCAGCGCGTGTGGCGGCGACGGGCGCGCAATCGGCGCGGACGGCAAGATCCTCGCGGTCGGTGCCGAGAACCAGTACGCCAACGTGATCGCGCAGGTTGGCGGGCGCTACGTGCGTGCGACGGCGATCGAGAGCAACCCAAACACCGATCCGCATTCCTTCGAGGCCAGCCCATCGATCGCCCAAACCGTCGCCGACGCTTCGCTGATCGTGCAGAACGGGCTTGGCTACGACACCTTCATGGAACGGATCGAGTCCGCTTCCGGGGGGGTGGGATCCAATTCTTCGCGCAAGGTGATCGACGTGCAGAAGCTGCTCGGGTTGCCCGATTCCACCGCCAACCCGCACCTTTGGTATAAGCCGCAGACGATGCCCACGGTGGCGAAAGCCCTTGCCACCGACCTGTCTGCTCTGGCGCCCGCTCACGCCGCCTACTTCCAGGCCAACGCGGTCCGCTTCGAACAGTCACTGACGCCTTGGCACCAGGCGCTCCAGCAGTTCGCCCGCCAATTTCCGCGCACTCCAGTGGCGACCACCGAGCCCGTCGGCGACTACATGCTCGAAGCTGCCGGCACCGTCAACATGACTCCGTTCCCCCTGCAGGCGGACATCATGAACGGCCTCGACCCCGCGCCTGAGGACGTGACGCTGCAGAACGGCCTGTTCACCGGGCATCGGGTGAAGGTGTTCCTCTACAACCAGCAGGTCACCGACTCGCTCACGCAGTCGTTCCTCGAAGAAGCCAAACGTAGCGGCGTACCCGTGGTCGGTGTCTACGAGACGATGCCCACACCCGGCTATGACTACCAGTCGTGGATGCTCGCCGAGGTGCACGCGCTGCACCGGGCGCTTGCCGAAAAGGTCTCCACGGAGAAGCTGTGATGGGCCGGAGCCAGGTGCGCAGTAGCGGGCGGAGCGGCAGCGGCGTTCCGCCGGGCGGTGGCGGCGATGAGATCCTCTCCGTGCAGGGCATCGACGTGCGCCTCGGCGGGCGCGAGATCCTGCGCGATGTCAGCTTCGCCATCCAACCAGGGGAGCTCACCGGGCTGATCGGATCGAACGGCGCTGGCAAGACCACCCTGTTCCGCGTGATCCTCGGCCTGCAGCATCCCAGCGCCGGGCAGGTGCTGCTCGACGGTCGTCCGCGCTCACGGCGCAACCCGCTAGTCGGCTACGTGCCGCAGAAGTTCCTGCTCGACCCGGACATGCCGCTACGGGCACGCGACCTCGTTGGCCTTGGCCTCGATGCGCACAAGTGGGGCATCCCGCTCCCATCCCGCGCCCGCAGGGCGCTCATAAACGAAATTCTTGCCGCGGTTGGCGCCGAGCATTTTGCCGACACGCGCGTCGGCCATCTCTCCGGCGGCGAGCAGCAACGCGTGCTGATCGCCCACGCGCTGATCGCCCAGCCCAAGTTGCTGCTGCTGGATGAGCCGCTCGCCAACCTCGACCTGCGCGCCAGCCAGGAGGTGGTGGTGCTGCTGGCCCGGCTCGCCAAGGAGCTCGGCGTTGCGGTGCTGATCAGCGCCCACGAGATGAACCCGCTGCTGCCCGTGATGGACCGTATCGTCTACATCGCCGCCGGGCGGGTCGCCAGTGGCACCACCGCCGAGGTCGTGCGCGCGGACGTGCTCAGTGAGCTCTACGGCAGCCACGTCGACGTGCTCAACGTGCACGGACGCGTGCTCGTCGTCGCAGGTGCGGCTGAGGACTCCGACGGATCGGCGGCCCATCGGCACGGCCACGACGTGGTGGTGCCAGGGATGGAGATCGTCTCGTGACACAGGTTGCGCCATGAGCGCGCTCGCCGGCAGCCAGTTGCTCTGTGGCGAGCTCGCGCCCATCATCGAGCCGGGATTCTTCTCGAGCGTTGCCGTGCACGTCGCTGTCGTCATCGGCGCCGTCGCGGCGATCGTGGCGGCGGCCGTGGGGATCTTCACCGTCATGCGCAGCCAATCCTTCGCAGGCGAGGCGCTCGGGGACATCGGCACCGCCGGAGGCTCGGCCGCGTTCCTCGGCGGCGTCAGCGCGCTATGGGGCATCGTCGCATTCGACATCGTCGCCGCGGCGGTGATGGAGCTGATCGGCATTCAGCGCCCCCGCGGGCGCGACCTCGCGACGGGCATCGTGCTCGGCGCGTTTCTCGGGCTGGCCGCGCTGTTGCTGTACCTCAACACCACCTTCCACAACACCACCGGCGCCGTCAACACGATCCTGTTCGGCTCCGTGTTCACCGTCGCCCGCTCGCAGATCCCCGTGATCGCGGCTCTCAGTGTGGTGGCCTTGGTGATCGTAGCGGCGCTGTATCGGCCGCTGCTGCTTAGCTCCATGAGCTCAGAGATAGCCGCTGCACGGGGCATCCCCGTGCGCCTCATTGGCGCCGCCTACCTGTTGGCGATGGCACTTGCCGTGGCGCTCGCGTCGATGACCATCGGCACGATCCTCTCCACCGCGCTGCTCGTCGGCCCCGCCGCAACCGCGCTACGCCTGACCAAGCGCCCGGGAGTGGCGATCGCAGTGGCGGCCATGCTCGGCGTGGGCGCCATGTGGCTGGGTGTCCTGCTTGCCTACGACAGTTTCTACTGGGCGCCCAACAGCAAGACCTGGCCCGTCAGCTTCTTCGTCGTCACGCTCATCTTCCTCGCATATCTCATCTCCGGCCTGCCGGCTTGGCTCGGCGCTCGCTCGCAGACAGCGAGGGCATAGATGTTCTCCGGCTTCATGGTCAACGCTTGGACGGTCGCCTCCATCGTCGCCGTCGTCGCCGGTGCGGTCGGCTTCTTCGCCGTACTGCGCGGCTCCGCGTTCGTCGCCCACGCCGTGCCAAATGGCTCCTTCGCCGGCGCTGCCTGGGCAAGCCTCGTCGGGATCAACACGCTCGTCGGGCTTGGCATCTTCTCGCTGCTGGGGGCACTCGGCATCGGCTTACTCGGCAGACGCGGGCGTCACGACGTGGTGACCGCGCTCGCGCTCGTGTTGATGCTCGGGCTCGGCTCGCTGTTCCTCAGCTTCAGCGGCGAATACGCCCCGGAGGTCACCTCAGTGCTGTTCGGCGAGGTGCTCGGCATCTCCGCCAACCAGGTCGCGCCCACCGCTGTACTCGCGCTCGTATGCATCGCAGCGATCGCGGTGCTCTATCGCCCACTGATGCTGTCATCGGTTCTCGGCGAGGTAGGCGAGGCGCGCGGGGTGAGCAGCTTTCGCATGGAGCTGTCCTTCCTGGCGGTCGTCGCGTTGGTCGCCACGATGACCGTGCCAGTCGTCGGCACCACGCTCATCTTCAGCCTCATGATCGGAGCGCCTGCCGCCGCGCGATCGCTCACCGATCGCCCGTTGCTCGCAATGACGCTGTCCGTCGCGATCGCGCTGGTCACCGTCTGGAGCGCAATTGCCGCCGCATATACGACCGACTACCCCGTCGGCTTCTTCGTCGGTGGCGTCAGTGCCGGCGCGTACACCGTCGCTCGCGCATGGGCCGCCTGGCGTAGGCGCCGACACGTAGATGCTGGCCCAGCGTTTGGCACATCCACTCCCACCGCCGCTCTACCATCGTGACATGAGCATGCACGCCAATCAGCGAGCCGACTTCGAGGGCCTTGCCGGCGCCGGCGCGAGCGCCCGCGGTAACGCGGATGGCAACGGCGAGGCCGATGGCGCGGCGGAGTGGATCCAACGGGCAGAGGCAGCACTCACCGCCGCCGGGCGCAAGCGCGGCGGCGCGAGACATGCGCTGCTCGAGTTGCTTGCTCGCCAGATGTGTGCACTTACCGCCCCCCAGATTGAGGACGCGCTACGACGGCAGTCTGAGCGCCCGGTCAGCCGCGCGAGCATCTACCGCATCCTCGAGCAGCTCGAGGGGCTTGGGCTCGTGCAACGCGTAGAGACAGGCCAAGCGATGGTCCGCTACGAGCGCGTGTGTGAGCACCACGACCACCATCACCACCTCGTGTGCGATGAGTGCGGCGTCGTCATGCCCTTCTCCGATCCGGAGCTCGAGCGCGCGATCACCAAGCTCAGCGAACGAGTGCCACTGGCGGTCTCAGAGCACGAGATCGTGTTGCATGGGGCCTGTCGAGACTGTGCCGCGTGAGACTTGCAGCGTCCCGAAGGCACGACTCGACTTGCAGACAATTGGCAGCGGTGCGCCGCTAGGGGCGGTAGAATGTAAGTATGAAGTCCGCTCCACAGACTCCGCTGCTCTCGGTTGGTCATGAGGCCGAGTGGGCTGAGATAAATCGGGAAGAGGCCGAGCAGCTTCGCGCCAGCAATATGGCGTTGACGATGACCCAACGCTTGGAGGTTGGTCAGAAACTCTCGCAGCAGGCGGTTGAGCTCCTGGTTGCTGGTTATAGGGCTGGTCTTGTCCCCGAACGAGCCCTCTGGTCCTGATCTCGTCAGCGTCGTTGCTGACGCTGACGCGGTCGGGCTCAAATATGTCGTTATCGGCGGCTTCGCAGTAATCGCCCACGGTCATGTTCGTGCCACCAAGGACAGTGATCTGCTCGTGCCAGATGGTCCCGAGGCTGATGCGGCAGTGCTGCGTTTCCTCGAGTTGTCTGATGCCCGGCGACTGCGCGATGGCAAAGTGCTGACGGCTGATGACGTCGCTGCTACTCACCATCTGCGCGTAAACAGTCGCCACGGCATCATCGACATCATGCGCGGAGGGCTGCCACCGCTGGATTATGAAACGGTCGCCAGTCGTGCCGAAACCGTTGACTTTCGGGGCCGACCGGTGCATATCGCTGGCCTCTTAGGCCTGGTGGGCTTCAAGCGCCTCGCTCACCGTCCTGATCCTGATCGCAGCGATCTACGCAATCTAGAAGCAATTCATGGGCCACTCCCGATAGAGCCGATTCCTGGGCTAGACGAGTAACACCTATTCCCGATGATCAGGGCTGGCCCTCGGGAGTGGCCTTCCCGACAAGTAGCTGACTACGCAGCCCAGCGCAAACACGGCCACCACCAAGAGAACCGGGCCGGAGTCCTCAACGAAGGCTCCGATCACGCCGGCTGCGAGCCCACCGGCGAGCGCTGCAAGCCAGGCTGGATCGCCGTTGACGGGGGCGAGCAGGCGAGCGCGCCAGCGTAGGCCCAGCCCCGTATACACGAGCGCAAGGCCGGTAGCCACTGGCATCGCGCCTTCGCGCAACTCTCTCCACGCGGCGCTGTAGCGGCGCACGACGATGTCGCGCAGATCGTCCGCTGAACGGGCATCCAGGACGCTGCCCGTGAAGTGGCCACTGCCGTGCGCTGTCGCGAGGTCGATTGTCGCCAATCCCACCAGCCCCACGATCGGGCTCGCGAGTACCATCAGCGTACGCTTGCGGGTGGGCACGCCGGGCACCAGCATCGCGGTGGCGATGGCGGTTGCGAAGCTCACCAGGATCACGCCGCCCACGCCAGCGCCGATCCGCGCCGAGCCCTCAACAATGGCGAGGATCGCACCGACAGCGACCATCGTCAATGCCGCCCGTGCGCCGCGCACGGATGGGTAAAGCGCTGCCGCGACGGCCGCCAGCACGAGTACCGCCAGCCCTGACTTCAGCTCGTTGCCGAAGCCGTAGAAGCGCGCGCCAAGGATCGGGTCCGGGCCGAGCAGCGAGCGCACCAATAGCTGCGTGCCCGCCAGCGCGTCGAACGTGAGCCCGAGCACGGCTGCGAGCGCCGGTGCGAGCACGGCGCGCGGCCAAGGCACCAATGCGTCGGTCGCGGCGCCAAGCGCCATGCAGACGAGCGCGATCGTCGCGTACTCCACGGATGCGCTCGGCTCGAGTGCCGCCGTGATCAACACCGCCACTGGTGCCCATAGAACCCCGAGCGCACCCGCGCGCATAGCCCAGGCTCGTGCTCGGCGCCTCGGCGCCGCCAGCACCAGCAGCAATGCCCACGCGCACAGCAGGAAGCCAAGCGCCTTCAGGCGCCTGCTCCCGATCACCCGCAGACGCGCCATCAGGCTGCGCAGGCTCGAAGAGCGCAACGGGCCGTCCGTCACGATCGCCTTGCCGCGCATCTGCGATGTGGCAACCTCGCTCAGGTGCGCCAGGATCGTCGGCGCCAAGTCAAACGACGCGATCAGCCCGCGCTCATCGGTGCTCGGCGAGCTGAGCTCCTTCGAGCCCCCGCCCGGTAGTCCGGCGGCAGCGCTCCACAGCAACTCGCCGGCAGTCGCGCCGGCGACGCGTTGCACCACGAGCAACAGCTCGCCTGGCGGGCGCGACTCGCTCAGCGCCAACAGCTCGGCACGTCCCTGATCGCCGCCCGGAAGGTCCGCTACGACCAGGTGTCGGTGGCGGCTGGCGCCGGCCACGCGCGCAGGCAACGTCGCGGCCGGGCCGAGTGAAACGCTCGCGAGACGGCCGTCACGGTCTGCCGCGAGCACCCCATCCAGGTCAGCTGCTCCCGTGACCCCCACATAGCTCGCTCCGCCCGGGATCTGGCTCGCGAGCAGACCCGGCCGCAACAGTTGCGGGGCGCTTTCGGCACGCTCGCGCGCTGCCTGCCAGCCGGTGACGAACCCTTCCGTGCCGGAGACCGTCAGCGACAGTCGCGGTGGGCGCGCGTGTGGATAGGCAGAGCCGGCAACGCGTGCGCCCTGGCTGATATCGAGCAGCATCTGCGCGGGTGAGTATTCCCCCTGGCTGGCGGACATGACACCCACCGACAGGCCAGCGATGCTCGCAAGCTCACGCTCGCCGGTGGGCACGAACACGAGCAGCACCGAGCCGTGTGGCGGAACAGTCCGTGCCAGTGCGCCGGGTGCCCCCGCGGCAAGTGCCACCGCCAAGAGCGCAAGGGCGAGCGCCGCCCTCCGCCGCAGTTGGCTCAGCCTTCCGCTCCCTCTGTCGCCACGCCGGCCCGTGCCCGCGTTGCAGGCGTGGTTGGCAACCCCGTCCCTGCGGGATTCCCGCCGTGGTCCTCATCGTGCTGCAGCGTGCCCTCGACACTCACCCGTGGGATCAGGCGGTCGAGCCAGCTCGGCAGGCTCCACGTGATCCTCCCGATCAAGTGCAATGTTGCCGGCAGCAGCATGCAACGGACGACCAGCGCGTCGAGGAACACCGCGCTTGCCAGGCTCAGCCCGAACTCCTTGATCACGCGTTCTTCGCCGAGCACGAACGACAGGAACACGCACACCATGATCGCCGCCGCGGCCGTCACCACACGCCCGGTCAGAGCCAGCCCTTCAGCGACCGCGCGTGGATTGCTACGCGTGATCGTCCAGCGTTCGTGCATGCGTGAGACCAGGAACACCTCGTAGTCCATCGACAGCCCGAAGACGATCGCGAACAGCATCACCGGGATGAACGACTCAATTGGCCCCTGCTGGGTGCCCATCAGCGATCCGAACCAGCCCCACTGGAAGATCGCCACGATCACGCCCAGCGACGCGCCGATGCTCAAGAGGTTCATCACGGCGGCCTGCAACGGGATCACGAGCGAGCGGAAGACGACCAGCAGCAACAGCGCTGAGAGCAGCACGACGACGCCGATGAACAGCGGCAGCTTGTGCGCGAGCACGGCCGCGAAGTCGACCGCTCCTGCCGTCACTCCGCCCACGTACGCCGTCATCCCCGTGCGCTTGGCGACGGGCGGGATCACGTGTTCACGTAGCTGCGCCACCAGTTGGCTGGTCGCGTATGCCTGGGGGGACGAGTGCGGGTAGACCGTGATCGTTGCCACGTCGCCCGCGGGATTGAGTTTCGCCGGTGCCACTGCCACGACGCCCGGCGTTGCGGCGATCGCCGCGCTCAACGTTTGCACCCGCGCCTTCTGTGCACTTTCCGCAGCGTTCGTCAGCACGCCATTCTCGGCGGCTTCCTGCTGCGGGTTGGGGACTTTCGCGACGACGAAAAGCGGCCCGTTGAAGCCTTCGCCGAAGCCCTGCGCCAGCAGCTCGTACGCCTTGTGGGTGGTCTGGTTGGCTGGGTCGTTCGACGCATCGCTCGATCCCAGCCGTAGCGCGGTTGCCGGTGCAGCGATCAACAGCATCACGAGCGCCGCCAAGCCAGCGATCGTCCACGGCCGTCGCTGAACAAACGCGCTCCAGCGCATCCACATGCCGCCGCTGCCCACCGCGCCATTACCCACCGGCACTGGCGTCGTCCTGCTCGCGCCGGCCTGCGCTGCCGCGCGTGCGCGTGCTCGCGCGCGGCGACCGCCGGCGGCCACGCGTCCACCGGCTAGCGTCAACAGCGCCGGCAGCAGCGTCAGCGAAGCGAGCATCACCAACAGCACGCCGATCGAAGCCGAGATCGCGACCCCGTACAGGAAGTCGACGCCGAGCAGCATCATCCCCAGCAGCGCGATCACGACGGTTGAGCCCGCAAACAGCACGGCCCGGCCGGCGGTGTCGATCGCCCGCACGACCGACTCACGCGAGTTCTGGAACGTCGATCCGGGCGTCGCGTAGGCCTCGCGAAAGCGCGTGAGGATGAAGAGCGCGTAATCGATCCCCACGCCCAGCCCGATCATCGCCGCGAGCTCTGATGAGAAGTTGGGGGTATCGACCACGTGCGTGAACAGCGCGATCACGCCGAGTCCCGTGCCCAGACCCGCCAGCGCCGTCAGGATCGGCAGGCCCATCGCGATCAGCGAGCCGAACGTCAGCAACAGGATCACGATCGCCGCGAGCAGGCCAACCGCTGTGGATATCCCAAAGCCGGGTTTTTTGGTCGCCTCGATCGCCTGTCCGCCGAGCTCCACCTCGAGGCCCGGCTTGGCGGCTGCCTGTGCCACCGCGACGACTCGTTCCGGCGCGCTCACGGGCAGCAGATTGGCTTTCTCGTCGAACACGACCGTCGCGAAAGCGATCTGCCGGTTGGCCGAGATCGACTTGCCTGCGGCATCCGCATACGGGCTGATCACCGAGGTCACATGGGGTAGGCGTGCGACTTGCGCGAACATCGCTTGCATCCGCGAGCGCACCGCCGGGTCCAGCACGCTGCCCGAGCTGACCTTGTAGACGATCGTGTCGCGGTCACCGGCCTGAGCGGGGAAGCTGCGTTGCAGTAGATCCGAGGCACGCTGGGCGTCAGAGCTCGGCAACGTGAAGTTGTTCGAATATTCCGTGCCAGCGGACTGTGCGATGGCGTTGACGACGATCAACAGCACGACCCATCCGATCGCGACGTAGAGGCGATGCGTTGTCGACCAGCGGGCGAGTTTCAGCAAGACGGGACTCCAGACGGTCGGCGGGAAGGGGGTTTCGCTGACGGCGGCTCAGGGCAAGGTTAGCCAGTGGCGGGATGTCTCCCGGTAAGGCTATCCGTCATCTCAGTTGACGCTGGGATCAAGCGGCATGCGGGCGACCAGCGCATAGCTACCGCCCTTGCGCGTCAGCACCGCGCTCCACAACTCATCGGGCGCCTGCGTGAAGACATCCTCAGGCTGGGCAACATGTGCGATCCAGTCCTCGTTGGCAAGCTCCTCGTCGAGCTGCCCGGGACCCCATCCCGCGTGTCCCGCGAACACCCGTCGACGCGCGGTGGCCTCGGCGAGCTCCTCGATGCCGGCATCCGGTGCCGGGAAGCCAATGCGGCCGAGCACCAGCAGTCCCGCCGGCGAGGGGTCCAGGAACTCGGCCAGGAACACGACCGAGTCGGACTGAACGGGGCCACCCACATACACCTGCTCGAGCTCGCCAACGGCATCCTGCAACTGTGGCACCGTCTCGCCCACGGTCATGTTCGACGGCCTGTTGAGCACCACTCCCATCGCGCCGTCCGGGTTGTGCACGCCAATCAGCACCACCGTGCGCGCGAAGTTCGGGTCCAGCAGCGTGGGGGAGGCAAGCAGCAGCTGGCCCGCGAGCGATTCCGCCATCATCTGACCGAGGCTATCGTCCAGGTCTCCGCGCGTCGAGCAGACAGCGCGTTGCCGCGGCAGAAGAATAAGGAGTGATCGTGGCTGAGGTGCGGGAGTTCGATGTGGTGGTCGTGGGCGCTGGGCCGGCGGGGGAGGTGTGCGCGGGACGTGTCGCCGACGGTGGATTGTCGGTGGCGCTCGTGGAGCAGGAGCTCATCGGTGGTGAATGCTCCTTCTACGCGTGCATGCCCTCCAAGGCACTCCTGCGCCCCGCGCAGGCGCTTGCCGAGGCACGCCGTGTGCCGGGCGCTGCCGAGGCAGCCACGGGCGAGCTGGACGTCGCCGCGGTGCTGCGCCGTCGCGATGAGGTGATCCATGATCTCGACGACTCGTCACATATGCCGTGGCTCGAGGACCGCTCGATCACGCTGTTACGCGGTCACGCTTCACTGGTCGGGGAACGCGCCGTGAAGATCGGCGAGGAGCTACTGCATGCCAGGCGAGCGATCGTGCTGGCGCCTGGCAGCGCCGCCGCGATCCCACCGATCCCGGGCCTGGCCGAGGCCGACCCTTGGACGAATCGTGAGGTGACTACTGCCGCGGCGATTCCCTCGTCGCTGATCGTGCTCGGCGGCGGCGTGGTGGGAGTCGAGATGGCGCAGGCATACGCCTCTCTGGGTGCAAGCGTGACGATCGTCGAGGCGCGCGAATTCCTCCTCGCCGGCGAGGAGGAATTCGCCTCCGAGCAGGTCCGCGACGCGCTCGTGGCGGATGGTGTGGAGGTGATCCTCACAGTCAAGGCAACCGCGGTGCGGCGCGACCATGTGGAGGGGGTACGCGGTCCTGTGACCGTGGAGCTCGAGGATGGGCGCTCGCTCGTCGGTGCGGAGCTGCTCGCAGCCGTCGGGCGCCGTCCGCGCACCGACGAGCTTGGCCTCGAGTCGATCGGCCTTGCGCCCGGCGAGCCGGTGGAGGTCGATGCGACGCTGCGCGTCCCTGGGTACGACTGGCTGTATGTGGTCGGTGATGCCAACGGCCGTGTGCTGCTCACGCACATGGGCAAGTATCAGGCGCGGGTGGCTGCCGAGCACATCCTCGGGCGTCCAGGCGGGGATGCGATGCTGCATTCGGATGGTCGACTGGCGCCGCGGGTGATCTTCACCGAGCCTCAGATCGCCGCCGTCGGGCACACACTCGCGAGCGCCACGCAGGCGGGGCTGAACGTGCGGGCCGTCGATCAGCCGGTCGGCGGCAACGCCGGTGGTAGCTTCGTCGGTCACGACGCCCCCGGTAGCGTCCGTCTGATCGTGGATGAGGATCGCCGCGTGCTCGTCGGTGCGACGTTCACCGGCGTGGAGGTGGCCGAGTCCCTGCACGCGGCCACGATCGCCGTAATCGGCGAAGTGCCGCTCGAGCGCCTGTGGCACGCCGTCCCCTGCTTTCCCACCCGCAGCGAGGTCTGGCTGAGGCTGCTCGAAGCGTACGGTCTGTAATCGCGCTGCAAGGCTCAGGCCGATGAGCACGCGGGTGCGCATCACACGCGGGCGCGCATCAGTTTCGGTTCGACCGCATCCATGCCCAGGCGCATCCGCTAGGCTGGCCAGATGGCCAAGACCCCGCAGGTAGGCGAACAGGCACCCGACTTCGAGCTCCCAGGCACGGATGGGACATTCAAGCTCTCAGAGCATCGCGGCGAGCGAGTGGTGCTGTTGTTCTATCCCGGCGATAACACGATGGTTTGCACCAAACAGTTCTGCTCCTATCGCGATCGGGCTGAGGATTTCGCTGCGCTCGACGCCACCGTCGTGGGCATCTCATCTCAGGATCTCGGATCACACGAGGCATTCGTCGCCAAGTACGCACTCAACGTCCCGTTGTTGGCCGACGTGGATAAGCGCGTCGCGCGTGCGTATGACGCGTTCTCCCCCCGCTTGGGCGTCAAGCGAGCGGTGATCGTGATCGATGAGCAGGGCATCGTGCGGCATCGACACGACCACCTGTTGGGGCTGGACTACCAGTCGGTGGATGAGCTCAAAGCGGCGCTCGAAGCGCTGCCGCTCGCCACGTCGTGAGCTAGACGGGCTCCAGCCTCAGATCGTTCTCAACCTCGCCGCGTAGCACCGCGATCAGGTGCTCGAGATTGGTGAACGCCGCATCTCGCAGCGCCGCGTTAACGCGATCGTCGCTGTCACGGTCGGTGGAAGTCCAGAACTTTCCCCTACGGCTGCCCGCGCCATGGTGGTAGATCACATCGCCGTAGATGGCGCCCATCAGGAAGTGGACATTTAGCGCGTTGCTGCGCTCCAGTGGTGCGAGCGTACGTCCGCGCTTGGTGAACTCATAGGTAATCCTCTGCCCGACGTCCTGGTTGTGCTCGATCTCCGGTTGTGCACCCTCGCCAAAGGACACGTTCAAGGCAAGCAGGTCCGCCGGGCGCACGCACAGGCCGCTGACATGTATGAACGGTGCGATCGCAGGCGCCATCTCATTCCTGTGTACGCCTGATATCGCGGCGCCCCGCTCGCATTCACCGACGAGCACTTCCAGCCAGTCGTCGCGTACGGGGAAGGAGTCGTTGTCGAGCGTCACAATGTAGTCGAAGTCGTTTGCCACCTTGCGCGCGAGGTAATCGAGTGCAACCGGGTGAGAGCGTTCGAGTAGGCGAACGAAATGAGGGAAGGGGAGGCGATTGGCTATGCGCCCAAGGACCGCAATCCAGCGGGGCGGAAACACATATACGCGTGCGTGCTTGCGCATGAGTGCTCGATGCGATTTCAAATGCGAGTTGTCGAACACGAACACCTGGTAATCCCAGCCTTGGGAGTGACGCTCGACCTGGTCGAGGCACATACCGATCCAGGGATATTTGAGAGCTTGATCGAGGTTGAATCGCGCCCACCTGCCGCGCCTACGAAACCCGTTGACGATCAAGATCGCTATGCGGCGGTCTGCCGCGTGCCGATCGGGCTCAGTCGATGCGGTCATAGCCCCAGAGCGTCACAAGATCGCGATCCAGGTGTTGGCTCAACGCGAGCACCTCTGACTTGAGGCGTCGGCGCAGCTCGAGCACCAGCCCCTCATCGCTCGTGCCGGGGCTACCCATCAGCAGGCGTTCACGGATTGCCACGGCACGTCTCACGTTACGCGGCCCGAAGGCCTTCACTGTTCTGTTTAGCGCCCGCGAGAGCGGGCTTTGGCCCAGGGCAACCGCCTGGGAGATCTCATGTAGTCGCGGCGAGCGCACGACGACCGTCGGGTTTGCGTCCGTGACTTTCACCGGTGCGCTGTCATCGAGTTCCAGAAAGCGCAGGATCTTGCGTACCGTCGCCTCGTTGTCAGCGCGAAAGTCATCATAGATGAGCACCAGCAGTTGCTCGGGCGGGAACACCGCCTCGTAGCGGCGAAGCTGCTCGACGTAGCGCACATGCTCTGAATAGAGCAGCAGCTGGGGTCGGTGGGAGCGGCGCGGGATACGCTTGCCTTCGCGCCTGGCCGGCTCCAGCGCGAGGGCCTTGCGAAAGCTGCCTTGTGACTCAACGTGAATTTGCATGAGCTGCAGGTGTAGCGATTGCAGGAAGCTGGCAGGCTCGCGCAGAACGGCGATGATGCGCGCCTGCGGCTGCAGCTGAGCGATCGCAGCGGCGGCTGTGCGCGACCAAAGATATGAGGACGATGCCTCGCCCCAGCGCTGTTGTTGCCCGCCGTCAGCAAATAGCGCAAGGTAGGCGTCGAGTGTTTGCGGGACCTTGCCTGATCTCGGCGTCGCGAAGCGCAACCCCATGTCGCTTGAGAAGAACAGCGGCTCCTTGAGGTTGGGCATGAAGACCTGCGGTCGACCGCGCAGCATTTCGTATAGGGCGGTGGTCCCGCTCTTGGGATGGCCGACGATGAAGAAGTCGGGTATGCGCCGCTGCGATGAGGTCGCGGTGGCTCTCTGGTCAGCCGGGGACGACACCGCGGACCCCCAT
>Ga0210383_10002884_pt1 | contig 15501 bp, 13 predicted proteins | sample IncBWC14OmetaG_FD_160072 | JGI IMG/M metagenome (GOLD analysis project Ga0210383, IMG submission 160072) | Forest soil microbial communities from Barre Woods Harvard Forest LTER site, Petersham, Massachusetts, United States - Inc-BW-C-14-O ...
CTCGCCGGCTGCGGCTGCGTGGCGCAGGTACCTCGGATGCTGCGTCCTCGGCGGGAGCGCTTGCAGCCGCGGACACAGGGCTCGCGGAGCGTTGGCGACTGCGTCCGTTGGAGCGAGCGCTGGAGGGACGGGCGGGCGCGGCTATCACCTCGCCGCTCTCGTCCAGTAGCAGCGCAGTGGCAGCGGTGCGTCCGACCTGATCGATGCGCACCATTCGCTTCTCCCCCACATATGGTGCAGCCCCGGCGATGGAGATGATGTAGCCGTCGATTTTGGCGACTGCGTCGTCGACGTCGTACATGTGCGGCTCGACGATCTCCACCAGCACCTCGTCTCCCTGCCGGAACGGCAGCGCGCGCTCCTCGACCTCAGTGCGCGTGCCCATGAACGTGATCGCGAAGTGATCCAGCGTCAGCCCTTCGGAGCCCTCGAACAAAAACGACTTGCCGGTCTCGGCCTCTACCGCATGCAGTACCCGCGAGCCATGGCCCGTGAACTGGGTGCTGACCCTGGGATTGGTTTGGATCAGAAAAGCCTCAGCGTCGGGGTGCTCGACAGCGACGTCACGCAGCCTACGCTCGAATTCGATCGCGATCGTCTCCTCGGAGCGAATCACGCCCTCCCCCTCGCAGGTGGGACACGGACGGCTCATGATCTCGCGCACGCCCTCGGTGACGTTCTGGCGGGTCATCTCGACGAGGCCGAGCTTTGAGATCTCAGCTGTGAACGTCTTCGTGCGGTCCTCGTCGAGCGTCTTTCGCAGCGTCTTCATGACGGCGTCACGGTTACGCGCGCGCGCCATGTCGATGAAGTCGATGACGATGATGCCGCCGATGTCACGCAGGCGTAGCTGGTTGACGACCTCCTCGGCTGCCTCGAGGTTGGTCTTGGTGATGGTGTCCTCAAGCGCGGCGCCCTTGCCACGGCCGATGAAGCTGCCCGAGTTGACGTCGATGACGGTCAGCGCCTCGGCGTAGTCGATGATCAGATAGCCACCGCTGGGTAGGTCTACGCGCCGTGAGAGCACGCCCTCGATTGCCTTGTCGACGCCATATGACTCGAACAGCGGCTCATCCTGCTGCCACAGCTCGACCCGCTCGACCAGCTCGGGGGCGGTGCGGGTGAAGAACGAGACGAGCCGGTGGTACTGCTGCTCGTCATCGACGATCGCGCGCTCGAAGTGCGCGGAGAAGATGTCGCGCACGACGCGCACCGAAAGGTCGGCCTCTTGGAAGACCAGGTCGGGGGCCGCCGTGTCCGCGACGCGCTTGACGAGGACCTCGTGAAGCTTGTGCAGGTACTTGAGCTCGCGTTCGAAGTCCTCGCGCTTGGCGCCGTGTGCGGCCGTGCGCACGATCACACCACCACCGTCGAGGCCGAGATTGGCGGTTTGACGGCGCAGACGCTCGCGCTCTTTGTCCTCCAGGCGCCGCGAGACGCCAACGCCCTCGCCGGTGGGTGCATACACCATGTAGCGCCCGGCGATGGTCAGCTCCATGGACAGTCGCGCGCCCTTGGTCTTGAGCGGGTCCTTGACGACCTGTACCACGATCTCCTGGCCCGGTTTGAGCAGGTCGGAGATCTTGCGACCGCTGCCACCACGCCCACGCCTAGGCGTCTCCACGCCGGGTAGCACGATCTCATCGACGTGCAGGAAGCCGTTCTTCTCCAGGCCAATGTCGACGAACGCTGCCTCCAAGCCAGGCAAGACGTTGTCGACCTTGCCCTTGTAGATGTTGCCAACGATCGAGCGTCCGCCACGACGCTCTATGTAGAGCTCAGCGACGCGGTATCCGGCCTCCGGGCCCTTGCTGCCGCGCTTGCGACCACGGCTGGAGGAGGAACGCGAGGCGGCGGGCGTTCCGCTCGCCTCCAGAAGCGCCACGCGCGTCTCCGCGCGGTCGACGCTGACAAGCACTTGCTTTTTCAATTTGATCCAGTCTTTCGGTATGGAAACGAGCCGGGCGTCGGGCGGATTGGCGCCTTGTCGACGAGCCCGCATGCACGCGGGGCACCCGATCGGGCGAACCCAGCGCGGCTGGGCGTAGAACCCAGCGGGGCTGACGGTGTGGTGAGGGACGCTCGGCGGGCATTTAGGTCTAGTGGCGCAGTACGCGGTCCTTCAAGGCTTGAGAGGCGCGCGCCTGGACATAGATCGATTGCAGCAGGCCTATACCCAACAAAGTTGCGATGACCGACGATCCGCCGTAGCTCATGAGCGGAAGCGTAACGCCGGTAATGGGCATGATCCCAATAGTCATCCCTACGTTGACAAAGACCTGAAACATGAGCATAGCCGCTACACCGGCGGCGATCAGCGAGCCGAACAGGTCCTTGGCCATCACGAGCACGCGCAGCGCCCTCGACAGAAGCAGTGCATACAGCAGCAACACGATGCCGGCACCGAGGAAGCCATAGCGTTCGCCTACGGCTGCGAACACGAAGTCGGTGTCGCTCTCGGGCACGTAGCCATTAGAAACCTGGCTGGTGCTTGCCTTGCGACCGGTCTTGCCGCCTGAGCCGATTGCGATCTTCGACTGTTCTTGCTGGTAGGACGGATCGGTTTCTTCCGTCCCTTCCTTTTGCACCTTGGCGGCGTTGGGATGGATGAAGGCAGTCAGGCGTTCCACCTGATAGGGCTTGAGCACGTGTATACCCACGGCCGGCGCGGCGACGAGCACGAACGCGATCGACACGCAAACCAGCGTGGCGAGCGCGGCGAGATGGCGCCAGGAGGTCCCCGCGACGAACAACAACATGCAGGCGATCGTCATGTACACAAGCCCCGAGCCGAGGTCTGGCTGGGCAATCACGAACATCGTCGGCACCAGCGCGGCGATCAATACGCGCACGGTCGTGTCGCGGTCGCGCAGCGCACGTGCACGCTCGACGATGAACGCCGACAGCGACACGATCAAGAGGATCTTGCCGAGCTCGGATGCCTGGAAGGAGAACAGCGGGAAGTTGATCGCGCGCTGGGCTCCTTGCGCTGAGTGGCCGAGGCCGAGCACCGCGAGGATGCTGAACAACAGGAATCCGTAGATCACGTTTTTGTACTCGCGCAAGCGCGAGTAGTCCAAGCGCGAGAGGCCGAGCATCATCAGGAAGCCGATTACTAGATAGACAATCTGGCGGTTGACGTAGTAGCGCGGGTTGCCGGGTATGAGATTGCGGGTGGCAGCGTTCAAGGTAACGATCGAGCAGATGCCAAGCCCGATAACCGCCAGCGCCAGCAGGGGGTCCAGCGGCAGGCGCAGTGTGCGCGGCGCCGCCACAGGGGTCTCATCGGGGGACTGGATAGGGCTGAGCGGGCTCAAAATGTCTTGGAGCTACCGGCGACGAACTTCTTCGGCTTTCCATACCACTGCGAGGCTATGAGGCGCGCGATCGGGGCGGCCGTTTCTGCGCCGAAACCGCCTTCCTCGACGGTCACGGCGATCACGATCGGGCGCTGGGCGTTGCCGAGATAACACATGTACCAGGACTGTTCCACGTGTCCCGCACGTTCGGCGGTGCCGGTCTTCCCATACACCGGATCTTCTTGTTGGTTCCAGCCAGTCCAAACCTGCGTTGAGGTCCCGCCGGGTGCACTCGTGGCCTCATGGATTCCTTCCATCACTAGATTGAGGTCTTCGTAGTCGAGGTGCACGTGATGGCTGGGGAACTTCAGCGACTGCACGAGGCTGCCGGTGGGTTCGTCGATCTGTTTGCCCAGGTGTGGGGTGACGACGGTGCCGTTGCCACCGTTGCGGTACGCGCTGGCGAGCGTGGAGTAGGCCACCGCCATCTGCAGTGGGTCGGTCAGCAGCTCGCCCTGCCCGACCGCTAGGTCCATGTTGTAGCCGACCGTCCACGGCGCCCCTGGTTCAGCCACGATGTAGCACGGGTGACCATGGTGAGCTTTGGTGCATTTGGCTTCAAGCTCGTTCTGTTCGGCGAGCCACTTCGGGTCGGGGATGATGCCCGGGAACTCGCTCGGCAGGTCGATCCCGGTCGGCTCGCCGACTCCAAGCTCGCGAGCCTTGTTCTGGATGATCTCGCCGCCGTGTTCGTTGGCGAGCTTGCCAACGGTGAAGAAGTAGGTGTCGGATGACTCCTTCAACGCTTCCACCAGCGTCGCCGCCCCATAGTCGGTGTGGCCGGCGTTGCAGAACGGCTCGCTCGATACATAGATGCACTGTCCTGCCCCAAGTCCCTCGCTCGGGGTTATCACTCCCGCTTCTAGCGCGGCCATAGCGGTGATCGGCTTGAAGGTCGAGCCGGTCGGGAACGCACCTTCGTCGGCGAGGTCGGTGAGGCGGCCTGGTTCTTCGCCGTTACGCCCTGAGAGTTCGTTGTATTCAGCTTCGGTGAGCGGTTTGGCAAATCTGTTGGGATCGAAGCTCGGGGATGAGCCCATCGCGAGCACTTCGCCGTTGAGCGGGTCGAGCGCGACGAACGCACCGGCGATCGCCGGTTTACCGCCTGCCCGCGCATGTTCCATGCCTTCCTGTAGGGCCTTTTCGCTGGCACGTTGCAGGCCCAAGTCGAGCGTCGTCTGCAGCGTGTGCCCCGCTTTGGGTGGCGTGGGCGCGAGTTTGCTGGCGACCGGCTGGCCTTCGGCGTTGACGGCAATCCGCTTGGCACCAGGCAAGCCGCGCAGGTAGTGGTCGTAGTAGTACTCGAGACCCGCCTGCCCGACGATCGTTCCAGGCTTGACGCCGCGGAAGGCACGCATCTTCAGCTCCGGTTCGTTCACCTGCCCGACGTAGCCGAAGACCTGAGCGGCCATTTCGCCGAGCGGGTATTCGCGAATCGAGACCGGTTCTTGGACGACGCCGGGGAATTCATTTGCGCGCTCGCCGAGGATCGTCAGGGCACCACGCCCGGCGGCAGTCTTGACGGTCACCTCCGCATACGGTGTGGCGGTCATCCCCTCCACCACGCGTTCGTCGATCTTGCGCGGGCTGACTTTGATCACGCGGCTGAGACGGTCGAACAACCGCCTGAGCTTCACCGCAGACTCTGGCAGCGGTGGAACAGCAACGCGCGGAGCACCGGTTGCCAACCGCAGGCGTCTGCGCTCCACACGTTGCGCATGCGTCAAGCGCCGAACCCCACCCAGGGCCGCCTCATAACCTGAAAGGCGCGTGACAGCGGCACGCCTTATGACTTCCGCAGCGTCGAGTTTTTCCTGGTATTCGGTCACTTGGGAGGAGATGCCGGCCGGTAGCTCCTCGGGCACGATCTGCACGGCGTTGGTGACAGTGCTGCCCACCAACGTCTGGCCTTCGCGGTCGAGAATCGCCCCGCGCGGGGCCGCGATCGGAATTTCACGTTCCTGGTTGGCGTTTGCCTGTGCGACGTACTGTTCGCTTGAGAGCACCTGCAGATACCACAGGCGGAAGAAGATCACGCCGAACATCACCATCGCCACGCCGCTGATGATGGCTACACGTAGCGCCAGCTGCGGCGACACTGGGATCCGTGGATCGCGTTTGCGGACGGGCTCGATCGCGCTCATCAAGACCCCCCGCCGTCACGGGCACGCAGGTGACTTGAGTCCCGCCCACCCAGGACGCAGCGAGCGTAGCGTGCTATGCACGCGAGCGAGCGAGGACGCAGATCCAGTGCCGGCATGCGTGCCCGTGCGCTCATGGTCGTGAGAGGGGGCTCAGACCACCGGTCGTGTACGCGCGCCGCCGGCGCCGCCGGCGCGGATCCTCCGGTAGCGCGCCTTCAAGCGCACGCCGTGTGAGTGCCCACATCGGTAGCGCCACGACCGTGTTGACGATCACCCCGAACACTACCTCGCGGAGCAGTTCAAAGCTGACAGGGGCATCGACGCCCAGCATGAACTCCATCAGCGAGTAGCCCACAAGGGCCACGGCTGAGGCGCCGCCGCCAACGATCAGGGGCGTGAACGGGCCTTGGGGATCGCGCAGCTCGCGCAGTCGTCCGCACCAGTAGCCGATCAGGGTAAAGATCAGTGACGTCAGCCCAAGCGTCTGCAGCAGCGCGAGGTCCACGAACAGGCCAACCGCGAAGCCACACACAGCTCCGACGGTGGAGCCGCACAGCAGCCCGACGAATGCCACGAGCAGCGAGGTCAGATCGGCGTTGACCCCGAACACGGGGACCTCGGAGACGACGCCGATCTGAAAGAAGCCAACGACCACCGCGAACGCGGCCAGGCGCAGCCCGAGTGAGCCGTTGATGCTTGCGCTCATCCTCCGACCTGGGTTGAGGCGAGCTGTTCGCCGGAGTTGCCGGCTTGTGCCGACGGCAGACTGGCGGCCAGCTTGCTGAGACCCGTCGCACGCGTCCCTGCCCCAGTCGTGAGCACCTGGACAATGTCCAGGTTGTGCAGATTCGCCGCCGGGTGCACGTTGACCGACTTGTAGGCGCTTTCTTCGTTCACAGAGGTGACCTGGCCAATCATCAGCCCCGGCGGATACAGCGATTCACCACCGGCGACAGTGCCGGAGGTAACGACGTATTCGCCGGTGTTCGCCTGCGCGTTGGCGGGCAGGTACCCGAGCAGTAGGTCGTTCGGGTCTCCCACCTTGGGCTGCACCAGCCCCGTCGCAGTGCTGGTGCCGATCCGAGCCGAGACGCCCATCGAGCTATCGGTGATCAGGTCGAGCTCGGCGCCGTCGGCGACCACCGCGGCGACCTTGCCCACCAGCCCTTCTTCGTTGACCACGGGGTCGTTTAGCTGGATCCCCGACGATTCACCCTTGTCGATGTTGACCGTCAAATACCACAGGTTCGGCGTTTTGCCGACCACGGTTGCTGTCACTGGGTGGTAGTCGCTGACGCCCAGTTGATCGAGATGGGTCAGCGCCAGCAACTCGCGATAGGCGCGTTTTTCGGACTGGTCGTCGACCAGTTCGCGCCGCAGTTTGTTGGTCTGCTTGAGCGACTGGGCCAGCCGGCTTTTCGCATGCAGCGTGTTGCCAAACCAGCTGAATAGATCGCGAACCGGCTTCAGCGCCTTGTTGGCGCCGTCCTGGAGAGGCGAGACGATCGTCAGGAAGTCCCGCTGCACGCCATGCAGACGCCCGTTGGAGGACTCGCCGAAATAGGCAGTCAGAAGCAGCAGTGAGAGCACGACGAGCAGTACGAGAACCGTTCGCCGACGCCGGACCGTCTTGTCATGCACCGATGGTTACCTTCCGAAGCGTTCGACCAACAGAGTACCCAGGCGCGTGGTTGGCTGAGTAGGGGCGGGTGGGCATCCCATCAATGCACCCGAGCTTCACCGCCGGCGTCGGTTGCGCGACGTCCGGTTGGAGCGGTGGATCGCCTCAAACTCCTCGAGCGAGCGCCCCGAACCGACCGCTACGCACGTCAGCGGCGACTCCGCCAGGTGCGCAGGCATCTGCGTCTCCTCGCGCAACCGCTCGTCCAGACCCTGCAGCAGCGAGCCGCCACCGGCAAGCATGATGCCCCGGTCCATGATGTCCGAGGCCAGCTCCGGCGGCGTACGATCGAGCGTCTCCTTGACCGCATCGATGATCTGCGTCAGCGGCTCAGCGAGCGCCTGACGGATCTCCTCGCTCGTCAGCACCACCGTCTTTGGTAGTCCCGCAACCATGTCACGCCCGCGGATCTCCGCCTGCAGCTCCTCGGCCATCGGGCAGGCCGAGCCGATCTCGAGCTTCAGCTCCTCCGCGGTCTGCTGACCGATCAGGAGCTTGTACTCCTTCTTGGCGTAGTTGATGATCGCCTCGTCCATCTCGTCGCCACCGACGCGAATCGACTGCGAGACGACGATCCCGCCGAGCGAGATGACAGCGACCTCGGAGGTTCCTCCGCCAATGTCGACGACCATCGATCCGGTCGGCTCGCCGACCGGCAGCCCAGCGCCGATCGCGGCCGCCATCGGCTCCTCGATCAGGTAGGCGGTGCGCGCGCCGGCCGACAGGCACGCCTCCTCCACTGCGCGCTTCTCGACGCCCGTCACTCCGGAGGGCACGCACACGACCACCCGCGGGTGCGCCCAGCGGTTCTGGTGGACCTTCTGGATGAAGTGCCGCAGCATCTGCTCAGTCACGTCGAAGTCGGCGATCACGCCGTCCTTCAGCGGACGGATCGCCTGGATCGTGCCGGGCGTGCGGCCGAGCATGCGCTTGGCCTCGATGCCGACCGCGTGCACTTCGCCGGTGCGCGAGTCGATCGCCACCACGCTCGGCTCGGAAAGCACGATCCCCCGCCCGCGGACATATACGAGCGTGTTGGCCGTCCCCAAGTCGACCGCCATGTCGCGGCCGCCGAATCCTGTCAGATAGCTGAAGATGCCCATGTATAACGAGAGTGGGCACGTTCAGATCCGGTCCAGCGTAGCCACGTCGAAACGCGCTCCAATACCAGTATCCATCGGGGCGTACCCGGGGCGCAGTCTAGCGGACTCCCCTCTCCACCCACCACATATGCCATCGGATTTGCAGATCGCGGCGGGAATGCTCAGGAACGCGCCGGGCGACCATGCCTGCGACGCCTGACGCAATAATCTAGTCGCTGTCAAATCGCTCGGGGTAGATCTCCCTGAGCGTCGACAACGGCAGCCCGACCACGTTCTCCTCTTCCCCGTCCAGTGCCACCACGAGTGTGGCACCGGCCCCCTGGATCGCATAGCCACCAGAGCGTCCCCGCCACTCATCCGTACCGACATACCAATCCAGCAGCTCTCCGTCGATGCGGCGGAACGTCACGCAACTGCGCGCCACAGCCGTTCTCTCTGCCACCTCAGAGCTCTCATTGACCAGCAGCAGCGCCACGCCGCTGAGCACTTCGTGCGTGCGCCCGCTGAGGGCGGCCAACGTGCTCCTGGCCTCCTGAGCATCGGCGGGCTTCCCATAGATCACCGCGTCGAGCACCACGATCGTGTCGCAGCCGAGGACCGCCTCGGCAACGCCGGGGCGGCAAACCGCGCGAGCCTTGCGTAGGGCGTTCTCGACCGCCACGCACGCCGGGTCCTCACCTTGCTCGAGCTCGCTCGCGTGCGAGACCCTGACCGTGAAGGGAACCCCCAAGCCCTCCAGCAGCGCTCGCCGCTGGGGCGAGCCAGAGGCAAGGACCAGTGGCGGTTGCGCGCCGACTGTTACTGCAGGTCTCCGAAGAACAGGGCGGCCTCGCGCGCAGCTGACTCGGGCGAGTCCGAGCCGTGGACCATGTTCGCGCCCATCTCGATCGCGAAGTCACCGCGGATCGAGCCAGGTGCGGCCTCCAGCGGGTTGGTGGCGCCGATCATCTGCCGCGCTGCCTTGACCGCGTCGGTTCCCTCCAGCACCATCGCGAGTATGGGACCCGAGGTGATGAACTCGACCAGCTCACCGAAGAAGGGTCGCTCAGCGTGCTCGGCGTAATGGTGTTCAGCCAGCTCGCGCGTGACGGTCATGTGGCGCAAGGCGACGATGTGCAGGCCCTTACGCTCGAAGCGCGCGATGATCTCCCCGCTCAGTCCTCTCGCGAAGGCATCGGGCTTTACGAGGATCAGTGTTCGGTCCATGGGTTCCTTTGTCTGGTTTGAGAGGTGTTCAGGAGCTCGGTCGCGGACGGCTGCCGCGACGTCCCGCGCGTGCGGGGCTCGCCGATCTGCGCTCGTTCGACGCGGTCGACGGCTCGGTGGCCAGCGCCGGCTCGACGGCCTCGTCCTTGCCATCCTCGCCGGCTGTCGGCAACTCGACATCCGTGAGCTCGCTATCAAGATCGGTACTTGAGCGACGGCGGCGCGAACGCGGCTTTGACAGGCCGGGGACATCGGCCTCGCAATACGGACAGATCGTCCACGCCTGGTCGAGTGGGCGCGAGCAGCTCACGCAGCGCTCCTTGAGCTTGCGCAGGCAGCTCGGACAGCGGATGAAGTCGTTCTCAACGCGATAGTCGCAGTAGGGACACAGCGTCTGGTCGAGCTGGCGCAGACGCGCCTCGGCGGCTTGCGTCTCCAGCTCGCGCTCGCGCACATCCTCCAAGAACTCCGGCGGCCGCAGGATCATGTAGACGATTGTCCCCACGAACGGGAACACCGACGCCGCGGCGCTGACGAGCACGAGAAATGGATCTGAGATCCGCCGGCGGGCGTCGGCGTAGGTCCAGTAGATCAGCGAGAAGTAGACGACAACGACAAACAGAATCAACAGATCGATCGCCAAGTTCAAGCCGCTGCTTTCAATTCCGAAGTAGGCGAAGGTAAGCATCGGCCGGCTGAGTTTAGAGAAACAGCCGGCCAAAGCCATAGCCAGCAGCGAAGAACACGAGGATTACGAGCGCAACGATCAGCGCGACTGCGCCAATCATAGTGAGCACCGACGGTCCGTCCTCGTTCATCTTGCAGAGCTTTCAGGACCCATGCGCAGACCCGGCGAGGTCTCCGCGCCAGCCAATCCGCCGATCAGGTCGCCGACCAGGTACACCGACCCGGTGGCCAACACCGAGCCGCCGTGCGCAGATGCCCAAGCCTGTGCCTGTTCGAGTGCGCGAGACGCTCGCGGCTCGGACACGCTTGCATCGAAACCGAGCTGACGGGCAAGCGATTGCAAGGCGGCCGGCGAAAGCGCGCGGTTGCTTGGGGGTGCAGTGAACCACGCCCGCTCTGTGACGGGCAGTAGCGCCGCGAGCATGCTGGCGGCGTCCTTGTCGTCGAGCACGCCCAGTACCAATGCGAGTGGTCCGGCGGGAAACACATCGGGGAGGGACTGCACGAGAGCGATCACCGCGTCGGGGTTGTGCGCACCGTCAACGATCGTCAGCGGATCGCGTGCAACTCGCTGCAGGCGCCCGGGAACAGCAGTGGAGGCCGCTGCCTGCGCGACCGCGTGCTCGTCCAGTGCAATGCCCGCCTGTTGCAAGTATGCGCCCGCAGCACAGCGAGCGAGAGCGAAGTTTCGTCGCTGAAATGCGCCGCGCGCCAACAGCTCGGGAACGGCACTGGCACTCTCGGCGTGCAGCACCCGGGCCTCTCGTTCGCGCGCGACGCGTTCGGCGACCTCAAGCGCCGGCGAAGCGAGAGCTTCGCCGAGAACAAGCGTCGCGCGCGTGCGCACCGCAGCTAGCTTCTCCTCGGCAATGTCTCTGACGGTGGGCCCGAGCCAACGGGTGTGCTCGAGCCCGACATTCGTGAGCACGCTGACAGGCGCATCAATCACGCTGGTCGCGTCGTAGCGTCCCCCCAAGCCCGCCTCGATAACCGCTACGTCAATTTCCTGACGGGCCATCTCCCACAACGCAGCCGCGGTGAGCAGTTCAAATTGGGTCACGTGATCGTCCTCGGCAAGCGTGCGATTGACGCGTTCGGCCGCCCACGAAGCGCGCGCAATTGCGCTGGCAAACGCCTCCGTGTCGAGTTCCCGTCCGTCGATGAGCACGCGTTCGCGATAGGACACGAGGTGCGGCGAGAGGTATGCCGCCGTACGCAATCCGTGGCACTCGAGGATCGCCGCAGCCATGCGTGTGGTCGATGACTTGCCATTGGTCCCAAGCACATGGACAGCGTCGAAGCGCTGCTCGGGTGAGCCAAGCACGGTCATCATCCGCCGCATGCGGTCCAGGCCGAAACGCATCCCGAATAGCTCCAGCGAGCGCAGCTGGCGCTCGGCCTGAGCCTCGGTCCAGATCGTGTCCTTCGACGGATTCATGTTCGGTGCCCTCCCCCGAGGCGCAGCCAGCAAAACGGGCTAGGTGTCGGGGTGCTTGCGCAGGTAGTCGATGAACACGGGACGCAGCGCCTCGCCCAGCTCGCCGTCGCCGCTGTGCAGTGCGTCGAGGATCTTGCCTTTGGAGAACTGAAGGTCGTAGTTGGACTCGCCCTCATCGCCGGCGAGTGCCTCCGCCGCGGGGATCAGCTTGAGCAACGTCCAGAAGAACTTGACGTCCAGATGCTTCTCCGCGCGGGCGACGGCGCGGTCGTGCAGATCCAGTGTGGAGAGATCCTCGAGAGCTCCGTCCATGCCGCTGTCAGCTGTCTTCCTGCTCGCCGTTCACGCGCGAGCGCCACGGCAACACTTGCGCCGAGCGCGGCCGCTGCGCGCCAGCCCTGCAACGTCGCGGGCAATGCCCTTGAGATCGAGCTTGCCTGCCAGCTTGCGCAGCTCCGCGCGTTCCTTCGCATTGAGGTTGCCCCAACGACCGCGGGAATCGCGAGCGAGCGCTGTCAGCCTTGCACGGTCCTTCTCCGAAAGCGAGTGCCAATGCCTGCGAACGACAACGACAGACCGCAGCGCCGCTGCCCACGGCAGTGCCTTCGCGCGCTCGCGCTTGGAATTTCCCTTGGAGGTCCTGCTCGATCTAAACACAATCGCGATGGTAGCGCTCAGCGCCGGCGCGGACGGCCAGCTGCGGCTACGCGGACTCCTCGTGCAGCGTGGCGTCGTCGGCTTCCTCGGGCGCCGCTTCGGTGACGAGCGTCGGTGTGAGGCCCTTTTCGACGGTCTCCTTGGTGACGACGCACTTCTTGACGTCGCGTCGCGAGGGCAGTTCGAATTGCACATCCAAAAGGATTTCCTCGATGATCGAGCGCAGGCCTCGCGCTCCAGTTTCGCGTTCGAGACCCTTCTCGGCGACGGCGATGAGCGAGTCCTCGGAGAACACGAGCTCGATGCCATCGAACGCGAAGAAGCGCTGGAACTGCTTGACAAGCGCGTTGCGCGGCTCGACGAGGATCGAGACGAGATCCTCGCGCGTGAGCTGGTGCACGGCCGACATCACGGGCAGGCGGCCAATGAACTCGGGGATCAAGCCGTACTCGATCAGGTCCTCCGGCAGGCATTGCTCGAACACTTCACCGGTGTCGCGCTCGGCCTTGGCCTCGATGGCTGCGGCGAAGCCGACGCCTTTATGGCCAATCCGCCGCTCGATCACCTTGTCAAGGTTGGCGAACGCACCGCCGCACACGAACAGAACATTGGTGGTGTCGATCGTCAAGAACTCCTGGTGTGGGTGCTTGCGCCCGCCCTGCGGCGGGACCGACGCCTGCGTGCCCTCGAGGATCTTCAACAGTGCCTGCTGCACGCCCTCGCCGGAGACGTCGCGCGTGATCGACGGGTTGTCAGCCTTGCGCGCGATCTTGTCGACCTCGTCGATGTAGATGATCCCGGTTTCGGCCTTCTTGACGTCGTAGTCGGCCGCCTGGATCAGCTTCAGCAGGATGTTCTCCACGTCCTCGCCGACGTACCCAGCCTCCGTCAGCGCAGTGGCATCAGCGATAGCGAACGGCACGTTGAGGATCCGTGCGAGCGTCTGCGCGAGCAGCGTCTTGCCGCAGCCAGTGGGTCCCAGCAGCAGGATGTTGGACTTCTGCAGCTCGATGTCTGAATCGCCAGACATCATCATCTGCACGCGCTTGTAGTGGTTGTAGACGGCAACCGACAGGGTGCGCTTGGAAGGGTCCTGCCCGACAACGTACTCGTCTAGTACGTCGTAGATCTCGCGTGGCTTGGGCAGGTTCTCGATGTCAAACGCCGGCGGCGCCGAGAGCTCCTCGTCGATGATCTCGTTACAGAGGTCGATGCACTCGTCGCAGATGTACACGCCGGGGCCGGCGATCAGCTTCTTCACCTGCCGCTGGGACTTGCCGCAGAAGCTGCAGAGAAGCTGCTCGTTGGAATCTGTTGGTCTCGCCATGTCGCTTGCTCCCTACTCCAACCGGCCTGTGCCCCGAGCTAATGCTCGGAGATCACGCGATCGATAATTCCGTACTCCTTGGCCTCATCAGAGCTCATGAAGTAGTCGCGCTCAGTGTCTTTGCTGACGTCCTCGAGCGACTTGCCGGTGTGCTTGGCGATGATCTCGTCCAGCCGGTGGCGCACATCGATGATCTCCTTGGCGTGGATCTCGATGTCGGTGGCCTGACCCTGGAAGCTCGAGGAAACCTGGTGGATGAGGATCTTTGCGTTGGGCAGCGCCATGCGCTTACCCTCCGCACCTCCGGCTAGCAGGAGCGCACCCATCGACATCGCGATGCCGACGCAGATCGTCTGAACATTGGGCTTGATGAACTGCATCGTGTCGTAGATCGCCAGGCCCGCATACACCGAGCCACCTGGTGAGTTGATGTACAGCGAGACATCCTTTTCGGGATCCTCGGACTCCAGGTGCAGCAGCTGCGCGACAATCAGGTTGGCGATCTGATCATCGACGGGCGTGCCGAGGAAGATGATCCGCTCATTGAGCAGCCGGCTGTATATGTCGAACGCCCGCTCTCCGCGCGAGGTCTGCTCGACAACCATCGGGACAAGTGGGCTCATATTCCTCGTCTTTGGCTCATGGTCCTCGCCTTTGTTTCGCCTCGCCGACCGGATTCCTCTAGAAGGCTAGCGACCCGGTGTCCACAATCGTGCAGGTGCGTCGCTGGAACCGCCCGCTGGCGCCGCGGCCGCAGGTGCCTGTTGGGCCTTCTCGGGCGTCCACAATTGCTCGCGTGCCTGCGCCTGCGCTAGCGGGATTGGCTTCGCGGCGCCAGCAACCAGGTCGATCGCCTGGCGGGCTGCGAGGTCCTCGCGCACCTCCTCCAAACGTCCAGCGCTGCGCAGGTCACCAAGCAGCTTCTGTGGCTCGAGCCCCTCACGTTCAGCAGTGGGGGCGAGCGCCTGCAGCAGATCCTCCTCCGAGGGATCGATGTCCTCGGCAGCCACGATCGCGGTGAGGACCGCCTCCCGGCGCAACGCCATCTCGGCTTCCGGCTCCATCTCGCCGAGGATGTCCGCCTCCTCGCGGCTGACGATCTGTAGGTATGCCTCCCGGGATATGCCGCGGTGTGACAGCGAGTGCAACATCCGCTCCCACATCTCACGCGCCCTCGCCTGGATCAGATCTGGCGTCAGTTGCACCTCGGCGCCGGCCACGGCCGCGTCGAGCGCCGCCTGACGGAACTCGGCCTCGATCCGCTCGTTCTCAGCCTCTGTTTGGCGGGCGCGAATGTCATCACGCAGCTCCTGCAAATCGTCGAATCCGGCGTCAGTCGCGAAGTCCTCATCGACCTTCGGGAGTTCCTTGAGCTTGACCTCCTTGACCGTTATCTCAAACGACGCCTTGCGCCCGGCGAGCTCTTTGTTGCCGTAATCGTCAGGGAAGCTCAGTGGCACCGTGCGGGTCTCGCCCGCGGCTGCGCCCAAGAGCCCCTCCTCGAAGCCGGGGATGAGGTTGCCGGAGCCAAGCTCCACCAGCTGATCGCGCCCCTCGCCACCTGCGAACGGCTGCCAGTCCTCGCCTGCGGCCGTATCGGCTGCGCCATCGCTGGAGTCGGGGGCGAGCGAGCCAACGTAGTCGACCACGACGAAGTCACCAGCACCAGCTGGGCGCTCGGCAGTCTGCAGTCGCGCTAGGCGCTCGCGCATCGCCTCGATCTCCTGCTGAATCTGCTCGTCTGCGATCTCTGGCTCGCGACGGCCCACCTCCAGATCCTTGTACTCGCCTAGCGTGGCCGCCGGCAGCACGCCGATCTCGATCGAGAACTCAAGCGCCTGCCCCTGATCGGGCAACTCGCCGAGATCCAACTGCGGATCGCCGACAGGCACGATTCCA
>Ga0210383_10002887_pt1 | contig 15496 bp, 11 predicted proteins | sample IncBWC14OmetaG_FD_160072 | JGI IMG/M metagenome (GOLD analysis project Ga0210383, IMG submission 160072) | Forest soil microbial communities from Barre Woods Harvard Forest LTER site, Petersham, Massachusetts, United States - Inc-BW-C-14-O ...
GCGCTATCGTTTGGGGCTGAGACTGTTCGAGTTGGGATCCCGAGCAATCGATGGGCTCGATCTTCGTGGACGTGCTCGGCCCTATCTCGACCGGCTGCAAGACGAATTTGGAGAGACCGTCTTCTTTTGCATTCTCGACGAGGGACAGGTTTTTTACATGGAGAAGGTCGAGTCGCAGCGCAGCGTGCGCACGGCTTGCACGGTAGGAAGCCGGGCACCCGCCTATTGCACAGCGGTGGGAAAGGCCATGCTTGCAGAGCTTCCGGATGTGGAGGTGAGTGAGATCGTGCGGCGGTGGGGGCTGAAGGCTGTTACGCCGAATACGATCACTACGGCTGGCGATCTGAAAGCCGAGTTGAAGGCGGTACGTGCGCGGGGCTACGCCATCGATGACGAAGAGAAGGAGGAAGGACTGCGCTGCATTGGAGCTGCGGTGCGTTCGCACAGTGGAAAGCCGGTGGCGGCCATGAGCATTTCCGGGCCGGCGTTTCGGATGACCAAGGAGAGGGTGCCGGAGATCGGCCGAGCACTGATGGAAGCCGCTAGCAGGCTTTCTGCCGAATTGGGTTACCAGGCGGCCCCAGAAGAGTTGCTTTCTAGCGCAGCTAATTAACAGGGTGTGAAGGACCCGGCGAAAGCCGGGCTTTTTTCCGCCCTTTTTTGAGAGTGGGATGCAGTCTCATAATGTGGTACGGACTGTCCGGCGAGGCGGACCTCGATAGAAGCAGTAGTAAAGACGTCGAGAGGTGCCCTGCACAACGATAGGAGAAGCCCATGCGCGGAAAATTCGGAGTGGCAGTGGTTTTCTGCTTGGTAGCCGTGCTGTTTTCCAGTGTTTTGAGTGCGCAACTCACCACGACCACGATCTATGGCCGAGTGACCGATGCGAACGGCGGCACGATCGCTGGTGCCGCAGTGACCGTAACGAACACGGATACAAACCTCTCACGAACGGCGCAAACGAACGCCGACGGGGAGTACCGCATCGAATTGCTTCCGGTGGGCAACTACCGGGCGGAAATCGCGGCCCAAGCATTCAAGAGATTCGTGCGAGCCGGCGTCGTGCTGGAAGTGAATGTTCCCGCGCGTGTAGACGCGATGTTGCAGTTGGGAGACATCAACCAGACTGTCACAGTCTCTGAGAGTGTACCGCTGGTGGACACCACCAGCCCGGAAATCGGGCGCACCATTGAGAATCAAGAAGTCGTTAACCTGCCGCTCGTAAATCGTAACGCGTATGAATTGCTGGAGCTCACACCAGGCGTTCAGAATAGCAGCTTCAATCCTGGCCAGCCGAATCCGGTCATCACCCTGGGTTACCCGGAGCAGCGAACCTTCATTAACGGCGGCGTGGATGGCGGGGCAGGATCGGTGAGCTACTACCTGGACGGCGGAATCAACATGACGGGTTTGCGGAACACGGGCAACATTCTTCCCAATCCGGACGCCATTCAGGAATACCGCGTCGAAACGAACAACTACAACGCGGAGTACGGGAAAATGTCCAGCGGCGTCATAACGGTGATTACAAAATCTGGCACGAACGCCTACCATGGCGGGCTGTTCGACTACTGGCGGAGCGATGCCCTGAACGCTGCTCCCTGGAGCTCGACTCTTGGCACTCCACCTCTGCGACGGCAGCAGTTCGGTGGGACTTTCGGCGGCCCCATCAGGAGGAGCAAGACCTTCTTCTTTGGCTCCTATCAGGGTCTGCGCCAGCTCAGCAGTTTCCTGTTCACCGGCGCGACGTTGCCCACAGCGGCGGAGGCGGGAGGAAATATGGCTGCCCTCCTCCCGGCTGGCGGTTCTTTACCGAGCCAGTACACCTGCGGTTCGCCAACCGTGATCTGCCCTTCGTTGCTGGATCCCGTTGCCAAGAAGCTGTTCACTTCAAGCGTTTTTCCCAATGTTCCCACGGCGGGCGCTGGCGCCTTCCAGGCGGTCGCCCCTAGCCCGTACAACACGGATGAGTTTCTGATCAAGGTGGACCACAACTTGACCAGCAACCAACGGCTCGGCGGAAGCTACTTCTACACCAGCGGAAATAATCTGGTCCCTCCGCTGAATTCCACCACCGGCCAGCCCAATGGCAACATCCCTTGGGACGTGCAGCAATTCACTTGGCGCCAGCAAAACGTGAACGTGAGTGATACTTGGACGGCCAGGTCCAATCTGACGAACCAGTTATGGCTCGGATACACGCGCAATATGGCTGGACGATTAAACCTGCCTGGCACATCCTTGGGCGATCTTGGCTCGGAATTCACTGTCCAAGGACCGCGTTCGCTGCCGCAGATCTCCGTAACGGGCTTCTTTACGGCAGCGAGCGCCATCGCCGGGCCCGTCGCCAGCTCGAATTTTTATTCCGTACGGGATGTGGTCAGCTATACCCGCGGCCGACATTCGATTTCTTTTGGAGGTGACGAAACTCTCGATAAAGACATTCAGCAAACCTTGTTGAACAATTACGGCGTGTTTGGTTTCAATGGCACGAACATAAAGGACGCCGTGTCGGGCAAGACTGTTGCGGTTCCGGCGCTCGCGAATTTCGTGATGGGTCTCGCGACGTCTGTCTCCCAGGACGCCCCGGTGACCGGTTACACGAACAATTGGAGCACCGGGCTTTTCCTCCAGGACAACTTCCGAATCTTCCCGCGTCTGACTCTCAACCTTGGTGTGCGCTGGGATATTCAGAGCCCGCCCACCGATCCCTTGAATCGTGGGACCAGCTTCCAGGTGGGGGAGCAATCGACGGTAGTGGCGGCGGCTCCCGAGGGCGCCCTCTTCAACGGCGATCCGGGCGTTACGCGCGGCATCGTGCCGGTGCGGTGGCACCATGTTTCACCCAGAGTCGGATTTGCATGGGACCCATTCGGCGACGGTAAGACTTCGATCCGGGGCGGTGCTGGAGTATTTTACGGCAGCGTTTCAGGCAACGAATGGAACACCGTCACGAATTTCGAGCCTTCCGCCGTGCGCTTCGCTTTCACCAACGTCACACAGCAAGTGACAGGTTCCGGCTTGACCGCCGTGCCACAGGGCGCCACACTTTCCTGCCCCTACAATAAGCTGGTGGCGAATAATGCCTCAGGCACGCCGCTCGGTCCAACGGTAACCTGCGCCGCCGGGAGCGGCAGCGGCGTAAGCGGCACGGATCCGTTTCCGTTTGTTCCGCCGCAGTTCCTCACACCCGGAGGGTCGTTCTTCGGCTTCGCGAAGAATTTCCAATGGCCGTATAGCTATCAGTTGAATTTTTCCGTGCAGCGGCAAGTCACCTCGAATTTCAGCGTGTCTCTGGCCTACGTGGGCAATCTTGCCCACGATTTGCCCTTCGCACAGGACATCAATGCGCCTCAAACCGGCGCTTTAGCGCCCGCCTGCGCGACCAGCACCGGCGGGAATATCGTGGCACGCCGTCCGATCGACAATACGCGCGTCGCCACTTGCACGGCCCCAGGAAGCCCATTTGGCACGGTCCTGCTTGTGCAATCCAATCAAACCGCCTCGTACAACGGCCTACAGGCGACCGCCCAATTAAGAGTGACACATGGTGTGATGCTGTATGGCTTCTACACCTTTAGTCACACTTTTGACAGCGTGCAACTCGACAACAACACCACACAGGGTGGCGCCGAGGACATGACCAATCTGGGCCTGGAACGCGGCCCTGCGGATTTCGATCTTCGCCATCAATTCGTGACCGCGCTGGTGTGGCAGTTGCATTACTACCATGGAGACCGTTTCTTGGCGCGCGGAATCGCCAATGGGTGGACAATCTCCCCGATCATCGACATCCACAGCGGCCTGCCTTTTACCGTTCTCAATGGCAAAGACGCCAACCTGACCGGCAACAGTGCCACCGAGCGAGCCGAGCTTGTGCCTGGGCAGAACCCGGTCTTAAGCAATCGCACTGCGGCCGAGTGGTTTAATATCGCTGCGTTCTCGCAGAATCCCGCAAATCTCGTGAACGGCATGGCCGTTAACGGAAACTCCGGGCGCAATATGCTCCGTGGTCCCACGTTTAAAGACGCGGATCTGGCGATCTCTCGCGACTTTGTTTTCAAGGAGCACTTGGATCTGCAGTTGCGTGCCGACGCCTATAACGTTTTCAATTTGGTGAGCCTGAACACCCCGGGCGCCACGGTTGGCACCTCCACATTCGGAGTAATCACCTCAGCGAGCGCCATGCGCCAGCTGCAGCTGGGTCTTCGTTTCACCTTCTGATGGCGGGCCCTGTTGCCAGAAGTGATCTTCGTGCATCATAGGCAGCTGGCGAAAGCGCCCCCGGTTCCCCGGCCGAATGAAATGTCCAACCCGGAACCGAATCGGAACTTGTCAGTCTCACGCTAGCCGAGGAAACACGTTATGTGTTTGAAGGAACTATGAACACCAAAACTGCAAGTCCTTTAGAGAAGATGGTATTTCGGAAAACCAACGCGCACGCCGGAAGGCATGTGGCAGTTACTCCGGAGAACAGCACGATGCGGCATTTGGCGTACGGGAGGATTCGGCTAAATAGCTCCGTCCCCAACGTATTCTTTGACAATGGAGAACGCGAAACCGGGCTGATTCTCCTAAACGGCGCGGTCACGGTGAGAACGAACGGAAAAGAGTTCGAACTCGGCCAGTACGACGCCATTTACATCCCCAGGGACTCGAAGATCGAAGTTTCCACCAAGAGCCAGGCGGACCTCGCCGAGTTTTCTTCCGACGTGGAAGGCAAGTATCCACTTAAAGTGGTGCGCTACGCGGAAACTTCTCTGGATCCGGGGATGAAGTTCAGCGCTGGCGGGCCGGGTTCTTCGCGTCAGCTAAACATGCTGATCGCCAAGAACGTCGAAGCCGGACGCCTCGTGGCCGGATTTACGCACTCTGATCCTGGCAACTGGACAAGCTGGCCGCCGCATGAGCATGCGAAAATGCTGGAGGAAATTTATGTGTACTTCGACATGCCTGAACCCGCGTATGGAATTCAATTGGTTTACAACGACACTCAGTATCCGGAATTGGTAACGGTGGTGCGCGACGGCGACGCGGTGCTGATGCCGAGCGGCTATCACCCAAATGTTTCCGTTCCGGGCCACCGAATCGCTTTTCTCTGGGCGATGGCCGCTCATCGCGAGGTGGAGGATCGGCAGTTTGGCGTCGTGAATGTCCAGTCGGGATTCGAACAAGGCGGATCCGGACTAGAAATGGGCCGCAAGTAAACGATCAAATCATGCCAAAGGGAGCCGATGCAGAAGGAAAATCCGATAGCGGCGCCACAATGGCAGCCTCGGCGTACGCTACAGCGTTGCTTTTGATCCGTACGCTGAGCCCGAGGCTTGAGCCAGCTGTGATTGGACCAGAGTGAGCCGATGAATCTCGAAGCGTTTCAAATAAACGGCAAGAATGCGCTGGTGACGGGTTCGCACCGGGGCCTTGGCGCCGCTATTGCCGTGGCCTTGGCAAAAGCCGGCGCAAACGTCGGCTGCCATGGACGGGACCCGAATCCTGGTGCTGCCTGCGACGAGATTCGTGCGGCGGGCCGCAAGACATTTTATTTTTCCGCGGATTTGACGGATCCGAAGTCTTGCTCGGCTCTCATCGAAGAAACGATCTCGAAATTTGGCTCCATCGATATTCTGGTGAACAACGCGGGCATGATTCGGAGGGCTCCCGCTGCGGAGTACCCCGCGGAATTCTGGAATGAACTGATTGCCGTGAATCTGACAGCGGTATTCCATCTGTCGCAGCTCGCCGCGCGGCACATGCTGGAGCGAGGCCGAGGCGGAAAGATCGTGAATATCGCTTCCGTGCTCTCCTTCCAGGGCGGAATTCTGGTCCCCGCGTATGCTGCAGCAAAAGGCGGTGTCGCGCAGTTAACGAAAGCGCTGGCGAACGAATGGGCAGCGAAAGCGATCAACGTAAACGCGGTTGCGCCAGGATATATGGCCACCGACAACACCACCGCACTGCGAAACGATCCTGTGCGTAGCCGCCAAATACTGGACAGGATTCCCGCGGCCCGATGGGGTGAGCCAGATGATATTGCAGGCGCCGCGTTATTCCTGTGCTCCTCAGCCAGCGACTATGTGCACGGACATGTACTGGTCGTGGACGGAGGCTGGCTGGCGCGCTGAGGAAAGCTCAGCTCAGGCGAAAGGACAAAGAGAGTTATCCCGGAAGGGATCGGAACACCCTGGGTTGACAGGAGAAAGCAGATGGAAACGCGATCAAACACTTTTCCCGACCTCGTCGTGGTAGCGCACGAGAAAGGCAGAGAGTCCACGCCGGAAAGTGGGCTGAGACGGCGTGTGCTTGCCTACAACGACAAACTGTTTCTTGCTGAACACGAGATGATCAAAGGCTGGGTTGGAACGGTGCACAGTCATCCGCACGATCAAATGGTGTATGTCGTCGACGGCCATATTCGGGTCAGCTGTCAGGGAAACACGTTTGACGCTCGAACAGGTGATACTTTCGTCGTTCGCGGTGGCGTCGAACATGGGGCGTCCGCAATCGAAGATTCCCGCGTAGTCGATGTCTTCACGCCATGCCGGGAGGACTACATCACCTGAGCCGTCGGTTCGGTCGTCGTTTTGAGTCGTCGTTTTCATTTTTCAGCGATAACCATGCTCCATGCACCAAGCTCGCTTTCGATTGATGTGCCTCCTCGCGATTCTATTCGCAGGTCCGGCTTCCGGAGCGCAGCGGATCAAGAACTCTCAAATGACAAACCTGTGCGCGACCCGCGGGATGAATAGAGTGTACTGAATGCGAAAAACAAAGCGCTCTGCCGTAGGACCGATGGCCTTGATTCTCGCCGCTGCCCTCTTCGTAAGTTGTGACTCGTTCGCACAAACGCAAGCTGACGCATCGCAAATCCGAACTTCAGAACTCGATCGGCAGATTCGAGATTTTCTCCAGAAGGAAATGACCGCTCACGTCGCCGATATCGCGACTCTCGACCCTCCTCCGGACCGGGTAGTCGGTGCGTTGACGACCGGCGAATTCTCCTGGGGAACATTTATGCGAACGCTCGGAGCCTATTCGGAGTTCGCAGGGACGAAGACGATTGCAGACCATGACGTTCCACAAATGATTGGAAAAATGGCGCAGATCGAAGTGCACCACGGAGGAAAAACCTGGGCGCAACTCTACGCAGCAATGGCTCTTGAAAGTTTCGGGACAGACCTCGAACACAATGCCCTGTGGCAGGGATTATCTTCCGAAGGGAGGGCAACGTACGTCGCCTTGCTTGACCCAGGCAGATTCTACGACGCAAAAACCCATACTTTAATCCATCTCCCCGAGAATTATTTTGGTGTCGCGGCGCGCATCGCCGCGATTGACTACGAACTCGGCCTCAACAAAGATCGCGCTGCTCTGGATGACCTGCTGAATCAGGCGGCAAGACAATTCACCGGTGGTGCGCTTTTTGCTGACGATGCCCTGCCAACCGGTCGCTACGATCGGTATTCGAATGAGTACGCCAGAGCCCTCTATGACGCGGCGGAAACCACCGGACGCAACGATCTCCTGAAGGCCATCGCACCATCAGTTACGGAACAGATGAAACTCTGGTGGGATTTGCTATCGCCCGACGGCTACGGTTATTCCTGGGGACGGAGCCTGGGCGCGATCAGTTACATGGACACCATGGAGATTGCGGCGTTTCTCGGAAAGCACCCGGATTTCCGGCCCGCTCCGCTTCCGCAGCTGGCTTCCGCTTATTTCGCTGCATGGTCGTGGCTGCGAAGGGACTTCAACGATGAGACCCACTTGCTGTCCATATTCGCGTTCGGACGAGGCGACTACAGCTACATAACAAAAGAACGGGAATGGCAGCAAACTACAACATTTCTCGGAAAGGTGATCGGCGCCCACCTAGTGTTCATAAAAGCGCTGGAAAAAGAAGGAGTGAAAAGTTTTTCTCCGCATCCGAGCCTCACTGACGTTCGGCGCTTTGAGTCCTTCGGAAACAGCCCCGGCCGCAAATTTGGAGTGTGGGTCGTCCGCCAGGGAAATATCCATTTTGAACTGCCATTCGTAACCGGGCCGAAGGCGGCGACATCCGACTATGAGCCTGCGCCTCATGGATTTCCTGGTTTCACTGTGCCCGTCGAGAAGATCTACCCATGCCTGGTTCCGTTTCTAGAGCTGGAAGACGGACGGACCATCGCTGCCGTTGACGGCGCGGATGAGATCAAGCCTCGAGCAGATGGAAAGGGCGTGACGGCGGTTTGGAGAAATTGGGTAGTGGCCGGATCCAAGGCCGGAGAAACGGTGGACCCGGGTCTTGTCTCTCGGGTCACCTGGTCTCTCGAAGGAGATAGGCTCGACAGAGTGGAATCGCTGATTGCGTCAAAGCCTCTAAAGATTCGCCGTCTCTGGCTGGCGATTCCGAGCGGCCATAGCCATTTTGAGACTGTCGAGCTCGGCAACGCTCGAATCGGGCGACTCACCTCCAACGGAACGACGCTGGATGTCGAAGTCAAGCATTCCGACTGGCCAGTCCAGATCTCCGCCTACGCGACGGGCGACGATCCTCTGGGTCGAGGGGATCGAGGACCTATTCCCCTGCACGTAATCCTCGAATCGAAAAGTATCTTCCTAACACCGAGGACTCCTGAGAGTTGGGAGATCACCTTGTCTACCCAATAATACTTGGTGCGCTTAGTGCGTACGCAGCGGCTCATGAGGTGTTTCTCAGAGTTCGGTACCAGTCCAGAAAAGTAGGGCACGACAATCGGATTTGCCGTGCCCGACGGAACGTCTCCGGCTACAACGAATTAAGGAATGTGAACAGCTCCTGTTTCTCTGCTTCAGTGAGCTCTCGGAAGCGCCGGGATACATGCTCTGCCTCGCCTCGGTGCCGCTCAATGGCATCTTCTAGCGTTAAGGATAGGAGATCGTGCATGTAACGAGGTCTCATGCGGAGGCCCCAAAGCGCAGCCGTGCGCAACTTGTCTGCGGTGTCCTGCGGGGGATTTTGTACGATACCATCACCCGTTCCCACGTCATGCAGCAAGAAGTCGCTGTACGGATGAATGATTTTATTCCCCAGCGCTTCAGGCACCACGAAGGCCCCGCCATTTATAACCGTCCCTGGAGGAGCGGTGGTGATGGCTTCGACGTGGCATGTATTACAGCCGATCCTCTCGAATAGCGTTTGCCCGGCCTGTCCTGCCGCACTGGCAGCCAGCACGCTGTCGCGTGGCGGCACATTTGTGCCCCGGACAAATTGAGCAAAGTGGTCAATGTCAGCAAGGCCCAGACTATCGGGCACATCTTCCGGATCGGGCGTGACCTTGCCCACCGTAGTGGTATCTTTTGGCCGCAAACGGTTGGTAACCCCCATCTCATTCAGATAGGCGTCCCCGATAAACGAGAGCAAGCTGCTATGCTGATCTTTCCAGCCAAACCGCCCTACGCGCGTCTGTCCCGGAGCTTCCAGAACTGGGACTTGAATGGCCTCGCCATGAATTTTTCTATCACTCACCTGAGGTTGATGCTCCGCTATTGCGAGCAAGGTACTGTCATCAATGGCCTCGACAAAACCGTCACCCAGAGTATTGAGAGCCGCCCGGAGCGCGCGGATGTTTTCCGTCGTGGGGATATGTTCCTGCGCCTGTGGAATCACGGCCCGGTCGTTGATGATGGATCGGCCCGTGATCGTGTTTGCCCCGTCGTTAATCGGCACGGTGGGATTTACGAAATTGCCGTTTGCGTCATTGTGGCCGACGCGGAGTTCGGTAAATTGGCTAGCACCGCCACTCACGGGGTTTTGATGGCACTCGGCACAGGCTCTGCCGTTGAAGACCGGGCCTAGCCCGCTGTTAACGTCGTGGACCCGCTCATAGATCTGCTGATCGACCGCAAAGGTGTCTCCCGGAGGTTCCGCGATCCCATTGCTGGTGCTCTTTGATCCTGGATTCTCGGCCAGTGTCGGAGTATCAAAGCCAGCAGGCGCTTCGGTTGCCGATTGCTGTGCAACTCCAGCGAGCCCGATGGCCAACACCCCCAATAACATTACGAAAACGGAAATACTTCTACGCGCCATTCTTGGACCCCCATTCATAGTGGATTCGTTGATTCCATGCTCTCGCAGAGAGGTACGACGTTTACCCTCTCGAGGCGTAAGACCTGGCGTGGCAGCGCTGTATTCCCAAATCCTTTGTAAAAACTGTATGACAGGTTTTTTTCGGCGAGCTCCACGTTGAGTCGGTGGCCAAGCTTTCCGCCGGAGGTATCCGATTGCTTGTCGAAGGGCGCAGTAGCGGACCGCAGTGCGCGGCCGCCCGAGAGGCCTCTCTATCCTATGTAAGAGAAAAGCAAGTCAGCGTGGAAAGCCTCTATCGGCAGGTGTCGGAATGATTTAGCACGCACGACGGCATTTCGCACCGTCGAGTCGTAGTCAATTTTTCCATTCCCCTCGAAGTGGAATAAACCAGCAGGACGTTCAGTCACTGCAGTTAGGGTGTCGGGATTCCGATACTCCCGGTTCGCTCGGCACAGCAGCAATATGTACGCGAACTCGGTTGCTGCCATGTCCGACGTCAAGAGGGAAGGAGTCTTGTCCCCGAAAAGGGGACACTCCTGTAGTGCGCGTGTCCATCCTAGTTCAGGTCTTGTGGTTACCGAGGCAAGGCTGCATTTTTTGTGCGTTGAACTTGGGCCTGCATTTCACTGCATGAATATCAATACTCCAATGATTCTCGCCACTAAGAGGAACCATGAATAAGATTGCGAAACGTTTCCTATTGTCCATTCTCTCCGCGTCTCTGCTGGCGTTCGCCATATTTCCCCCGCTGTCCAGTTCGGCCCCGGCAGAAACTCAGGATGTACAGGTCATCGAAATTACAGCGAAGAAATATGAATACTTGGCCTCGCCTATTCACGTAAAGAGTGGAACCAAAGTTCAACTCAGGATCACAGCCACCGACCACGATCATGGTTTCAAAATCGCCGCTGTTCCCGATAGCGCGGTAACGAATGGCAGGGCCGGGTTAGTTTTCACTTCTCCACAAGACTGTTGGCAGCTCAAACAGGGTGAAACGACCACCATTGAATTCTTGGCCCGAGCGTCAGGCACGTACACGTTTAGGTGTTGCCATACTTGCGGTCTGGGCCATCGGGGGATGAAAGGCCAGATTATTGTGGATTAGCGGGTGCAGGCGAGTTCAGAAAGAGCAAAGTGCTTTGGTGGCGTCGGAGCAATGCCTCAATAGCGAGCGCCGACTGTTCTTCCGCTATCTCGTTATTGAATTCTCTGGTTCAGTGCAAAAGGCCGATACGGCGCTCAAGGTCTTGAAAGCGCGGATCTGAGCGGAGAGGATCGAAGCCTGGCCGCAGCAGCGCGCCCGGGTTAAATCGCTCTTCGTAGCTTCTTTCGAGCCAACTCATCGCTTGACCCGAGTCCCCAAGAGATACATAAATCACAGCAATCTCCGAAGCACGCGAATATGCGGGGCTGGAGCGCTTTTTCAGATCGCTCAGTAGCTTTACTGCCTCGTTCCGTTTGCCGGATAACGCGTAGGCGCGCGCAAGATTAGCGATGACGGGCGGGCTGCCGCCGGAAAGCTGGTCGGCTTTTTCCAGTTCTGTGACCGCATCGTCGAGCATCTGTTTTTGGAGGTAGGCCTGACCAAGTTGATTGTGTGCGAGAGCGAAATTGGGATCCATTTCTATGGTCTTGCGGCTCTGTCGTATCGATTCGTCATAAGAATGCGCAAGGACAAGAATCTCTGCCAGATCGGCGTTAATGATGAGGGACAGCGGATCCAGGTTTTCTGCTTTTCTCATTTCCGCGACAGCTTCACCGTAGTTCCCCACCAGGGCTAGATGCCACGAGTACCAATGATGGGCGGTTGCATAACCTGGGTTCAGCTCAATGGCCCGCCGGAATTCTCCTCCGGCCGCGTCGAAATTCCAGTCGAAGCCATCCAGGCAGAACGCAAGCGAGTTGTGAGCTTCGCCGAGCGCGCTGTCTAATTCCAGAGCCTTGATCGCCGCGGCTTTCGCTTTGGGGAGTGCCTCTTTGGGGGTCATCACGGCATACTGCCAGTCTCCCAACAAAGCATACGTGTCGGCTAAGCCAGAATAAGCTTGGGCATATTTCGAGTCCTCCTCGAGGGCCTGATTGAAATAAGCCAGGGCCACCTTCAAACCGTCCGCCGTGCGCTTATTCCAGAAGTAGCGCCCTTTAAGATAGGACTCGTAAGCCCGCGGATTAACAACCTTTACAGTTTTCAGCGCAGCTTGTTCCTGCGGATTTAAATTGATCCGAATTTGGTCTGCAATGGCTCTCGCCACCTGGTTTTGGAGCGCCAAGGTGTCCCGCAATTCACCCTCATAGCTCTCGGACCATAAGTGCTTGTCCGAGGAGGCTTCGATCAATTGCGCGGTGATGCGGACCTGCTCGCCGGAACGGAGGACAGTTCCTTCCACGACGGCGTCCACATTCAGCTCTCGGGCGATCTGCGGGAGAGGTTTGCGTGCATGTTTGTAAGCCATCACGGAGGTGCGCGAGATCACGCGCAAAGCGCTGATCTGCCCGAGATCTGAAATCAACTCGTCGGTCATTCCATCAGCGAAGTAGTCCTGAGACGCATCGTTCGAGAGGCTTTCGAGGGGAAGAACAGCCAAGGAGCGAATGACGGGGGGCGGGCGGTTCCAGGAGTGCAGTTTCCAGGCGACCAGCGGCGCCGCCAGAAGCAGCAGCGCGAATGCAGAAATTCTCCACGCGAGTGACGGCCGAGGTTCCTTGGATTTTCCGGATTTGCCCACGAGATCCGCGCGATCATCAGATCCTGGCTCGAGATGAGGCTGCGTTGCGAGTTCAGGGCTGCGAACAGGAGCCGCGTCGGCAGATTTTACTTCCGCGAGGAATCGGTAACCGCGACGCGCAACCGTTTCTATAAAACGTGGACTTTCTGCGGAGTCGCCGAGGGCCTCGCGGATTTTGCTGACCGCTTTGTTGAGTCCGTGGTCGAAATCGACGAAAGTGTCTTTGGGCCAGAGTTTTTTCTGAAGTTCCTCGCGAGTTACGACCTCGCCGGGGTGCTCAAGCAACATAGCCAGTGTCTGGAAGGGCTGTTCCTGAAGGCGAACTCGCAGGCCGTGCTTCCGCAACTCGCCCGCGCGAAGATCCAACTCGAATACTCCAAAGCGGAGCCGCGCGCGCCGATGAAGGTCTTCTTGCATGAGGAGGTGAATAGCGAAAGTGAGTGTACCACCCCCGGCAGAATGCAGGGGACCAAAGATGGGGACATCTTCCTGTAAGTCTTTTATAGACCGGAAGTTACCAGGGGACCTCCATTCCAGCGGAAAGGAACTGGCCGTCCATTGAATCGAGCTCGGTAGCGGACCATAGTCAGGCCGTCAAGCGAAGTTCAGGACGCGGTGCCGTCTGAGGGAGCCTTTCCATGTTCGAGCACGATAAGGTCAGGGATTTTGAGCAGGCTGTCTTGCCGCATCTTGACGCCGCCTACAATTTCGCGCGCTGGTTGCTGCGCAATGACCAAGACGCCCAGGACGTCGCCCAGGAAGCATACTTACGCGCTTTCCGATTCTTTCCCGGCTACAGCGGTGGCAATGCGCGTGCGTGGCTCCTGAAGATCGTGCGGAATACTTGCTATACCTGGTTGCAGGCGAATCGGCCATTGCAAGACGCCGCGGAATTTGACGAGGAGCTTTTCCCTGCTGATTCTGGGGCTCCCAATCCAGAACAATCCTTGCTCCAAAACGACAGCGACGCTTTGGTGCGAAAAGCGCTAGAGAAGCTCCCATCGAATTTTCGGGAAGTGCTCATTCTTCGCGAACTCGAGGGGATGTCTTATAGAGAGATTGGGGATATCACCGGCATGCCCGCAGGCACCGTGATGTCTAGCTTATCGCGTGCGCGGGGCCGCCTGCGTCAAATTCTGGCAATTCGGATGCGCGAACATGCGGTGCCAAGTTCACGGCGAATAGCCGTTGCGAACATTTGATTGCCTCAACGTGGATCATCCGTAATCTGCAAATTCCAGTTTGTGGCAGCCGCTTGGCATATAGAGAGATGGGAGCAAAGTCATCTCCCACACGCCGTCGTTCCGTGCGGAGGACCCGTCAGAGTTCTCCTGCGTAGCGGGTCTCTCGGTTTCCGTCAGGTGAGGATTCAAGAGCGCTTCATGAAAGGGAAGGCCTGCTATGGCGTTCCCCGTCATTACTTTCTCTTCGCGTATGCCTTGAGGACAACGTCCATGACTTTGGCGACCGAAATACCAACAATTTTATTCCCGCCTCCTAAACACCCCGCGATCGGGGAATTATCCAAGCCCATGCCGGGTCTTACACACTGAAGACAATGAAATGTCTCGCAACTCAAAACTGCATCGAACAAGGAGATTTGAAATGATCTGGGCTCGACATTTGAAATTATTTACGAAGCTAGGCGTGGCTGCTCTTGCACTGGGCGCTTTGGCGACTAGCGGGAATTCGCAGAATGCGTACCAAGGCAAGTTCACGCTGCCATTTGAGGCACACTGGGGAAGCGCCACACTGCCGCCTGGCGATTACACTTTCGCCATGTCATCCGCAGGCTCTTATTACAGACTTTACATCCGGGGAGCGCAATTCAACGCAATCATCATGCCAGCTTCAGCCGACAACATGGCCGTTTCACACCACGCGCAATTGAACTTGGTGGACATCGCCGATGTAGAGACCGTCCAGACCTTCGATGCCCCGGAGCTAGGACTGACGTTTGTCTACCTTACGCCCACACAAAACCACATGGGACACAAAGAAGCCCATCAAAAGACGGCTTCCCAGACCCCGCCTGCAACGAAGGTCAGTGAAAACAGAACTTCCATCGCAGTCTACGCTGCGGGTCGCTAAGGAAAAAAGTCATGCAAGTCACTGCAAATGCCGGGGACAGAAAGCTGGTGGTTGGGTCCCCGGCAAGGCCCCAGGTAGCGAAGCGGCGTAGGCTGCATTGGGATACGCGTTCGGGCGCGGAACGCATCTCGAAGAAGGCTGCGCCGCCAGTCTCTCCTATCGCCGGCGGTGAGCTGAGTGAAGCGGAGGCCATCCGGCGAGCCTCGGGCGGCGATCGCGAGGTGTTTGAATTTCTCTATCAGTTGCATAGCCGGCGTGTGTATGCCGTATGCCTGCGCATGGTCGGAAACCCGGCCGAAGCAGAAGACTTAACTCAAGAAACCTTTTTGCTTTTGCTGCGCAAAATTCACACCTTCCGCGGCGAATCGGCTTTCTCTACCTGGTTGCACAGACTGGCGGTTAACCTCGTGCTGATGCGTCTGCGCAAGAAGTCGCCACCCATCGTCTCGATCGAAGCGGCACTCGATCCGGACGATGAAACCGCTTCGCCTCTCCCCGCGTCAATGATTGGTGCGCCTGATTTGCTGCTGGAGGGATCGATTGACCGGATCAATCTCGAACGCTGCATCGAGAGGTTGCCGGTAGGCTACCGCACGATATTTGTCTTGCACGACATCCAGGGATATGAGCACCA
>Ga0210383_10002889_pt1 | contig 15491 bp, 14 predicted proteins | sample IncBWC14OmetaG_FD_160072 | JGI IMG/M metagenome (GOLD analysis project Ga0210383, IMG submission 160072) | Forest soil microbial communities from Barre Woods Harvard Forest LTER site, Petersham, Massachusetts, United States - Inc-BW-C-14-O ...
ACGGTCTGGCCGCGGGCTGTGCGGCGATTGTGCTGCTCGCCTATATCGGCATTACGTTCTTCGCGGGGGACTACGACATGGCGATGCTCGCCGGCTGCATCGGCGGTGCGTGCATTGGCTTTCTTTGGTTCAACGCTTTCCCCGCGACGATCTTCATGGGCGATACGGGCTCGCTGGGTCTCGGTGGCGCGATCGCCGGTCTGGCGGTGATGACCAAGACCGAGGTGCTGTTGATCCTGTTGGGGGGCATCTTCGTGATGGAGGCGCTGTCGGTGGCGATCCAGGTGATCTCCTTCCAGATGACGCGCAAGCGGGTGTTCTTGATGGCGCCGATCCACCATCACTTCGAGCTGCGGGGATGGTCTGAGACGAAGATCATCCTGCGCTTTTGGATCATCGCCTCGATCTGCGGTGCGATCGGGTTCACGATCTACCGTCAGAGCAGGGGAGTCTGAGGCGATCGCGCCCGCCGTGTCGGCCGCAGCACCAAAGCGGATTGTGATCGCCGCCGGCGGGACCGCTGGGCACGTGGTGCCTGCGATCGCCGTGGCGCAGGAGCTGCGGGCGGCGGGGGCGCAGGTGTCGTTCATCGGCGGCGAGCGGGCGGAGGCGCAGCTGGTGCCCGCGGCCGGATTCGCGCTCGAGCGCATCCAAGTGGAGGGTCTCAGCCGTAGCAACCCACTGCGTGCGCTGCGCGCGGTGGCGCTGGCGGTGGTGGCGGTCCCGCGGTCGCTGATGCTGTTGCGAAGGCTGCGGCCGGATACGGTGATGGGCGGTGGCGGCTACGTCGCAGGTCCGGTTGGCTTTGCCGCGGTGTGCCTGCGCATCCCGCTGGTGTTGACTGAGGCAGACAGCCACCTGGGTTTGACCAACAGGCTGCTCGCGCGGTTCGCGCGGCGGGTATGCCTGGCGTTTGCCGTCCCCGGACGCGACGGCAGCCGCTACAAGGTGACCGGTCGACCGGTGGCGCCGCTGAGCAGCGATCGCCAAGCGGCGCGTGCGCGGTTTGGCTTGACGGCGGATGCGACGTGTGTGCTTGTGTTCGGCGGTTCGTTGGGGGCACACTCGATCAACATCGCCGCGATCGAGGCGTTCGCGGTGCCCGGCGCAGCAGTTCGCGTGCTGCATATCAGCGGGCGGCGCGATTACGCAGAGCTGGCTGGGCGCGATCTGCCGGCGGGCTATGAGCTGATTGAGTATCTGAACCTCGAGGATTTCGCCGACGCGCTCGCGGCGAGCGATCTGGTGGTGGCCCGCTCGGGTGGATCTGTGTTCGAGATCGCCGCACACGGGCTCCCGGCGATCCTCGTGCCTTACCCGCACGCTGCGGGCGACCATCAGACGACCAACGCCCGCTGGATGGCCGATGCGGGTGCCGCGGTCGTGATCGCGGACGCCGAGCTGAGCGGTGCCCGTCTGCGCACGGAGCTCTCGGAGCTACTGGCCGATCGCCAGCGCATGGCGGCGATGGCCGCGGCTGCCGCCGGCCTCGCCCGCCCGGATGCTGCGCTCGAGGTGGCAAGCGAGCTGCTCGCGGTGGCCTCATGAACGTGCGTGGCTGCGCTGGGCGGCGTCCACGATGAGCGGGCCGTGGAGCGGCCGGCGGCTGCACCTCGTTGGCGTGGGCGGCGCGGGCATGAGCGCGTACGCACGCGCGGCGCACGCGCTGGGCGCCGATATCAGCGGCTCTGACGGGAGCACCGGCCCTTATCTGGAGCGTCTGGCCGCGGACGGGATCCTCGATGCGGCGATCGGTCATCGCGCGGAGAACATCCCACCTGGATCGGAGATCGAGATCTTCTACTCCTCGGCGGTTGGAGCTGAGAACGTCGAGCGGCTGGCCGCACGCGAACGGGGTTTGCCTGAGCGTCCGCGGGCACAGCTGCTGGGGGAGCTGAGCGCGATACGCCGCACGATCGCGGTGGCGGGCACGCACGGCAAGACGACCACCGCGTCGATGATCGCGCACGCGCTGCTAGCCGCTGGGATGCGGCCGGGATGGCTTGTGGGGGCGCCGATCGGAGGGGGCCTTGCCAACGCGCAGTGGGGGGAGGGCGAGTGGCTGGTGGTGGAGGCGGACGAGTCAGACCGCTCGATGCTCAGCCTCAGCGTGGAGATCGCGCTACTGACGAACGTCGAGCTCGATCACCACACTGCGTTCTCATCGCTCGCCGAGCTTGAAGAGGCTTTTCGCGCGTTCCTGGCGCTGGCGCGTACGGCGGTCGTGGTGTGGGACAGGCCTCAGCTGCGGGCGCTGGTTCCAGTGGGCGGCGGTATCGAGTTGGTGGGCTACGACGCGCGCGACCCGCTGCTTGTGGCGGGCGGCTCGCGCTTTGATTGGCGCGGCCACGAGGTCACGTTGTCGGTGCCGGGAAGCCACAACGCGCTCAACGCCACCGGAGCGCTCGAGGCGGTGCGCATCGCGGGCGCTAACGCCACGCAGGCGATCGTCGGCCTGGTGGGCTTCAGCGGCGCGGGGCGCCGCTTCCAGGAACTTGGCGAGAGCCCTAGTGGCGCGCGTCTGTTCGAGGATTACGCCCATCACCCCACGGAGATCGCAGCCACATTGCGCGCGGCCCGTACGCTCCCTCACAGGTGCCTGGTAGCGGTGTTCCAGCCGCACCTGTACTCGCGCACGGCGCTGCTTGCTCGGGAGTTCGGCCATGCGCTGGCGCTCGCGGACGTGGTCGTTGTCCTGGATGTGTATCCGGCGCGCGAGCGCGCAGAGGATCATCCGGGGGTGACCGGCTTGCTGATCGCCAGGGCGAGCGCCGATGCAGGAGGCGGCAGGCCGGTCTACTGGGCGCCGGCGTTTGCGGACGCGGAACGGGTGTTGCTCGGAGTGTTGGAGCAGGACGACGTGTGCGTGGTGATGGGCGCGGGCGATGTCGATGCGCTGGGGCGTGCGCTGGTGGCGTCGTGACCGGTACTGCGATCTGGTTGTGTACTGCGAGTACGTGGCCTTCGCATGCGGCTGGTTCGCTTCCGCGAGGCCGCCGATGAGCCTGCCGGCAGGCGTCGAGCGCGACTTCCCGCTGAGCCGCCTGGCGACGGTGCGCACGGGTGGCGTGGGCGAGCTGTTCGCCCGCGCCGGTAGCGATGAGCAGTTGCTTGAGCTGCTTGCGTGGGCGGCCACTGCCGATGTGGCGGTCAACGTGGTGGGGTCGGGGTCGAACCTGCTGATCGCCGATGAGGGCGTTGCCGGGCTGATCGTCAAGCTCGACCGCGATCTTGCCGCCATCTCCGTGGACGGGTTGCATGTGCTGTGCGGTGGTGGCGCGCGCCTGCCGGCGGTAGCCGCGCGTGCAGCGCGCGATGGGCTTTCGGGGATCGAGTTCGGCGTAAATATCCCCGGCACGGTGGGGGGCGCTGTGCGGATGAACGCCAACGCCTACGGCGGCCAGCTCGAGTCGGTGCTCGAGTGGGTGCAGATCGCCAGCGCCTCTGGCATGCAGCGCCGGAGTCCGCAGGAGCTCGGCTTTGGCTACCGCCGTTCGAACCTAAAAGACGGCGAGATCATCGCGCGTGCGAGCCTGTTGCTCTCCGAATCCAAGCGCGATGCCGTAAAGGCCACCCTCGAGCAGATGCGCCGCCTGCGACACGAGGCACAGCCGCAGGGCATCAAGACTTTCGGCTCGACGTTCAAGAACCCCGACGATCCACGTGCGCAGGGCCGCAGCGCGGGGTTGCTGCTGGCGGATGCCGGGTGTAACGGGCTGGCTGTTGGCGGTGCACGCTTCGCGCCAAAGCACGCCAACTTCATCGAGAACACCGGTGAGGCCACGACCGCGGATGTGATCGCCGTGATGGCGAAGGGCCGCGGTCGCGTGCTCGAGCGCTTTGGCGTCGCGCTGGAGCCAGAGGTGCAGACGCTCGGGGACGTGCGCTTTCCCTGGTAGTGGTAGGGGTTCCCGTCGCGAGGTCGAAGACCCTGTGAATGAGCCGTTCGATCGCCGCTCCATCCTCTCAGCGCCGTGTCTCGACGTCCGGTCGGGGGCAGAGGGCTTCTGTGCGGGCTCGTTCCGGGCTGAGCGTCTCACATGCGCTTGCGGCTGGCGCTGGCGTTGCCCGTTCGGGGCTGCGCCTGATCTGGCAGCGACGGCGGCTGCGTATCGCGCTGCTCGCGTTCGCGGCCGCGCTGCCGTTTCTTGGTGGTGGCTGGCTGCTCTTGCGCCGCTCATCGTTTGTCGCAGTCCATCAGGTGCGGATCACCGGTGTACATGGAGCAGAGGCGCAGGCGGTGCAGCGCGCGCTGGAACAGTCAGCACACGGGATGAGCACGCTCGACGTAAGCCCCGCCGCGCTGCGCGCTGCGGTCGCGCCGTTGCGCGTAGTGCGTTCGCTGCGCGTGGTGCCCCACTTCCCGCATGGCCTGGTGATCGAGGTCAGCGAGCAACTGCCGGTGGCTGCTTTGTCAGTTGCGGGGGTGCGCACCGCGGTGGCCGCGGATGGCGTGGTGCTTGGCCCGCAGCTGCTGTCTGCTTCGCTACCGACCGTCAGCGGCTGGCATGAGCCCGCCCTCGGCGAGCATGTCAGCGGCCCGAATCTGCGGGCTGCGCTGAGCGTGCTGGGTGCTGCGCCGGCATCGCTGGCAAAGCACGTGGAACGGGTGTTCGTCGGAGCGAAGGGCCTGACGGTGGCGATGCACAACGGCTTGCTCGTGTACTTCGGCGACGCGACTCGCCCGCACGCGAAGTGGCTGTCCCTCGCTCGCGTGCTTGCGGACTCGAGTTCTGCCGGCGCTTCCTACGTCGACGTGCGGGTACCGGGACATCCGGCAGCGGGCTTCCCTGCAGGCGTGCTTCCCCCCAGCAAGAGCGCGAACACCGCCATCGCCACCGGCGAACCGGTTGCCAACACCGAATCGACGATCGCTTCGCTTGCGGCGGGCCTCACCAATGGCACGGCGGTCTCCAGCTCGGGGGAACCGCCGGCGGGCAGTGCAGCGGCAGAATCCGCTGCCAGCTCATCCCCGGAAGTCGCGTCTGGTGAAGGGACGGAAAGCGAAGCCGGCACAGGGACGGAAAGCGAAGCCGGCACGGAAGCTGCGACGAGCGAAACGGGGCCGACGGGTGGCTAGAACCTTCAACCTGGACTTGAGCTTGAGGGCACAGAAGGACCGATCCTCAGGTAGTGGTCGAGAGTCGGGTGATCTGCAATGAATGTTGCGAGACTCGTCGCCTTCGTTGACAGGGCGAAGTTCCCTGCATAACGTGCACAACCCGGCGGTTCGGCGATCTGTATGCTGCGAACCCTAAATTCCTACTGAAGGCTTCGGACGGGAACATCATGGAGAGTGGCGGAAGCTACCTGGCAGTCATCAAGGTCGTGGGTGTTGGAGGCGGCGGCACGAACGCCGTCAGCCGCATGGTCGATGCTGGGCTGCGCGGCGTTGAGTTCATCGCGGCCAACACGGACGCTCAGGCGCTCGCCATGTGCGACGCCGACATAAAGCTGAACATCGGCCACGAGTCGACCAAGGGTCTCGGCGCAGGCGCCAACCCGGACGTCGGACTTGCCTCCGCGTCGGAGTCGCGCGACGACATCAAGGAGGCGCTGAAGGGCGCCGACATGGTGTTCGTCACCGCGGGCGAGGGCGGCGGTACCGGTACCGGCGCGGCGCCGGTGATCGCGGAGATCGCCAAGAACGAGATTGGCGCTTTGACCGTCGGCGTGGTCACGCGCCCATTTGACTTCGAGGGCTCCCAGCGCGGCCGCCAGGCCACCGAGGGCATCGAGCGTCTGCGTGAGGTCGTGGACACCTTGATCGTGATCCCCAACGAGAAGCTGCTGGCAGTGGTCGAGCGCCGCACCTCGATGCTCGACGCCTTCCGCGAGGCCGACAACGTGCTGCGCCAGGGCGTTCAGGGAATCACCGACCTGATCACGATCCCCGGCCTGATCAACCTCGACTTCGCCGACGTGCGGACGATCATGGCCGACGCCGGCTCTGCGCTGATGGGCATCGGTACGGCCAGCGGCGAGAGTCGTGCAGCCGACGCGGCCCGGGCGGCGATCTCCTCGCCGCTGTTGGAAGAGAACGTGGACGGCGCTACGGGCATCCTGTTGAACATCACCGGCGGCAAAGACCTCGGTCTGTTCGAGGTCAACGACGCCGCTGAGATCATCCAGAACGAGGCCGACCCGAACGCGAACATCATCTTCGGTGCCGTCATTGATGAGAGCATGTCCGACGACGTGCGCGTGACCGTGATCGGTACCGGCTTCGACCATCGCGCGGGTGGCCGCGCTAGCGCCCGCCGCAGCTCGGGCACGAGCTCGCGCCCGGACCGCAATCCCCGCATCTCAGATCGCCAGCGCTCCAGCCTGGAGATCTCAGACGAGGACATCGACGTGCCGCCGTTCTTGCGCTAGCAGCGTCTGCGGCTGCTGTAAGACTCACATCCATGGGCCGCTTTAGCGTCCACTCGGCGGCCCTGGTCGCGGCAGCTGTGCTCGCAATCTTGCCGTGCTCCGCGCTTGCGCAGGTGAGTGCTGGCGATGTAAGCGCAACCAGCGCTTACCTCAAGGCCGACTACGCTTCTGTGCGCGCTGAAATCCAGAGCTTCCCAACGGCAATAGCGGCGGTCGAAGCGCTTGCCACGAAGGTGCAGGCGGAATGCCCCGGCGTGTTGGCAAACGCGCCGAAACCCGCTCCCGGCACACCGCCCAGCGCCAGCGAGGCGGCGATCTCTGAAGAGGAGCTCGAGGCGGTGTTCGCCGCCGCGGCGAGGACCGAACGCGCCCGCCGTGCGCGCTTTGCCCACGAAGTTGCGGCGCTGCACTGGAGTAGTAGCGCGTTCACGCGACTCGTTCACTCACAGGCGATCGATGAAGTGGAAAAGGCGGCGGTCGCGCCCGCGGAATTGTGCGCGGACATGCGTTCATGGCTCGTCAGCGGCTATCAGTCCGTATCGGTCGGGACCGAACGGTATCTGCACATGGAAGCGGCGCTGACCGCGAAGACCGAACGGGCTGAGACCGACATCAAGCGGGAGCTGCGCCCGTATGAGAGCGCAGCCGACAAGCGGGTCGCGCGGAAGATCGACACGCTCGAAAGCGCCGAACCGCCGATGGTGAAGGAGTTCCTCGCTGCGCTCGGGAAGGTGGGCGAAGTTTTGGTCGGGTCCGCGCCCGCATCCGGGAGCTAACAGCCGTGTCGCTAGCCTGCGGGTGGTGAGTTCCGACCTGCGCCGTACGCCACTGTTCGACCGCCACGTGGCTGCAGGCGCCAAGCTCGTGGACTTCGCCGGCTGGGAGATGCCCGTGCAATATGAGGGCGTTCGACCCGAGCACATGGCGGTGCGCGAGACCTGCGGGATCTTCGACGTCTCGCACATGGGCGAGATCGAAACGAGCGGCCCCGGCGCGCTCGAGCTGCTGCAGCGCCTGCTCTCCAACGACGTCGCCAAGATCGCCCTCGACGGTGCGCAGTACTCCCTGCTCTGCCGTGAAGACGGCGGCGTTCTGGACGATCTGTTCACGTATCGCCTCGACACCGAGCGCTATCTGACGGTCACGAACGCCTCCAACCACGAGCGCGATCTCGCCTGGTTCGAACGCCACGCCCGAGACGTCGACGGCGCACAGGTTGTCGATGCGATCGACACGTGGGCGATGCTCGCCGTGCAGGGGCCACTCGCGAGGGAGATGGTGCAGGCGATCTCCGACACGCCGCTACCCCCCCGCATGCGCTCGGCGACCCGCCGCCTGGCCGGCGCGGACGTGCTTGTTTGCGGCACCGGCTACACCGGTGAGGATGGCGTCGAGTTGCTGTGTACGCCCGAGCATGCCCCCGCGCTGTGGGATGAGATCGTGCGCCGCGGTGGTGTGCCGGCTGGGCTCGGCGCCCGCGACACGCTGCGCCTGGAGGTTTGCTTCCACCTCTACGGCAACGATCTGAGCGTCGATCGCGGGCCGATCGAAGCGGGTCTGGGATGGTGCTGCAGAGAGGACACAGACTTCATCGGCGCGGACGCTGTGCGTGCCGTGCGTGAGCGCGGTCCGGCCGAGAAGCTCGTCGCGTTCGCGATCGAGGGCCCTGGGATCGCGCGCCAGGGCAACCCCATCGGCGGTGGTGGCGAGGTCACCAGCGGCACGCTCTCGCCGTGTCTGAACATCGGGATCGGCATGGCCTATGTGCCTGCCGAGCGTGCCGCCGTCGGCACCAAACTCGAGATAGACGTTCGTGGCAAGATGCGGCCCGCCGTTGTCAAGGACAAGCCGCTCTACAGAAAGGGCTCGTAAATGAGCCAGGCCAGTTATCCCCCGGATCTGCTTTATCACCCCGAACACGACTGGGCTCGCATCGCCGAGGACGACGCTGAGCACGCCGTGTTGGGCATCACCTGGTACGCGCAGGACGCGCTCGGGGAGGTCGTTTTCTTCGACCCGCCGGCCGTCGGCACGACGCTCGCCAAGGACTCCTCATACGCGGAGGTCGAGTCCGTGAAGGCTGTCTCCGACGTCGTTGCCCCGCTGTCTGGTGAGATCGTGGCGGTCAACGAGGCCTTGGCTGACAACCCGGCGATGATCAACGAGGACCCCTACGGCGAGGGCTGGCTGGTGAAGATACGCCTGGCCGATCCGTCTGAGCGCGACACGCTCATGGATGTGGCCACCTACACAGCCACGCTCGTAGGCTAGCGTGCGTGCCGCGCGCCATGGGATCGCCGCGACCCACCCTCTATCGTGACGTGAGCCCTTGAGCCGTTACACCGCCATCACCCCCACAGATCTGGACGCGATGCTCGCGGCGATTGGGGTTGGCTCGCTGCAGGAGATCTTCGACCGTCAGATACCCGCGGGCGTGCGGCTGGGTCGAGCGCTCGAGCTCCCCGACGGACAGAGCGAGCAGGACGTATACGAGCACCTACGCGAGCTCGCTGCCCGCAATACGAGCGTCGAAGACGAGCTGAGCTTCCTCGGTGCGGGGATGTATGACCACTATGTGCCAGCGCTGATCGACATGCTGATGGAGCGCTCGGAGTTCCTCACGCCCTACACCCCTTACCAGCCCGAGATTTCCCAGGGTGGCTTGCAGGTGATGTTCGAGTACCAGACTGCCATTTGCGAGCTGACCGGCCTGCCCGTATCCAACGCGTCTGTGTATGAGGGCCCCTCGGCGGTGGCCGCGGCCGGGTACATGGCAAAGCTCCACAACGGCGGGAACAAAATCGTGGTCAGCGCCGGTCTGCACCCGCACTCGCTGCAGACGCTGCGCACTAACGCCTATGGCTATGGTGCGGAGGTCGTGGAGGTGCCGCTGCGCGATGGCGTCACCGACCTGGATGCATGGGCGCAGGCGATCGAGGCGGGCGGGAGCGAGATCAGCGCGGCGATCTTCGCGCAGCCAAATTTCTACGGGGCGGTCGAGGACGCAGCCGCGCTCAGTGCCGCCGCAAAGACAGCAGCAGCCGGCGGGGACGCCTCGGCGAAGGTGCCGGTGGTGATCGCGCAGGTGGATCCGATCACGCTCGGCATCCTCAAGCCGCCCGGCGAGTGCGGCGTGGATGTGGCCGTGGGCGAGGGCCAGTCGCTCGGTAACCGGCTCGACTTCGGTGGGCCCTCCTTTGGCATCTTCGCTGCGCGCGAGGAGTACCTGCGACGAATGCCAGGGCGGATCGCGGGGGAGACGGTCGACGTGGACGGTCGCAGGGGCTTTGTGCTCACGCTGCAGACTCGCGAGCAGCACATCCGCCGCGAGAAAGCCACGTCCAACATCTGCACAGCGCAGGCGCTGAATGCGCTCGCGGGAGTTGTCTACCTGACATGGCTCGGACGCAGCGGCATCGTCGAGCTGGGGGAGTTGCTGCTTGCTCGCACCCACTATGCCCGTGAGCAGCTGGCGGCACTCGACGGCGTTGAGAAGCTCCATGAGCAGCCCGCGATCCGGGAGTTTGCCCTGCAGTTGGACGCCGACGTGGCGGCCGTCAGGCGCACGTGCGCCCAGCATGGCGTCAACCCGGGCGTCGACGTACACGCCTTGAGCAGACGCGATCAGGATCGCGGGGTTTTGCTCGTGGCGATCACCGAGCGACGTACCCGTGCGGATATCGACCGGCTGGTGGCTGTCCTCGGGGACGCTGTGGCGGCCGAGCGTAACGCCACGCAGGCGAACCGAATGAGCGTGCCAGCGTGAGCGCGATCGACGAAAACCACCTGCACGCGGACCCTGCCATTGAGGCTCATCATCCGTATGCGGGCGCCACGGGCGCTCTGATGCCACCGTTGCAGCGCGAGCCGGCGCGAACGATCTTCCAGAAGGGCGCACCCGGGCGCCGGGCATTCATGTGCCCCGACATGGACGTGCCGCACGTCGATGTCTCAGAGCTACTGCCCGAGCGCTTTCGCCGCTCGCAGGCGCCGCGCTTGCCTGAGGTCTCAGAGCCGGAGATTGTGCGCCACTACGTGGGCATCTCCAAGCGCAACTTCGACCTCGACTCTGGCTTCTACCCGCTGGGCTCGTGCACGATGAAGCACAACCCCCGCTTGCACGAGCGCGTGGCTGCGCTGCCTGGTCACGCCCGGCTGCATCCGCTCCAGGACCCCGAGCGGGCCCAGGGTGCGCTGGAGCTGATGTGGAACCTGCAGCACGCGCTCTCGGAGATCTCCGGGCTGCCGCACGTCTCGCTGCAGCCGTCTGCTGGCTCCCACGGCGAGCTCGCCGGCTTGCTTTTGACCCGCGCCTACCATGAGGATCGCGGCCAGACGCGCCACAAGGTGCTCACGCCCGACACCGCCCACGGCACGAACCCCGCGACCGTCACGATGGCTGGCTTTGAGGTCGTCAAGCTCGCGACCGATGCCAACGGCGGCATCGACATCGAGGATCTGCGCGCCAAGGCCGACGCGGATGTCGCCTGCCTGATGCTCACCAACCCCAACACGCTGGGCGTGTTCGATCCCAACATCGCCGAGATCGCCGAGATCGTTCATGGGGTAGGGGCGACGCTGTATTACGACGGCGCCAACCTCAACGCCGTGATGGGCATATCCCGCCCCGGCGACATGGGTTTCGACATTGTGCACTTCAACCTGCACAAGTCCTTCACCCAGCCGCACGGCGGTGGCGGCCCGGGCTCAGGTCCGATCGCGGTCTCAGAGCGGATCGCCCCGTTCTTGCCAGTACCGGTCATCGTTCGTGACGATGAGGGTGCGTTCGAGCTCGACGGCGACCCGGGGGAGGGCGTGGGTTCCAAGTCGATCGGTCGTCTGCGCGGCTTCCAGGGCAACTACGGCTGCTTCGTGCGCTCCTACGCCTACATCTGCTCGCTCGGCGGCAACGGCCTGAAGGATGCATCCGAAGCGGCTGTATTGAACGCCAACTACCTGCTCGCGCGGCTGAAGGAGCACGTTGTTGCGCAATATCTGCCGCTCGCCTACGGTGATTTGTGCATGCATGAGTTCGTGCTTTCCGGCGGGCCGATGAAGCGCGAGCTGCAGATCAAGACGCTCGATTTGGCCAAGCGGCTGCTCGACTTCGGCTTTCATCCCCCGACTGTGTACTTCCCGCTGCTGGTAGAGGAGGCGCTGATGGTCGAGCCGACCGAGACCGAGACCAGGGAGACGCTCGACGCGTTCGCCGACGCGATCGCCGCGATCCTCAAGGAGGCCGCAGTCGACCCCATGATCGCTCAATTCGCGCCATACAGCACCCCTGTGCGCCGCCTCGACGAGGTAGCTGCGGCCAAGACCCCACGGATCAGAGAGGCACTCAGCTGATGGCTGTAGAGCACCGCAAACTCGGCGCGACGGGCGTCAGCGTCAGCCCGCTGTGCCTCGGCGCGATGATGTTCGGCGCGTGGGGGAACACCGACCACGACGACTCGATCGCGATCATCCATGCCGCGCTGGACGCTGGCATCAACTTCATCGACACCGCCGACGTGTACTCCCGTGGCGAGTCAGAGGAGATCGTCGGCAAGGCGCTGGCCGGCGGGCGCCGCGACTCGGTTGTGCTGGCGACCAAGGCCCACGGCAAGATGCACGACGACGATCCCAACCAATTTGGCAACTCTCGCGGCTGGATCGTCAAAGAGGTCGAGAACAGCCTCAGACGGCTGAAAACTGACTGGATCGACCTCTACCAGATCCACCGTCCCGAGCCTGACACCGACATCGACCAGACGCTCGGCGCGCTCTCCGATTTGGTGGCGGCTGGAAAGGTGCGGGCGATCGGCTCCTCGACGTTCCCCGCATGGCAGATCGTGCAGGCCCAATGGGCTGCCCAGAAGCGCGGCTGCGAGCGCTTCATGTGCGAGCAGCCGCCCTACTCGATGCTGATCCGCTCGATCGAGAAGGACGTGCTGCCGGTCTGTGAGCAGTACGGTATGGGCGTCATCCCGTGGAGCCCGCTCGCCGGCGGGTGGCTGTCCGGCCGCTACGACAAGGGCGGCGACTCGCCAGCAGACAGCAGACGCGCGCAGATGCTTCCCTCGCGCTATGACATGTCAATCCCCGGCAACCAGGCCAAGCTCGAGGCTGCCCAGGCTCTCGGGGAGCTCGCGCAGGAGGCCGGGATTACGCTGATCGAGATGGCACTCGGCTTCGTCACCAGCCATCCCGCGGTGAGCGCCGCGATCATCGGCCCACGCACGATGGAGCAGCTCGAAAGCCAACTCCCCGCGCTCGACACGAAGCTGAGCGCCGACGTGCTCGACCGTATCGATGAGATCGTCCCGCCGGGAACGAACGTCAACCAGAACGACACCGGCTGGGATCCGCCCTGGCTGAGCGACAGCTCGCAGCGGCGCCGGTAGCGGACGACCGATGCGCATCTTCTCCGGAATCCAGCCGACCGGGCGTAAGCACCTCGGCAACTACATCGGTGCGATCGCGCAGTACGTCTCCAGCCAGGAGCGGGGCGAGGGCATCTTCTGCATCGTCGACCTGCACGCAACCACCGTTGCCTACGACCCGGCTGAGCTGCGCGCGCGGTTCTACGACACGCTTGCAATCCTGCTCGCCGCCGGCCTCGACCCGGCGCGCTGCGTTCTCTTCCGCCAGTCGGATGTGCGCGAGCACACCGAGCTGACCTGGCTTTTGTGCAGCGTCACCGAACTCGGTCGGCTGGAGCGCATGCACCAGTTCCGCGACAAGTCTGAGGCGCAACGCCAGATGGTTCGCGCCGGGCTGCTGTTCTACCCCGTGCTAATGGCAGCCGACGTGCTCGCCTATCGTGCACACGAGGTGCCAGTTGGCGACGACCAGCGCGAGCACGTCGAGCTGATGCGCGACGTGGCGGACAACTTCAACCGCCGCTTCGCGGCCGGCGAGCAGGTTCTGGTCGTGCCTGAGCACAGGATTCCGCAGGTGGGCGCGCGAATCATGGATCTGCAGGAGCCGACGCGCAAGATGTCTACGACCAGTGGCTCCGAGCAGGGCACGGTGTATGTGCTTGACGAGCCTAAAGCGATCGAGAAGAAGTTCAAGAGCGCCGTCACCGACTCCGGCAGCGAGGTGCGCCGCGATCCGCAAAAGCCCGGCGTGAGCAACCTGATCGAAATCCTAGCCGCGGTGCGTGGTGTGGAGGTCGCCGCGATTGAGTCCGAGCTCGCCCAGGCGCGCTACGGCGAACTGAAGGTGGCGGTAGCGCAGGCTGTCGTGGACTACCTCGCGCCGGTACGCGAGCGCTACCAGCAGTTGCGCGCCGACGAGGAAGCGCTCGAGTCGATCCTTCACGATGGCGCCACGCGTGCGCAAGCGATCGCCGCCGAAACGCTCGCGGACGTCCGTGAGCGGATGGGTGTCGGAGCGCCACTCGCTGCCCGCGGCAGCGGATGAGCGCACACCACGTCATCGACGGCCGGTACGGTGAGCGGGTGAGTACCGCCACGCGCACACTCGCCTCGGTGAGGCCATGAGTCTTGCCGCGCTCGAACTCGACCTCGACGTCTTCAGCGGCCCGTTCGACCTGCTGCTCACGCTCGTGCTGCGCGAAGAGGTCGATCTGCTTGAGCTGCAGCTCGCGGAGGTGGTGCTCGCGTACCTCGACCATCTCGATCAGCGCGGCGAGCTCGACCTGGAGACCGCCACCGAGTTCATCGTGCTCGTGGCGGCGCTGCTGGAGCTGAAGTCGCGGCTGATGCTCTCAAGCGACGAGCAGGAGCTGCTGGACATCGAGCCCGAACAGGCTGCCGAGGAGCTGCTCGCGAGGATGCTCGACGCGCGTCGTTACCGCTCAGCCGCTACGCACCTCGGTGAGCTGCTTGCGGGCGAGCACGGCGTGCGCTTTCGCATGGCGCCACCGCCTCCCAGCCTGCGCCGCACGATCGTCCCGGCGGAGGATGGCTCCCAGGACCCACTCGTGCTCGCCGAGGCAATTGGGCGGCTGTTGACGATGCCGCCCACGATTAGCCTCCGCCACGTCAGCACCACTCGGGTAAGCGTTACTGAGCGCCTTGCGCACTTGCGCACGCTGCTGCGCCGCGGCAGCTTCAACTTCGATGACGCCGTGCGCGGAGCGGACCGGATGACCGTGGCCGTCACCCTGTTCGCGCTGCTCGAGCTCTACAAACGCGGCGAGGTCGACTGGGAGCAGCACGAGAGCTTTGGCGAGATTGCCGTGCGCGGTCTCGCCCGTCAGACGCCCGCGCTAGCCGCCGCTGGCGGTGCCGTGCCAGGTACCCTCGCGGGATGAGTGAAGCGCAGATCGCAAGCGAGGCTGGTGTGGCGCGGAAGCACGCGGGAACGGTCGACTCGGTTGGCAGCGACGCCACCGCGGCACTTGCAGGGCCTAGCGTGGCTCCGCCGCTTGGAGAAGGTGAGCAGCGTCAGAGCGACGAGCAAACCCCCGTGCTCGCTCACACAGTCGAGGCACTGCTGTTCCTATCGTCTGACCCCCTCAGCCCCGCTGAGCTGGCCGACGCAACTCAAGCCGGCGAAGGAGCTGTGCTCACAGCACTGGCGCTGCTTGGCGAGCAGTACGCGCCGGGTTTGCGCGGGATCGCCCTGCGGGAGCTGGGCGGCGGCTGGACGCTCGCCAGCGACCCTGCCACCGAGGACGCCGCACGCCGGCTGTTCAGTCGTCCGCGCACCGCCACGCTCAGTCCCGCCCAGGCTGAGACGCTCGCGATCGTCGCCTACCTGCAGCCGATCTCACGACCGGAGATCACCCGTATCCGCGGGGTTAGCGCCGACTCCGCCACCGCCACGCTGCTCGACCGCAGTCTGATCGAAGACGCCGGCCACTCCCAGTTCGGGGCCGTCCTCTACCGCACTACCACCCAGTTCCTCAAGCTGTTTGGCCTGCGCAGCCTCGATGAGCTTCCCGACATCGCACGTTGGGACCCAACGCCCGAGGAGCAGGCGGAGCTACGAGAGCGACTGCTGCGGGCCGGCGAGGCGCGCGCGGGTGGGGGAGCTTAGGCGGCTTTCGCCGCCAACTGTCCGCAGGCCGCCGCGATGTCGCGCCCGCGCGTCAAGCGCACAGTCACCGGCACCCCCCGCGAGTCGAGCGCCGCCCGGAAGGCCGCGATCGACTCGCGGCC
>Ga0210383_10002892_pt1 | contig 15488 bp, 19 predicted proteins | sample IncBWC14OmetaG_FD_160072 | JGI IMG/M metagenome (GOLD analysis project Ga0210383, IMG submission 160072) | Forest soil microbial communities from Barre Woods Harvard Forest LTER site, Petersham, Massachusetts, United States - Inc-BW-C-14-O ...
CCTTGAAGGTTGATGTTGGGATGAGTTCAGAGATGGCTTTGAGCTCTGGGATTGCTTTGCTGTGCTAACAGCTGTTCATTTTTGAGGTGCTGTTTTGGACTTTGCAGCTGTCACTTTGTGTGAGGTAGAGGGAGCCATGGATATGGGGGCAGGATGAGAGGGCAGCTCAAGTCATACCTTATGTATCTATATGATTCAACACTGCTCTAGCTTTCATCCTAAATTTTTTAGTACTGATTTATTTTAAAAGCTTCAAAATTCTATAATAAGCTTCGATTTTAGCTATGCCATGACAGGCTACAGCCAAACAATCATCAATTATGGCAAAACCCATGACCTGCCTATACAGGTATGGGTTTCACACAGGTTGAAAAGCCACTACCTGCACCCATACCCAGAGAAAAACCCACAAAAAACCTGCAGGTTACCCTAACCCGTGCCCATCACTACCCTGTACTATGTCCACTCCACTCCTATGCCCATATGCTTTCCCCTCACTTTATGCTCATAATCCCCATCACTCCCTGATCATCCCCAATACTTATACTAGTATCTACCCATGTATTCCTTAGTTCAAATATTGCCAGTTACCTGCTTAACCTCCCCCTTGTCTGATTACCTGCTTATCTGTCTGACTCTATCTGTCTGAGTCCCCTGAGACTTAATAATCTTTGTGCTGTGAAATTTGAGGACACTTGGGTGAAAGGGGCACAACCTTTGTAGGTTGAAGCCAAAGTCCTCTATCCAACCCCACTAAGTCTATCCTTGTTTCATCCACTTTGTTGGGGCCCCAGTATGATGTGATCAGGCCCAGTGTGTGCTTATGGTCTTACTCCCCAGTTTAGAGTGTAACAAGAAACTGAAGTGTAGGTGTAATGATTATGATAGTACTAAAGGAGACTGGTAGGACTTTACCATGACCAAACAAATGAACTTTTTAAACCCTGATCAGTGCTCAATATGGCAATGCTTGAGTCACCTGTCCTGGCTCTTTGTGACAATTTTCACATGTTCTATGGCTATGGTAAGCTCTGAACAAAAGATTAATGAAATTGTTATAGCTGGAATACACTCATGTGCTTTGTTGGGCTTTCTACAATTTCCAGAACAAATCCAACATGTCTCCTGGATGGTTCTGTTCAGGTTCTCTTGGTTTCTGGTTTCAGAACTTGCAAAATGAATGGAATGCAGAACTGAAAGTGGTAAAGCCAACATAGCAGATAAAATTGCTATCATGCAGGCTGATAAGTAGGGATGCTGCAGTTTGGTTCTGAACCAAAGTTCGAACCTGAACTTTTCAGAACTGGACTGAAGTTTGGTCCAAGGTTTGGTGGTTGTGCAAAACCGGACCACAAGTTCAGTTCTGGGTTCGGACAAGGTTCAAAATCTCTGAACCTTGCTGAACCTGGATGCACAAGACCAACCATCAAATCACAATCAAATTGTCGACTTTAGACCCATCTGAGTGGTCAGAGGCATGGTTGACATGCTTGACGGTGGGTGCTAGACTTTATATTGCTGCTACCACTGCTGTCTTCAATTCTGTCTTTGGATCTCAATACTATTGAAGGGCTCTGTGCAAGTAAGTAGTGGTCTACATAGCTTTGAATGGTTTTACAGAGTTTTTGGTATATAAAAAGTTTGGTTCTAGTTCGAGCCTTCCTTGAACTAGAACTGGACCACCCTGAACCTGAACCAATGGTTCAGTTCGAAGTTTGGCACATTGCCTGAACCAAACCTAAAGTCTGGTTCTAGGTTCAACAAAATCCTTGAAGAACCGGACAGAACTGAACTTTGGCAACCCTACTGATAAGTCACCACTACTTTTGTACAGTAGAAATAACTCGCCTAAATTAGGATAAAATTCTTATTCCTTTAACCAATCACTTTCTTTTGATGAGAGGAAGTGACTCAGTAATCAATTAATCAGCTGAGAATATATAAAATAAATCCTCAAACCAATAACAATCTCAAAGGTGATAAAGGTGAGAGTAGGTCAAAAGAATTCCCTAAGATCAGTTCTGAATGACTATAACTGAGGATGAATGATGGGTGCACCAAATGATGAAGGGTGCAATGAAGCTAGATCACAGATGGTTCTGGTAGATGGAAATTTTGAACCATGCAAATTTCCAGTGAATGTTTAATAGACCTATCCTTGTTCTTGCTGGTATGGATTCACGAATGTCTTTTGGTTGTCTGGGCTACATCAGTTTTGCCAGAACATGATGAATGTGGTGTGAATAAACATGTTTGCTTTGCCTTAACAGTGAATTATCGATTGTAAAAGGTTTATGCGGATAGGTGATATGCGAAAGATTAACAGAGGTAAGACGTGACAGCGGGAGAGATACAAAATACCCAGGAACAACGAGAATTGAAACCTTGAACCAGAACAGATATACCCAACGGGGAATGCCAACATACAACACGAACCCCTCGGAATGAACCTATTCCATACATTTGTGTGCCCGTCGAATCGGTATGGATGTCCAGGGCAGCAGAGCAGACCGAAGTCTATAGTCCGATCCACTAGGTAGGCCGTTCAGGTGACCATGATCCTGCCTCTCTGCCCATTACAAATACCACGTCTTCTTCCTCGTCTTCCTCCACCTCACATTCACCATCTCCTTCACCATCTCCTTCACCATCCTCCACCTCCCCCTCTGCCCGAATATGTACGTCTCCCTTATCTTCATGATAAGGCAGGGCCTGCGCCTCGAACGGTCCGGCTACAAACCCCTCCACAGTACTCCTTGGTGCATCTGGTAACACAAATTGTTCCCAACCACCCATACGTACCCAGTCCTCTTCGACCTGTACCAAAGTCGAGAGAATGAGGACATTCCTGACAAGCTGCGCGTCCATAGTTAACTGCCTAACGCGATTGAAGGAAGAAATGAGGGATATTGGAATCCAACCTCGCGAGTCCATCTATGTGATGCAAGACATCAGATAGATATCAAGACTACTGCCGAAAAAAAAATTACCTGTTGTCTGAGGAAAAAGTCCTGAGCCATATTCTGCGGACTTAGATAGTATTCTAGTTGGCCAAGAAGATACCATCGAACTGGATCCAAGGGGAATGAGAGAGATGACAAGGGGACAGGAACCGGCGGCGTTAGCTGGGGGGGTGCTGGAGCCGGAGCCGGAGTCGGAGCCGGTGGTGGAGGCTGGTACGATTCAAAACTCGAAGGTATGTATGTCATCAGATGTTGCTGCGGAGGGTAGTATGCATTAGAAGGATCGTTGAGAGGCACCAAAGGCTGAAAGTGTGGTGGGGGAGTGATAGAAAACGGGGGTTGTCGCTGCTGTTGTGAGGGCTGATACGTTCCGCGATTGAGATGTCGGTTGAAACCCCTCCCACTGTATCCGCCATTTCCCCCCCGCCCTCTTCGTCCCCCAAATCCACCCCGCTCATACCCACCATACCCGCTATACGAACCGCGCCTTGGACGCGCGAACTCCAACTCCCTTGTTCTCTCCTTCTCCCTTTCCATGTCTCGCTCTCGCACACGCTCCCTCTCCTGTTCTCGCTCTCTCTCCATTTCTATCTCACGCTCCGCCCGCTCCCGTTCGGCCCTCTCAGCCTTCTCCCGTTCTCTCTGCCTTGCTCTCTCCCTCTCTCTCTCCAGTATCCCCTCTCGCGTAATAGTAGCGGCATACCCAGTCCCACTCGCAGGCCCAAACCCGTACCCAAAGTCTTTCACTTCCCACTCATCACTCCCACCCTGACCATTTATCTCCGAGAACAGCACAGGTCTCAGCCCCTGAATTGGGAACGGCAACGATACCGGCGGCGATGTTATCTGCACCTCCATTGGAGAAGTCAAGGGCATTGGTAAAGGCACTGGGTTCTCCACAGGCAGAATTGGAGAATCTAAGCCTGCAATAGTGGGAACCTTGGGAAGTTGATGTCCATAGGATGGCCTTGGTGATATCATGGCACTCGGTGGTTGCTGCCGCTCTGGTTCTGGAGGCGAGACCGGATTCTCGTCCACTTCGGGATGGCCAGTAGTCCCAAATTCCCACCTCGTCTCCGTATCAGTCAAATCAATGACTTTCATATCACCATTGCCAGCACCGGTGACAGAACCTTCATCCTTGCAAAGTCCTTTCTTCCTCACCTCCCCAACCACCTCCCGAATTCCACCATTGGTCAAATCCGACATGTGCCTGCCATTCTCAGTAGCTGTCTCAGTCCTACTCCGTGCTGTAGACGAGCGCGTCCGTGATCGCAAACGTGACGGAGCGCCTTCCCCTGGAGCAATACCAATCGAAAACGCTGTAAACGCCTTCTCGCTAACATCCCCTTCTTCTACGCCGTCATCGCCACCCGACGAACTCGGTGGAGCTGGGCTTGGACACTTACTAGCACCCGGAATCCCAATACTCCCAAATACAACCGGTCTCTCCGTTGTTTTTGATGCAAGCCCCCCACCAGCATGAGTTGCAGAGCCGAGTGCTCTGTATCCCGCCACGGCCTGCGACTCTCCCGGAGGCGGCGGCCTCACAATCATCGTCGGAGGCGGTACCTCACCGTCTGGTTTCCCAATGTCTCCGTGTTGCTGCCGATGGTGCGGTGGGCGGAAATGTGATGAATGCGGTGGAGGATACGATGGACTGTGCTGGCCTGATCCAGGGAGGCCATTCCAATACATATACGGCTGGGTAGGACCGTGAGTATATTCAGGCTGTCCATATGGCGGATACAATTGATACGGCGGTTGACCACCAGCGTAACCTTGTGGTGGCGGTGGCAGAGCCGGACTCTGACTTGGGTGATATCCATTTGCACTCACTCCCGGGCCCGAGAGTCCGTAAGGAGCGTTCAAAGGAGAATGCGAAGAGGAGTGACGATAATGTTGCGAATGCGGCTGGTTCTGATTTTGTGGGATTGTGGGAGGGAGATGGGAGGGTTGCTGCTGAGGGTAGTATGTCGTAGGGCCACTTCCAACTTGAGCAGGGGCGGGGCCGTACATGGGAGTCGGATATGCTATGGAGCCATTCAGTCCGGGGTCGACATACGCTTGTGGTTGTGGTGAGCTCGTGCTGGGGGAGTTGCTGACGACACCTGCAATGACCCCACCCTGTCCAGTAGTTCCGGTATCAGGGCTATCATCCCCAGGGAGTCTTCTACCTCGGGGATGTCGAGGGCTCGAATGCATGCTGCCTGCACGACTATGGACTCTGGATTGCGAAGCAGATTGCGCCGTTGAGTTGCGACCAGAGTGATTTCGACTTTGACCTTGGCCTGAGCCAGATCCAGAGCCCTGAGTATGATTCCGTGTTGGTTTCACGAGAGGGTGGGCATGCTGGGATTGGTTACGGGAATGCGATTGTCGACTGAAAGCCTGGACTGTGGCATCGGATGCGGCTTGGAGCTCTTCTGGTGGTATGGGCACCCACTTAGTTTTTTCACCTGTGTTTGTTGAACGGCAAGTCCACAATATTTCTCAGGTTAGCATGTTGCATCGAAACGTCTTGGCAAGAGAGGAAAACGATGGTGAAGTTTGAAATCCGGAATGGAAAGATAGCGCAAGAAAGAATTCAAGAAACGATGAACGCACTCTTCCTAGGTGTAACCGAAACGGGCTTCACGGCTTCAGGCCCCTTAGTACTCTCGCCTTCATCCTTGGTCCCAGGAAGAACATCCATAACAGCAGGATTGTGGAGGGAAGGCGTAGCGGTGGAAGACAACGATTTTCCTACCTCGGGCCAACTTTCCGTATCATCTACTGCTGGAATTGGCAAAGGTAACCGTGGAGCACGAGAATTCTGAGCAGGTAGGCGCACGACGAAAGGATCATCGCTAGCCATTACCACCGGTGATGTAAGGCCATGGTTAGACTTGATAGAGGACAGTCCATGAGGACCATTGGGTAGCTTGTCGGAATAAGGCCGAGAAGGAGGTGGTCGAGGGGTGGCTGGATTTCGTGACACAACCGGGGGTTTAGATATTTGTGGCATACTCTGGGTTGAAGGTGTACGAGCAGCCTGGGCTTGAGCAGCCATTTGTTCCTTGCGAAGACTCCACACATTGACGGTGGGTGGTAGCTTTTGAGGAGAAGACTGAGCGGCCGCAGTCGATGGTGATTTTGGAGTCAAATCCTTGGTGGCGCGTAAATCGCCGTTCATGGGTTTGATATCGGGAACATCAGCCGTATGAGGTAAAGGGGAAGAAGGCCTTGTAGTGAGAATAATGGACGAACTGGGGGTGATATCTACGCTTGTGGGATTAGAGTTGGACTGGGACGCAGAGGAGTTGGATAAAGCGGTACTGCCAGAGGCAGTCGAAGTATTACTACCACTAGGAGGTGCAGAGTGGACAACGGTGTGTGGAGGTGGGACTGAATTAGGAGATTTGATATTTTGAGCCTTCTTGGCACGGTCAGCGTACGAAAGTGGCGGTACTCTTGCAGTCGAAACGGAAGGTGAGACCATCGTATGTGTGTCAGATTGCACGCAAGGACCACCAGATGGCAAGGATGTGCACAGATGACTTCCCGATGACAAGATTTGTTTTCTTGGACCACGACTATGGGAAGTGGAAGAGAAAAATCAGGAGAACGACGTAGACAGAAGATGAACCAGATCAGGAGTAGAGTCTAAAGCAGAGAACAACGGGAAGTTGTTGTGAGGCGCCAACTTTGAGAGCAAAGTGATATACAACTTTAATTCCCACGATCTGTTTAAGTGTAAATTGAGTCATCCCAGAATTTTGTACAATAAAATCATTAAATAACAATAAAAATGGGTTCACGCTCGCCACTACATTTACTTCACTTCAAATTGAAAACGAACCCGTAACTCCAGTCCAAAAACCCAAAAAACGCTGTATGCTTATTTCTGGATATCACATGATCGAATACCGACGATCGGTTTTCTCGACTACGATTTTCTCAAGATTTTCTTCACTCATACCGTGTATGTAATTCGAAAGTAATATATATCTCGGCTATTCTGTGGGTTTTTGTCTTGAGCGTGACCGCCCGAAAAGGGAATGTCTTCATAATTAAATAAGTGGTACTACCTTCTAGCTCATTCTAGATCTTTATTCACTGCGGAACGGTGAGGTACTCCTACAATCCGAGATCGTGTATCAAGGTGATTCGCGTTCTTTCTGTCAAGGCTGCAGTTGGCTCATAAAGACACGTGGTTCGTAGTTCAGACGCGAATCGAGCGCAATAGCACAGTTGTGGCACAGCAAGATCGGACTCAGAGGAAAGAGGTAATAGCGAGAGCCAGCTACAAATCTGGGTAAGGCGCCGAACCCGAACCCCCACGCCGCTAGCACCTGGTTGTCGAATCGGTCTCCAGTTTTAGGTTTGTCGGTAGCATAGCTTTGCCTAAGTATTCTATCTAACGTTCAATCGGCGTTCAATCAGTATAACTAAAAACTCTTCATAGAACAAGCTTTGAACAAGAATACGGTCTGCCCAGCCGCAGGGTAGATAAGAAAATGTATTTCTGAACTGCTCTCAGCTGCCCTCTCGAAGGTAAAAGAAGCATATAGCAATGAGTCCAAAAAAGTTGAGACCGGAACCGCACTTCATATTTACTCTTGTTAGGATCAGAAGGTCCTGCGTTTACTAGTCCCAGTGGCTCGGACTCTTTGTTTCTTCCTCCCTCAATATCCTCCTCGTCTCTACAAGAGCCTTCCCCAACAAATTCAAACCCCATTTACCAGCATTCGATATCGCATTCTTCTCCCCATATCCAATTCCCCAAATCCGATCCCGAGGACTACTTTCCACGATCATCTTATCGCCAGTTTCCATCAACTTCTTCCGCAACTCGTCATTCTGCCTGAACTTGAGCAAGTTCCCTTCTAACACAATCCGTTTCCGCTCGCCCTTCCACACATCCTCATCGAAGTTCTTGACCTTGCGTCCCAGCGACTTTACATAAGCCATCTCCGACTTGGACGTGCCTGTGAGGGACAGCACTTCTCGTGCAATGGATACATCCGAGAATAGGAGTGCTTTCTGAGTCATCATCCAGTGCTCGGTGCTGGGGAATATCACAGCTTGTTCCTGTCCTTCGATCTTTACTGTTGCCGTGAACGAAGCGGGGAACCATTGAGATGCCCATCCACTAACAACTTTGTAAGAGCCAGAGCCTGGCTTAAGATATTTGACAAACTCACTTGACGTGACTGGTAGTCCAGAAGAATACATAATCGTTCCTGATAAGCATATAACAAAGTTATGGCAAAGACAATATCGATGTTAAGAGTACGAAGTTAAGGCACAGAAAGTGCGGGCGATTGTTTGCCGATGACTCATTTGGCCGAAAATTTGAAGTACAGTTGACTATCTCATATAGACTTCTGCCAGAACAACCCGACCCATTATCATCCAAAATACGATCTCATAGTGCATAACATAATGCATAGCAAATACTAGTACTGAGAACCGATGCTATGCATTGTGAGATAGTAGGTTCTGCTTAAGGAATTCTCCACATAGCAACCCCACATCTCGCTTCATCCACCTCTTTCTTCACCGCCTTATTCTCGCCACTCCTTACAGCACCAGCCACTAATAATTTCAATGCATCCTTCAACGCCAGCTTTCCATCATCTCCCCCTTCTTTGCCGTCTCCAGTTCCCTGAAGCAAGATCCTCTCCCAATCAATACACAAATCCAAATACTCAAACAACACATTCACAATGCCCTCGTATCGCCCTGAACTACTCGTTTCGCTTCCTTCAGGGGGCAATTCTACCTTCCACAGCTGCTCCAGCGTAAGTCCATCCCAAGCCATCAATGGGGCACCTAGTTTGACGGGAACGACTACTGCGGGAGTCCCGTTAAGCAAAAGGTAATTCATTACACTCTCGCTTGGGCGGGCGCTGGTTGTCCACAATTTCCGGTGGGGTTTTAGACCAACTACGAGAATCACCATTCGGCGTGGGATAGGGGGTTGAGGCAATGGCGTCAGTGTGGGTTCGGGGGAGGGAGTGCGTGAACGGGAAAATATGTTCGATAACGATGGGAGGTTGGAGACAGAAAGGGAGTTCTGATGAGCGGGCGTCGGTGAAGTTGGGGCGTCCACCGGTGGGGGCGGAGAGCAGAGTGTTATGACGGATGCAGATTCGGCTAGCAACGTTTCTCCGACTCTGTAATCGCCTTCAGCAAGACAATGTATGTGTTTCTGAGCGAGAATATAAATGTTAATAATGAAAATTCGCCTCACCTGCCAAGAAAGGTCCATGACAGAAGATAATATCAGGTTTCATGGTCCTCGGTATAATAGGTCGGCGGCCACTGGCGAAAAGGTAAGGCGAAAACCATCCTTTCTCCACGGCCAAGTAATCCTTGACTGAAGCAAAAAGCGAACTATCTCTGCAAGCCCAAAAATCAGAAACTCAAGTACTTCCACAAGTTATTCCGCTTACTGATGCAAACTACTGCGATAAAACCCTAAAGAAGCATCTTTCACCGTGTGTTTATACTGGAGAGTAATCAGCAACACTTTCACGCCAGTCGTCTCGAGCCTCTTTGAGTGTATCGGTACCACGTGTTTAATAGGTTGGTCTATGACCAAATCATTTGCTACATGTGTGGTCAGGTCAAACCCGGCGTGCAACCCGATTTCGACAAGGATGGAGTCTCCGAGCGAAGAGACGATGACATCAGACACAGGACCCATGACCGGGGCTGCAACGACTGCCATGCCCCCCTACGGCATTAACTTTTCAGCGATACATGTTCACGTACATATGTCGCACTTACTGTGGCGGCAATTATAGAGTGGACTGCAAGATCTCTAAATCGGATGCATGGGAGGAGCAAAGGCGAGGAATCACCCCACTACACAAAAACAAAAATAGACATGACAAGGGGTCAGTTGGATCCGCAACGATCCAATTTGACCCAAGCTCACCGGAGAAAGGCACACCACGCTTGTACCAGCAGCTCTCAGAGATTCATATGAGGACATAACGATCCTCCCTGTCATCGACTAACAAACGTTACGGTCAATATTTTCATTTCAATGCTTGAATCTAAACTGCTCAATCCCAACCCATCCAGAACTGTAACAGCTTGTCGGCCGAGAGTCAAGACAGCGTAGTATTGACTCACCCCAACAAGTTTCCTGACAATCCATGGGGCGGATTTCTCCTTTTCCCCTCCCTCTGTGATAGAGGCAGGATCTATGGGACCAAGCGCGGAGACGTCGGCCATACTGACGATCGATCGAGAACTAAGGTCACGGTTGCGAGGATAAGTTTTTAGAAGTTTGTAAAGAGAGAACAAATCATGATGGCTGTGCTCGATCTAAGATTCACATACACGTGGACCGTTGACCATCGTACCAAAAACCTTACTCCCATACGAAAATTCGGGTTGGTGACAAAACATATTTTCAGCAATTACTTATTACAATCAAGGCGCGTTGAGGCCTGTTATCGATCCAACACCTTCATCCACCTCCGGAAGCCTCCACATTAGGTTGTACTTACTCGACCATTTTAAAACGCCCAGCCTCCGGCCAAGAGCGTTGAATGAAGGCATCACACGACATCCACTCAATAAGGACGTTGAAGATCCCATTCTCCCGTTTATATGGCGAGGGCTCGTTGAGGCCGTCGATGTATACGGGCATTTAAATAGGCACCTAGTAACGGTAGTGGGAAGCCTTGTAAGGCCCATTGATGGGGATGTCAAGGTAGCTGGACTGGGTCTCGCTGAGAGTGGTTAACTTGACGTTGAGCTGCGCTAAGTGAGCGCGGGCAACTTCTTCGTCGAGTTCCTTGGGAAGCATATGTACGCCGAGGGGGAATTTCTCAGGGGTGGTCCACAAGGCAATCTGGGCTAAGACTTGGTTGGCGAAGGAACATGACATCACGAAGGACGGGTGGCCCGTGGCACATCTATAAGACAACGCTCCCTGTCAGTGGGTTACAGGCACGGTGGACTAGAAGAAAGATCATACCCCAAATTGACGAGACGACCCTCAGCGAGGAGAATGATGTGGCGACCCGAAGCCATGGTGAAGCGATCAACTTGGGGCTTAACGTTGACAACCTCTTTTGCGTTGGTTTTCAACCAGGCGACATCGATCTCAACATCGAAGTGACCAATACTAGGGATAGACGGTCAGGAAAAGTCGTTGAATTGAATTGGGGCCTCGACTTACTTGCAAACGATGGCATCTTCAGGCATGACTGAGAAGTGTTCGGCCGTTATGATGTCCCTGTTTCCGGTGGTGGTGACAAAGACGTTGGACCTGTGAGCGGCATCTTCCATCGTGGTGACTTCATAGCCAGCCATGGCAGCCTGAAGAGCATTGATGGGGTCGATCTCCGTGACCAAGACACGAGCTCCATACGACCTCAAGGATTCAGCACACTAGACCATGGGATGAGTAACCGCGACAGATCTAAAGTCAATCATACCGCACCCCTTTACCAACATCACCGAAACCAGCAACGACAGCAACCTTGCCAGCAAGCATGACATCAGTGGCACGTTTGATGCCATCAACGAGAGATTCACGACATCCGTAATAGTTGTCGAACTTGGACTTGGTAACAGAGTCGTTGACGTTAATGGCGGGAATCTTCAGTTTGCCGTCTCGGAAAGCCTTGTAAAGATGGTGAACACCGGTGGTGGTTTCCTCGGATACACCGCGGATATCTGTGAATCTTGAGTTGAGTTTTATTGCAGTGGGTGAGTGATGACTTACCGTTCAGATATTGAGGGTATTTCTCGTGTACAATGTTTGTCAAGTCGCCTCCATCGTCAAGAATCATGTTCAAGGCTTTCCCACCAGCAAAACCGGCGATTGTCTGCTCGACACACCAAGTGTATTCTTCTTCAGTCTCGCCCTTCCATGCGAAGACAGGAACGCCAGTGGCAGCAATTCTATATTTAGGTGAAGAGAATTAGATCACGTATTATTTTTATGGTTTGTAACCTACGCAGCAGCGGCATGGTCTTGAGTCGAGAAGATGTTCTATGGAAGGGGTTAAGGATGTTACACATGAGACACAACATGGATACATGACATACACAAGACGACCAAGTGACTTCTGCCCCAAGGTGAGTAAGTGTCTCAATGAGTACGGCGGTTTGGATGGTCCTAGGAAGGTATGTAGTAAACCAAGCGCCTTGATGAACTATGCTAGCAAAAAAGTAACACACATATGGAGGCATCCTGCAATGCGAGCACCCTTCAATGGCTGGGAGGCTCCGTGCTGAAGTGGTGTAACTTTCAGATTTCGATCGGCTGGTGCGATGAGTCAATCCTTACCTTCTTTCTCAAGTAAACGAGACCAGGCATCTCATTCTGATCAGATCATACAGTGTCAGACCAATCAAGCAATAAAAGAGTTATCCCAGGCACCTCAGCGATTTCGATCTCCTTGCGACCAAAGGCGGCGAGAGAAATGTCTACATCCAGGTTTCAGATCACAGTAGATCATGTTCAATACAACTCTTTCCTCACCAGCAACCTTGAAAACCATTGCTTATTCGAGGAAATTGAGGTGATAGGGATAAAGGAGGAGAGGTTGAAAATTTAAATTATGGTCAGTCGAACGTTTTTATCGCAGCTGCACGTGATCTGGGTTTTGCCGACCTTGACTAGTGGAACAGCGTGTTACGAACAGTAAAAAGCTGCTCGTAAAATCAGATTCGAATTTATGGGCTCGTCCGAACCTCCATCAGGAGATTCCAGCCAAGGCAGGTCTCGCATCGCGGAAATAGTGCAATACACCTGCACTATTAGGGAAACACCGCAGGGTAGTCCTATAATGCATTGTTTTCCCATCCCCCGCATCTTCAGATTGTAAGTCGCTCACGTCCTTGATGGATCCTGCTCTGACTAGAACAGCAAATTTCAAAGATGTTCTCAGCGACCAGCGGTTGAGATCACAAAACTCGTTCGTATTGATATGGCCACGGGCGAAGTTGACATTCCTTCGCAATCCAGGTGAATCTTTTTCCTTTGGCCATGGGACCTCGGCCATTTACAAGTTGGGGTGCGCCGGGTCTTTGCGCCATTGCTTCATCTCCTGAAGCCTAAGACCGACGCAACATCTTAACCTTCATTCGATCTGTCCATATGTTGAACTGCTTGCTTTTACAGCCTAATTCTTCCGAAGGGACTGCAATGGCGGGATGTACTCCGATACGAACAAGACGACAGCAAAGAACAATATTAGTCTATTTCCGATTTGGTAGCCGTTTAAAACGTTTAAAAGTGATTTCATCCGGTCTCATTCCTTTTGCAATAGGCTTCAAATTGTCAAGTGTGAGCACTTCATCCATGTAACACACAGTAGTTTGATAGAGGTCGGCCCTTTGTGACACAATGCAGCGCAACGACGTCGACATCGACTGCGGGTGTAAACTCATTCATGACCATATATCTGTTCCCACAATTAATGGTTCAATAAGCAGATGAAACAACTAAATATTGATGCCTGTGCTCGTGTACTTGGAACCATGTCAGTGTGGCAATTCTGACCAGTCTCCACATTCCACCAACTTAGTGACAGTATTAATGGCATTGGTGGCCACATTAGACTAATTGGGCAATCATGGTCAACCTGGAATCCTGGATTGTGCCAGGCAAGTCTGAGGTTTATGCAGTTTTCATGATATATGTAAACATTACTGGAAATACTGTAAAGATATATGAGAAACATGCTTAATTATGGTAAACATACTCTGGTCAGACTGGGTGCAAGGCAATCTAAAAATATTGTAAAAATATGGTAAAGATAATCACCTTGCTTGCAAGAGTCCCTTCACCCCCCATAATTCGTCATGTGACCTGCCAAAAATACATAATGCCAAATAATCAGCCACTCTGGTGTTGGTGGAATAGGTCATAACTGCTCAGGCCTGCCAGAAACAAATAGTACCAAATAGTCAGCCACCTGGTGGGGTGTTTTGGCCTGCCAAAAACAAATAGTGCCAAATAGTCAGCCACCCCTGGTTATAGAATAGCTTGTAACTGCTTTGGCAGTGTGCATGATCAAACAAGTGGTCAGTTGGTGTCAGTGATGGGTGAATCCACCCCATTCAAACTTGCTCTTTGTTGCTGATGTTAGTTTTTCCAGTTGTTCATCCTCTTCTTGCAGTTCTTCAGACAGGCGTTTTGTGATGATTTCCCATTGAAAGTCCCACAATAGCCTGATGGTGTCTCACCCTCAACTCCTCGAGAGTGTAACATATGTGTTGAAGTTCTCAACTGTGGCATATGTGACTTGGGCAGACAAATGGGCAGACATCAGCCTTGGGACTTTTCTCTGGGACATCATGAGATGGAGAAGTCCTGCCACTTGGTCAATGATGTCATGATGGTGGGTGACAGTGCTGCACCACAATGGATAGGTTGTTGGTCACTCCGGCAAGAGAGAGATGAAGAACTCTACTGTGCTTCTCTTCTGGCCCTGTTTAAGCCCTGGAGGGTATTGGAAGACTTGCATGTTCCGGGTATCTCATTCAACACATATCTTGTGTTGTTCTTGGCCTTGGCTGGTGACAAAGTGAGTGACCTGGTTGATAACATTAGATACTCCCACTGTGTGGGTTGTTAGGGTCTCGGATCTTTGGAATGTGAATGTCACTCTTTAGACACAATGATTATGTAAAATGGATGTCATCATATGTAACTGTTTCTCTAAACCAAGCAAGGTCAGAGTCAGCACTAGCAGCGACCATTTACATCAGCATAATTTGTGCAAAAATATTGAAAAAGCATTTAGAATTTCCTCTCAATAGAGGGTATCAGCAGGTGTATATATCAGTGTTTTATATATTCAAAAGCAACCTGTTTTGCATCAACACAAGTGCTCCACAAAAAGAAGTGTGACAAATATTATTAATATTGGTTGGTATATCAAGTTGGTATCTCCATCATCAGAGCCCAGCAGCAGCAAATGAGAGGAGAGGAAGATTGGAGATGGCCATGATCACCAATAATTAGCATGGGCATTGGAAGAAGCTGTCGGATAGTAGTGTTGACCATGCTGCAGCAATAATTAAGCATGTTTTTAACATAAGGTAGGTCATATGATCATTTGTGACAACATCTTCCTTGACATAAAGCTCTTGCCACAAATTGATTTTCAGGATATAAGCACCACAGACTGTAAGTTTACATCTAGGCTAAGAGGTTTGTGTCAGTATTTTCAAAAAATATCAAGTTTACCATGAGCAGTAAGGACTGGCACAGTACAAGATCACGGAATACGCTGTCAGCATATTTATAAGAAAACCTGAGAAACAACAACAATATGAACACAATACCTATCAGATTTCCATCATAGGTATTTTTTCAGTATTTCCTCATTACAACAGCAATACCCATAGAATGCCTCACCATTTTCAGGTCAGCCAGATTCAAATAATAATAATATTATTATTAATTTCAGGCTTCTTTATAAGTTTTGCTTCGATTGACTTCAACAAGCATGATATATATTGATAAGAATATGTTTGTCAACCTTGCACCTGGATGTGCCC
>Ga0210383_10002897_pt1 | contig 15473 bp, 19 predicted proteins | sample IncBWC14OmetaG_FD_160072 | JGI IMG/M metagenome (GOLD analysis project Ga0210383, IMG submission 160072) | Forest soil microbial communities from Barre Woods Harvard Forest LTER site, Petersham, Massachusetts, United States - Inc-BW-C-14-O ...
TGCACAAGGGCAAAACGTTCGCGGGTGTCATTATCTGTGTTCGCAACCAATATTTCGTATTCCTCGCCAGCTTTGTTCTTCCCCATCGACTTCTTCCATTCGGTCAAAATGTCCTTTAGAATTGTGCCATCATAGGAAGCATGGGTGGCTTTGGCATCTTTGAGAGGTGAAAATATAAACATAGCAAGAGGAATACCCCTTCCGTTCTTGTTGATGCCCATCGCGATACCGACCAGAATCTTTGCTGAGCATACTCCAAATGTAAGGTCCAGAAGCACCTGTTGCTTATGCCCGATTTCCCAAGCCATCTCTTGTTGTTTCGGAGTCGACAAAATCAAGATGAAACGATCTTTCGGTCCAGTTCCGAGAGGTCGGTAATACATAAGAGATTTGGTAAGCTCTGGATCAGGAGGACAAGGATGTTCGGCACGGAACCAGCGGTCAAGGTTCTCGGCTGCACCAGAACGAGCCGGGATACCACTTTCTCGGGATAGGGTCCGATAGAGAGAAGTCGATTCATAAGACGTGAGAAGATACCGATAGTGTGCATCACCAGAGAGGTTTCCCCACTTCTTCTGAGCCCAGTCGCGGCAAAGTATACGCACACGACCCATTGGAACGAGCTGATCTCGAAGGAGGAGAAGGGCATATGCTCGGAGTTCAGGGTGTAGTGGAATAATTGGATTCTTCGACATAACAGTAATATCAATGCAAGCAGGAGAGTGTTCGAGCATGCCAGCCACTTCATTTATAAGGAGTAATTTCCGATCTATCACGCTTCAAGTAAGCCAACGTAATGCAGAAAACACACGAACCATACTCTGGGGATCTGATTCATCATGTGTTGATACAACCCTCGCGAACATGCTACATTCAACATATTCCCAGCCAATTTGCCTCTTTTTTGCTGGGAAACGTCCGATTTCGTGGTCTGTGCCGCAAAGACACTGAAAAATTGATGTGCGCCTCACATACTTCCCTTCAGCTAGTGGCTTCCCTTCACTGTGAACACAAGACATCTTCGATCGCACATCACGGGGAAACTCGTCGAGGACATGTAAGCCTAGGTCCGTCACCAATCGGAAAGCCAGATCTGCTGAAATTAATTTATGTTGTTGCTTAGGATCAGGAACAACGAACCTTGTTCTTGGACTGTTGGCTCAAAACGATGCCGGTCTTGACCAACAATAGCAAAATGAGCCTCGAGGTGGTCGCGTGATTGTTCTGAGAATGTGAGATGTGATGAAATGGTGGCTTTTCGATTCATAAACTTGAATTTGGGTATATTGGAGGGTATTTGGTATTGCAGGTATGGAGAATGAGAGGTGGTTGGGAGTATGACATTACTATTAGGCATTATAGGAGTACGTCTAGGGCATTATATGGATGGTAAGACGACGGAAGAAAACGCGGTCGACTCAGGAAGACGCGTATACAAGAAAAGCATGACCGCGTTTCAAAATTGAAACTCCGCCAGAGCGGTGTAGGTTTCTAATCCAATAACATGTGATGGGATTGAACAAATTACCTCAGCTCCACAAGTCTAAGTGGGATAAACAAACGGTGCGCGTGGTTAAGTGGTAGTAGAAGAGTTAGGAACATACACAGATGTTTTTATGCCTGAGAGAATATTTACGGCCTTTAGACTTGACCTGGAGCGCAAGCACGGGTTCAAAGTTCCGGCGTCCGATTCCGCGAAATATTTATAATTTATTTAATGTGATTGAATTGTCTCTATTTGGCTTGCATGTTGATGCCAAACACTTGCTGCCACCGTGACGCGAGGCGGCGACGCGCAGGTGTTTGCGCAAAACAGTTATACGTCTTTAACGTTCTCGTTGCTTTTTCCACCATACTCTCGATGATCCTACGGCCACAAATAACCAGATCGTTTCGTCTTTTCTCCCTATTTCTCCTCCTTCACACACTCTCACCCGTTTCGGCAGACGATGCTGCCTTTGACTGCCTACTCACTATTGACTCCTTCAAATACAACTTGACATCTCTTGCTGGCGAGCATGTTATCTCACGGACACGAGAAACCCCCCCATCCTCAATGGTTGACTCTGTGACATTCAACTTGTGCGCCGACCTCAAACTCCAGGACGGCGTTGCTGAACGAGATCAGGTGCGCCATAATTCACATTCGATTTTGGTTATTCACTAATGCTCATCATGTTTACAGTGTCCAAGTGGGACGAGAGTATGCCTGACTAAAACCAATAAGAAAAGCGATGACCCAGATAGGATAGTCGCCGTCGTGCCAGTAGTGCAAACGTCTTCGCTCAATCCCGAGTACTCTTCCCTCTCCAGTTCGTGTTTATCTAAATATCGTCTCAGATTACTCACTTTTATCCAACACAGCACCAAAAGGACTCTCCCTAATTCTACACGGGCCTTCCTACCCACATCCATCCGACTCAACCCCAACACCCCAATCCCTCAACCTCACACTCCTATGCGCAATAGAAAAAGGCGATCCAAAATTTACGTCGTATGATGGGTCTCAGCTCCAGTTAGAATGGAACGCACCAGCTGGGTGTTCAGATGGCGGAGAGCATGGAGGTGGTAGTAAGGACGAGGAGAAGGAGAGTGTCGGGAGTGGGATTGGGTGGTTCTTCCTTGTGTGAGTTTTTGTGTGAGGTTGTCTTTGTGAGAGATGTGACTGACATGTATTGCAGATTGTTGCTGGCGTTTGCTGCGTATTTCGGGCTAGGCGCTTATTACAACTATTCAACATACGGCGCAAGTGGTGCCGATCTTATCCCGTACGTGTCTAAATTTTGGCTGTGTTTTCCCTCGCGAATTCTCCACGATTTGTTTCTTCCTCTAACCTTTTCTTTGCTTTAAAACATCACTCACATGGAGTCTCCTCCACAGACACCGTGACTTCTGGAAAGAAGTTCCTTACATGCTCAGCGATGTCGTCTCGCACCTCTGCTCCACAGTTCGTCCTCGGCGCAACTCCAGTCGCGGTGGTTACATCTCTGTGTAACTCACCCACGAAACCTACTAATGTTCTCGAATATTGGTTCTCTTACACAATTGAACTAATTTGATTCTTTATTCTTTGCATTGATACCCGGTTGGTCTTGGGAGATTATCCTGTGGATTTTAGACTGCTGGTATACTTCCACGACCAGAATTGTCATCCCGGTATAGATTTATATGCTACATAGTGCATCAGGTGGTAGTCTCCGAAGCCCCATGATTTTGTCCGCGATTTTTCGGACTCGCACGGTGTCCTCGAATAACGATGCAACACCATCAATATTTTGTTCTGGCATATGCACTCAACAATTCATCAGTTGGGATGAAATCACTCACTCTTTCACGAGCAAGTTGGAAACGTCAAGCAACACAATCTGGAAATTTATCATTCACAATGTAGTAGACGCCCGGAACGACATAAGTGAGCCGAATTCGGGCTCGAGAACCCCCAAAGTATGTAACGTAATCACAAGTGATCCATTCAACAGGCTGGTCCGCCAACGATGTCGTGAAGACGATAGTGATTCGCCTGATGAGGAATGCCGGTAAACATGACGATTTGAATGGAGGTAAAATGCAGTGTTCAACGAAGCATTATGATAGGAATGTATGGATTCAAGTTCATGTAATGAAGGTGATAAGAGGTGTAGTTTCTAGTCTGGTCATCCATTGCCTTTGTACATGATGCATATGGCTCAGCTCATGTTGCATTGTCCATGATGTTTGCACCATGCTGAATACAGGTTCGGGTTCAAGGTCCATGAAATCCTCAAGTCCGAATGACCATCGATGAAGGGGGCTCTGACGTAACTCGGCAACGGTTATCAGAAGCGATGTTTTACCATACTCACCCAACGCCGAAGTAAGGGCTTTCGCGATCCCCTTGACGATGGCTAAACAAGGATATCTGTTCAATATAATTTCCGGCAGGAAGGAATGGCGACACACTTCCTATCATCTTGTTAGTGTCCTCATCGCTCGTGTCAGCCTCGACTTTTGTGGGGTCTTTTAGTAACTAGTCTGGTCCTATAAAAACCAGGGCATGATACATATGCTAAGCGCCAGCAAAGCTGGACGGAGAGAAGGGCCCACCTTTATAAAGGCGCCAATATCAAACATGAAGCGTTCTTGTCCAAAGTTGGCTTTAATGATCTGGCAGGGACATCAATTTCTGTCAATCTAAGTTTCGATATTCACATACAGATCCAATGCTTGTGAGACCGATAGCAGGGTATAATGGGCCTTCGATATGCTCGAGATGAAAATCTAAAACAAGAGGGTTCGTTTATGTGTGGGATATGAGGATGCGGTATACCAACCTACGAGGGCACCGTTCTTGGTGTGCGTTTGTTCACCCAGTCAATCCCGCAACCTACGACGTCACCTGTCCAAAAGTCGGCTGAAGTGGATAAAGGGAACTTATTTAGCGGTCGATACCTGATTAACTCGTGTACAGAACTGACTTGTTGTTTCTGAGGGTTCTATCATCACCACGCCATCCCGAAGTTTCTTTCATCATGCCTGGGATGTTGATGTCCGCCATCAGCCCGTGCTCAAACTAGATTGCACCCATGGTATTCAAGGCAACTCACCAGGTGCAGCATTCAATGCTGTCTCAGGCGCTGTAGTTCCAATGCTCAGGCATGCCCCTGCCTTGAACACCAACAGCTCAAAATAATATATTCGCGAACCCTTCTGGCCATTGTTGTATTCAGGTATGGATGTACTATAGTCTGTGCGAGTGCAGCGTGGTTGTGTAGGTCACCAACAAAATGGAGACCTATACCATCTGGGTAGATGCTAACGCAGATCAGATTGGCTCCAATGGGTTGGCCAGTTGGACGGGAGCTGGTAATGTGCCATGGATGACAATCTTCGTGAATGGTAAAATGTGTGGTGAGATTCACCGTTGGAATGACGTTGAAGAGATGCATCATGGAGACACTTACCCTGGCATGCGATAGTTCAGAATATGTTGCTGTGCCGGGGAGGGTGTTTCAGCTCAGGTCCTCAGGATCATCCGACTTCCATAGTACAGTACTAATAGTACTAACTTTTGGTTCCTTTCATGGGCGTTCTGGAGTAAACAGCTACTGCAGCTGTCACAGGTTCTCGTGTAACGTTCCGGGAACGTGGTCGAATTTGTCGACACTTCAAGTTGTCTTAAAGCCTGGGCCTTATACACATACTGCAGTCTCTGCGAGCAAAGCTAGAATTGACGTTGACGGCATTCTTACACCAACATTGTAATCCCTTTCAAACCTCGAGTGTAGATGAACCATCGCTTTGACACCAGCACTGGATTTACTTCAAGTTCTCGCTGAGTCTGCATCGTTGCTGCATCGGGTCGCCACAAGGTCGCCATCAGAGAGAATATTATGGAGTTTGTCGATCGTCGCATCTATTCGACGTGAACGTGTTCTTCGGCGAAGTACATGATCTACGTAAGCGAGTTTGGAATCGTTTTGTGGAAAATCTACCCAAGTACCTTTGCCATGTGTAACGGTTAACCAAGTATGTCACGCCTTGTGACGACGGATGTGACGTGTTGAAATTTAAACGCTGAAAGCTGAAGATACTACAGCGTCGGAACGACTATTCTACTGCATCTGAAAAATCATGGCAAAAAGGAAATGGTATGTTGTGACTGCCGGTAAGGCTGTTGGGGTATTCACAAATTGGTGAGTTCCAACTTTACAAATGACGCGTTCAAGATTTATGTAATAAGTTAAATAACTATTACTGCAACTTGCGACCTCTTCGTCTTCTCTCGTCTTCGCTTGTTGCACCTTGGATTCTGAAATTTCTTCTCCGACTTCTGCTTTCTCACAGGCTTGAAGTGGCTCCCTTGGTTATTGGAGTATCTGGGGCCCTCCACCAAAGTTTCTCTACTGAGGAAGAGGCTAAACGCGTCTTCGAGGGGGAAAGGGCCAAAGGAAACACCAAAGTCATCGGCATCGGCCAATCAAGTGGTTCCCCGTCGAATTTACCCCAATCAGCTCCACCTGTACGGTCCCCGACAGTTGTATCATCATCACAGTCGCAGACGACACATTCACGTGCACTCGCTTCCACGACAAGTTCACCGCGAACGCAATCTACACATAGAGCTGCGGAAATCTCGCCTTTGAGCTCATATTTGTCGCCGCCAGCGACTGGAGTGACATATGTAATTGAATTACCCAACATAACCACTCCGTTGAGGTTAACCTCACCAAGGGCGGCAACCCAAGTACCTCGCTCTCCAGAGCCTCGTACTACAGCCCATACACCGTCACTGCTGAATTCTTATCCGAATTATGCCAGCTCTAATTCAACGTCGTCCTCGCCAGCCACTGGGGTAACCCACTTGTTGAGTCCGCTCAATTCCCCAAAACTGCAGTCACAAGGAGATCCATCCTGGCACGAATCTTATGGGCGGACTTCCAACCGTTCATTGCCCAATTCACCCAAACATGGGGCGATCGTGGCCCCTAATTGTAATACTTCGTCAATGATAGGTTCCCCAAGGAGTGGCCGTTGCCAGTGTCAGCATACTTGTCGTCATACATATAGTTCTCATGTGTCGAGTGCGGCTTCTTTCGGCTTCTCGCAGTCCTTGCATATCCCTAGTGGATCATATGAGAGTGGGGATGATCCGCGTTCACCGATGACGGCGAAAACCAAGGTTCCTGTTGCTGCAAAGTAAGTACTCAGACTATCTATTTGATAAGCTCTCTTCTTGCGTGGTGTTTTGAAGCTATCGGAGGAACTTCACAGGTGCATAACAGGAACTGATATTTTGACGTATTGTGCCAGTTCTCGAGCTTTTGCTCGCCCTTCTCCTGACATGCCAGTCGAGGAGATGTTCAGCACATTGTTTATTCGTTGAAAATACGGCATACTCGTGCTTTTTGTGAGGAGCTGTAACTGGTTGGATTGTAGAGGAACACCGAGGATGAATTAATTTATACGCCAAGGCATGTATACCAAGATTGCAGCTATCAAATGTTCTCCCGTAATCAGCAGATTCTGACTACGGCGCATATTGGCGCAAGGCAAGAATAGGATGCACAAACCTGATAGTATGTACATGAAGACGAAAATCTGCCGAAAATGTATAGCGATCCTACTAGCGAAAATGGCTCCAACCTAAGAAACCATTAGTAAATAATAGTAAATGCCTGTTTCTGGCGTATTTACGATTAGCACAGACTTTCAAGTTGTCTCTCCTCCACTGAATCGGCCCTCCGGTCCAGCGTGAATACAATTACGAAGGATCTTATTGAGCATTTGTCTTGAACTTACACTGGAACGAGGTCAATTGCTCTCAAATGTACTCGATAGATTCATCCGACATTACTTTTCCGGCGAGCGGCTCTCGTCTCTTGTCTGAATCACCTCTGCTACCTTCAGCTTCTTCCTCACACACAGGCCACGGGGGCGACGATCTCTCCATCTCCGAACTTTCTCTCTCGGATCGCCCAGAAAATTACCAGAAACCGTTTAGTTTACTTGCACGGCCGGCACCTGAGTCGTCCACACAGGCGCGTAATTCCGCTGATAGAGGCCACGAAGAGGATGAGGGGTTTGAAGGAGGTGAAGATGCAGAGAGAAGCAAGAGGCACGCGGCCAAATTACGGGAGGACAAGCTGCAGAGTGATATCTTCATTTTGAAGAAGTTGAATGCCTCGTTCGCGTTATTCAATGAAGCATTAGAAGATACTGGGTCGGCGAACGAGGTATGTTTTCCTGGCTGCGTCCTTACCGTTGAAAGATGAACTATTTGTCTGAAATTCGTGTTGCGCTCAGAGAATAGCTGCGCAGTTGGAACAAACGGATGCGTTGTTGAATAAATATGTCAGCATTCTTTCCAAATCGGAAGAGTTTGCTCGATTGATCCTTGACGAGCAGTGGCAAGGAGCTGAAGTGGTGAGTCTATCAAGTGCTGTGGAGTAGTTCTACGTATTGATCTGCACATAAAGGATGAGGAAATAATAGAACGTGAACGAAGAGAAGCCGAAGGGAAGGCGCGTCGAGAATCAGAGGAGCGTTCTCGTGTTGCACAGCGAGAGCGGGAGCGCCTGCAGCAGGAGGAACATGAGCGGTTAGAACGGGAGGATAATGAGCGGATTGAGCGGGAGAGAAAAGAGAAAACTGTGGCCAGGAGCGGCGTCAGAGGCGTCCGAGGGACACGGGCTTCTATGCGAGGGGTTAGAGGGACCGCACGCGCAGGTGCGGCCATTTTTTGATTTAATGCATTGAGACAGTTGATTAGACTTAATAGTCCCCGCAGGTGCAGCCAGTCGCGCACGTCCATCTCCACCGAATATGAATGCCACGCAGACGAACTCGGGCGGTGTTCCTACAAAACGACCCACGTCGGCTGCTTCTGTCCGTTCTACCGCAACTGGGACATCCACTCGTGGCCTATCTCGACGAAGTTGAGTTGTTTTCGAAGATTGTGGTCCTTCCGTGCTGTCATGGGGAACAGGTGGGGATCGTCCTCCCCAGAGTTGTCGGATTGATCTCCCTCGCTGCGGATCCATTTGGAGGCAATGATGAGCTACACAATGCGGTAGCTGTAGATCTTCGTGAACTGCTTTACTTTGTTGGAACCAAACCATCATTTGGGACATCACAGGCGACTCACGAGCAGAGCACTGGACATAGAGGGGAGAACTGGCTCAGTAGTACCATTCGCGGTGGAACAATTGTGATGATCCCAAACTGTTGATCCCAAGGGCATAGTATCCGTTTTGATAGAAGACATGAAGAAGTGGAGCAGTAAATTGTCCATTACTATGTGTATAAGATGTTACGTTAGAATACTGGTACTGTGTTAGGGTACAAAGTAGTCTGAAATGCTGCAATTATCCATGCACAAAAGATGTATAACGTCCCTAATTTTTGAATTATAAGAGATAGTAAGATAGCAAAATCGTTTTCGGGAGTTCGTAATCAGGCAGTAATGGAAAATTAACGGCTCCAATTACCCGAATCTCCAAACACTGGACAGACAAAATTCAGTACGAATGAAACTAATATTGCGAGACAATATACGCAGGCAACACAATAGTCATCAGCAGGGGTAACCTCGGGTACACGGACTTCAATACTTCCGAGAAGGATATCAAGGTCTTCAGCGAGTATCACTGGACGGTGAAAGAGATGAGCGGATGTAGTAACTAGACGTCCTAAGAAATTGACGCACCAAGGAGTGTGGCATTACTAGTGAGTAGGATCCTTCCGCGGGCATTAATATTTGTGGTTTGCGCGGGAGGATTAGAGACATCCCTGATGTGAAAGAATGATATATAAGTAAGGAACCAAAGCTAGGTAAAGTTGGCAACTTGGCATACCAAGACACAGTGTAGAGTTCCCCAATTTTCCATACCATACCCTCAGTTGGCTCAAGCACGAGAGGAACATAAACACTCCTTCGGTCGACAAAAGGCGGTGACCAGGGAGAGGGAGGTGATGGAGAGGATAAGGGAGCAAGTCGTCAGTACACTGGCATTCATGAGCTCTGAGTTCATGATAGAATCATATTAGACTCGTAACCATTCTGTCATCGGACATGTAACAAGGGAAACTGTCGTGTCTATCGACAAGCTTGCCTTGCTAATAGACAGATAGGTCACCAGTCTAGAATCATATACTAATGAAGAGACGTGATCGTGAGGCACGTGATGGGAATTTTATGAAACGCTAACGCCGCGAGACGGAAAAACAATAGAACTCTAGTCTCTTAGAGACTGGACGGCAATATGAAATATCTTATTGTCCAACTTGAAAGGGTCCCGATCACCTATAGCTATATAGACTTGTATTTCAGGATACTCTGTATTTCACTGTGCCCAACAGTTTGCCCAACGGCGTACCCTGCCTTCAATGGATGGCCCAGTTGCTCCTTCTTATCAAGACTCCTCACTAGCGACGCCCGCACACGATGAATCACCTCTTCCAATGTACACTATGCTCACCCACCCAACAAGTCATCAAGAACTTCCTAGGTACTCCACTATCGGCCAACTCATCGAATATTCAGCTGAAACCTGCCAAGGTACTCCGCCGTAATTGGCCAACTCACAGGTCATACAATCTCCCGACTCGGAGTCCTTCCAAGATACTCCACTGTAGTTGGCCAATTCACCGAGCCTTCGAGCCCTCAAGCACCATCCACCGAGCATGAATTCCACCTAATGACTACCAAGAACAAGCCTTGGTTGACCTTGACACTTCTTAGCAGTGCCGGTTCTTCGAAGAATATACCTAAGTTCTTTGAAGGTAAAGATGTTATTGGCTCAGTGGCACTGAAATTGCACAATACGGATACCATCCATTCCGTCAGCGTATCGGTGAATTTTATGTCAAATATCTTCAGTCTAAAGAAATGACTTCTTATCTGATTCCCGGTAGGTGAGAGGTCGAATCATAACTGGTGCATATGATGGAGATTCCTATACCTTCCTTGACAATTCCATCACCCTTTGGTCCAAAGCAATGGGTGATCCTCGAAACCCTTTGTTCCCAACGGACGGAAAGTTCAACGAAAAGCTTTTTGGGGATTATGTCTTTCCGTTTTCTTTTTCTTTTCCAGCAGAAGTTTCGCTTTCTGCAGGCTCGTCCTCTCCCAAACTCTTTCACCTTCCGCAGACATTTCGGGAGCGAAATACAGGGGCAAATATTCAGTATGACCTTATTGTCCACATTTCTCGCGGTAGGCTACGAGCGGACAGCAAGTGCGCAATTCATTTATTTTATATGGTTTTCCATTCTCACACCTTTGTTTCGACAGGCTCCAAGCTCAGATAGCGTACATTCCGAGCATTATACCAGATCCTCCATCCTTACTCCGTCAACTCGCGTATCGGGAGGGTAGGCCGCTTTGTGGACCCGTAAATGATCCCGAAGGATGGTTTACCCTTCCGCCTACCATAATTCGCGGACAGCTGCTCAATGTACGCCCTACCGAATTTAAATGCACGGTAAGTTGTCTTCTGTCATGCCAATCAAATCGGCTGATCTTTGCGATGCAGCTCTCACTCGCGAAGCCTGTAAGTCCCGCCGATCTTCAGGACGATGTGTTTCAACTAACGCTGCTCCAGCTATGCTACACACGAGGTTCGGTGATCCCTTGTAGCCTGGATATTCAGACTTTTGATTCTCAGACTCTGGACCTTATCGCTTCTCCTAATACCGTCGTCGTTCGTCTACGGCGGCGTCTCAAGTATTTCATCTCTGCTGGACAGGCTCTCAGCAAGAAGCAGTCCGTTGCGTCAAGCGTTGCCGTTGACGATGTTGAATCGGCGGTTTGGTGGAAGCCATCAGAGGACAGTCCTAACGAAGCCTGCGAATGCCAGCTAGAAGGAGAAATACACCTCGCTAACGACTTGGCACCTTCCTCTGATTTCGCTCCTTTCACCATTGAGGTCCGTTCGCTCGTCTGTCTACTGCAAAGTTTGCTGGTATTTATTTCTAGTCTTGATATCTAGTATTCTGTCGTTCTACTTCCTTTCTCGTCACCATCCTTTATATCTTCCGATAAGGAGCCCTCGATCGCACAGGCTGTACAGATTGCAACGGTTTTTACTACGGGTCCACGTCCCAAAGCCTTCACTGCTAGGCCTTCCACAAAAATGGACGAGAGCTATATAAACCCTGATCATGGCGGGGTTCGCTCCGCCATTGGAATAGACAATGTACACCCTCACTGTAGCAAATACTTCTGAAGACGTGCCGTTTGTATTGTTACAAATTGGTAGATGCTCTCTGTAGCTTCACCTGTCTTTCATGCCGGCGCCCCCACTACTGTGACTGTTCGATTTCGCTGGACGTTATTCATTCTTGGCAAGTCTATTAGATTTATGTCACGTATGCACAGTTTAGTCAAGCAATTGGCCTGACAATCAGAAGTTTACCGGGTGGATCACAGCTTCAAGCTTAAGGACACCGAGCCCGAGGCAACCAAGTTGGCTGAGATCTATCCAATTCCGGTCAGGCATGTCATTGATGTTATAATTATAATATTGCGTTTCGGTATGGTTGTGAACCATAATAAAGGCCACAGCACAATGGTTTTTTTGTATCCTACTGAAAACTTGAATTGGTGTGGCCATTCTTTCATATGCATTACTTATAGTTACTTATAGCCTACGCAAGTAAGTCCGCGCAGCCAACACGCAGCCGCATTCCGAGGTTGTAGAAATCCGAACACAATGTCACTGAACACTGCTGACACCCGCTATTTAGCCCGGGTGCTAAATGCGCGCCAAATCCTGGCCCGTTGTTTAAATTTAGCAGACATTTCTTGGCAGGTGTTACATTCAGGTGTTCGGGGTTTGATCGCACACGTGGAATCTATATATGGTATGTATTACTCGAACTTTGGTCAGGTGATGACAGAAAATAACGGTCGTGACCTGACACAGTGACGGTGACAAATCGATATTGTGACATTTCTATTTGCCGTCACAATTTTGAAAAGTTTCTTTTTACTACTAGTAGTATGTTTGCCCAAAAGCGAAAGCGTACAGGACATTACGATGGCTCAGATCCAGAGGCCTCCTCCTCCTTCGAACAAGCCCTTTCTGACAATGAAATCGACATCTCATCAGCACTTACTGGGAAGAAAGCAAAAATAAGAGCGCCGAATGCCGAGGATAGCGACGACGAACTGAACCAGTTGATACAGAACTCCATCGCGAAAAGGAATGTCAAAGGGGGAACAGAAGTTCTGAAGAAGGCCAAAGGCAGGGCAAAGATGACCAAAGGAGAAGTTGGTGGAGGCAGCTTCCAGAGTATGGGTAGGCGCTTCAGTGAAACATATCCAGTTGAGATGTTGACTTTCTGTGCTAGGTCTTCACCCCTCTTTATTGCGCTCTTTGACTTTGCAAGGATACCGCATACCAACCCCAATACAGCGTCTCTCCATTCCCGCTCTCCTGGCAAACCCTCCTCGGGATCTGGTGGGCATGGCCCGTACTGGCTCTGGTAAATCCCTTGCATATATGGTCCCACTCGTCCAACGACTAGGTGGCCGGCACGCGACTGCATTCGGTGCGAGAGCCTTGATCTTACTCCCAACCCGGGAACTGGCGCTTCAGCTGCTCAAGGTTGGAAAAGAATTAGCACGGGGCTGGCATGCACCTCAAGGAGATCATGCGGGTGATGGGAAGGACACCGAAGATCTGAAGAAGGGCCAGAGTTTGAGGTGGGGTCTTATAGTGGGTGGTGAGGGCTTGGATGAGCAATTTGAGATGGTCACGAGTAATCCGGACGTGTAAGACATTTTTCTTACTCATGTTGGCGTCCTTAATTTTTTTTGGCTTTGCAGCATTATAGCAACTCCAGGTCGTCTTCTTCATTTGATTGTCGAAATGAACATGGATTTGAAGTCCGTGCAATACGTGGTCTTCGATGAAGCCGATCGACTTTTTGAGATGGGGTTCGAAACCGCTCTCAGCGAAATTTTGCATCGTCTTCCGGTATCACGACAAACACTTCTCTTCTCAGCTACCTTGCCCAAATCTCTCGTCGAGTTTGCCAAGGCCGGCTTACAAGACCCTAAGCTTGTGCGGCTGGATGCAGAAAGTAAAATTAGTTCTGACCTCAAGATGGCATTTTTCTCGGTCAAACAAGCCGAGAAAGATGCTTGCCTATTGTCGCTTCTACGGGACGTCATAAATGTTCCCTTTGGAGCCACTCAGTCCCAGGCAGAGGACGAGGAATCCGAAAACAAACCCAAAGGCAAGGCAAAACGTCTTGAACAATTTACTGCCCCTCACCAGACTCTTGTGTTTGCTGCCACTAAACACCATGTGGAGTACCTCATGAATTTGCTATCCACGGCTGGCTACGCTGTCTCGCACATTTACGGCTCCCTCGACCAAACCGCACGTACTTACCAGATGGACCAGTTTCGTCGTGGCCTCACTAGTATCCTCGTGGTTACGGACGTTGCTGCCCGTGGAATTGACATCCCCGTTTTGGAGAACGTTATCAATTATGACTTCCCGCAAGGTGCAAGGGTTTTCGTGCATCGCGTTGGGCGAACGGCCAGAGCTGGACGGCAAGGCTGGGCTTGGTCGTTTATTACCAATACCGAGCTGCCTTATCTATTGGACTTGCAGTTATTCCTGGGTCGACCCCTCCAAAGTGACATCACTGACGATGGCGATCAAACTTACACCGAATCGCTTATCCTTGGAACTTTCGAACGTGAAAAAATCGACGAAGATGTGGAGTACATCAGGTCTTTGGAGGATGTTAACCATGCACTTCCGACCCTGAGGGAAGTGATGCAAAGAGGGCATGCGATGTACGAACGGAGCAAAGGGAAGGCTAGCCCGCCAAGTTATAAGCGGGCGAAGGAGATGACAAAAGATGTTAAGTGGATGCTTGCTGGCTCCGATTCAGGTGTCCATCCTGTTCTTCTCAGGGGAGCGGATGGCCCGCAGAGGCGGATAAAGGAGGATGCCAGGAAAGCGCTTCTACGTTCGGTGAATTCCTTCAGACCTGCGGAGACAGTGTTTGAAATTGGCACGAAGGGGAATAACACGAACGCCGCTCTCATGAAGGAGCGTAGAAAGGCACTGGGCAGGGCCGCCCAGAGAGCTCTGGCTTCTACTTCTGCTGGAGAAGACGAGCCGGATGAAGAAGTTCGTGTGGCAGGCAAGGAACTGGAGATGGCTGATGAGGATGATATCGCTGTATGACTCTTTTTGCATCCTTTGTCGTTGTTTCGCTAATATCAGGCTAGGCCGTGTTTGTAACGTCAAGCAAGAAACAGGGTTACCGCGACTCAGAATTCTACATGTCACACTACCAGAAGGATGCATCGACGGAGAAAGGGTCAGTTTTTTACACTCCGTCACATTTAATATTAATGTTCGTTACAAGGTACTCCCTCACGGACGGCGCGTCATCTTTCGCCGAGCAAGCTCGCGGTGCCACGTTTGACCTAGCGGGCGATGAGGGTATTGCAGATCGAAGGAAACGCCAACTGAACTGGGACAAGAAGAAAAAACGTTTTATCAAGGGAGACGGGGTTGGCGCGGATAACGTCAAGCTTGTGAAGACAGAGAATGGAACGCGGTTACCGGCGACATACCGTAGTGGCCGTTTTGACGAATGGAAGGCAAAGAGTCGTGTCAGCCTGCCAAAAATTGGTGAGGCGGAAAATGAAGGAACGCATGGACGGAGACGTGTGGGTCCTGGAGGGAAAAGATTCAAACACAACCGGATTGTTATCCCCAAACCGTTGGATAAGCGCAGCATGGACTACGAACGCAAAGCACGGCAAATGAAGAAGAGGAACGAAGGGGATGGAGGAGAATCATCACCAAGACCGCCACCATCTGTGGGAGGAAAACGGGGTAAGGTTGGGGGGCGATATGGGGGGAAGTCGGTTGGGAGAGTGAAGACCGAGCTCAAAACAACGGAACAGATCCGGAAGGGGAGGAAGGTGATGGAGAACAAAAGGGCGAAGAATGCTCGGC
>Ga0210383_10002899_pt1 | contig 15472 bp, 15 predicted proteins | sample IncBWC14OmetaG_FD_160072 | JGI IMG/M metagenome (GOLD analysis project Ga0210383, IMG submission 160072) | Forest soil microbial communities from Barre Woods Harvard Forest LTER site, Petersham, Massachusetts, United States - Inc-BW-C-14-O ...
CCGGTTGACGAGGGGGTCGATCTTCTTCTCTGCGAGGAGTGCGAAGATTTTGGGCAGATCCTCGCGCAATGGCTTCGGGTCCTTCTGGTACAGCATGGTGATGCCGTAGAACGTGCCACGCCGATTCCGCAGGCGCGCACTCACAAATAGACTGCCGAAGGTGGTCAGTTTGGAAAGAATTCCGGGAGCGCCCATGAAACCAAATCCGACCACTGTCCCGCCCCGTCGGACCGCGCCAATGCACGGGCCGATGTTTGAGCCGCCGATCGCGTCGAACACGTGGTCGACACCTCTGGGTTCGAGAGCACGCGTGAGGCGATCGATCGACCTCGCCCGGTAGTCGATCGGCGTTGCGTCGAGTGAGCGCAAGGTATCATGCTTGGGCGCGGACGCAGCGCCATAGGCCTTCGCTCCCGCCAGCCTTAACAGTTGCAGCGCTGCCGTGCCCACGCCTCCGGCTGCGCCCGTGACCAGTGCGGTCTGGCCTGGCTGCACGTTCGCGACCCGATGAATCATTTGCCACGCAGTCACGTAATTCAATATCACCGCCGCTACATCGCGATCAGAGACGCCGTCGGGGATGGGAAGGAAGTGTTCGGCCTCACGCACGAGAAGTTGTGCAAAGCTGCCGTGCACCGTAAGCGCCGCTACCCGCTGGCCCAATTCGAACCCCGTCACACCAGTGCCAATCGCTTCCACCACCCCGGCGAGCTCGTACCCCGGTACGAATGGTATCTTAGGCGCGTACGGATAGTTACCGGCCAACATGGCCAAGTCGGTCGAGCCCACGCCCGCAGCGCGGATCCGCACGCGAAGTTGCCCTGGGCCGGGCTGTTCGATTGGTCTCTCGACGATCTGGAGAACTTCAGGTCCGCCTTTCTTTGTCAACATCACTGCTCGATATGTCGTTGCCATGCCGGTGGTCCGGTGGGCAATGTAGCACATGGTCCCGGGGGCGTTCGCCGTTCACCGTTCACGGTTCGACGTTCGGCGTTCAGGCGGCATCGATACAGACCAGGATGCGCCGAAGCTGGTGGGTGGAAGAGAGCGGATTGTCGAAGGGGTCGCCCTATGGGCCGGGCTGGAAGCAAACACAGTCGGAAGTGGTTGTCGGGCTTGCGACCACTTCTTGAGCCGCACCACGGTTTTTCTCAGGAACGGGCAAGTTCAGCGACGCTCGATGACCGGCGTGAACCGCGCCGCCGAACGCCGAACGCCGAACGGTGAACGTGAACGGTGAACGGTGAACGGTGAACGGTGAACGGTGAACGGTGAACGGTCAGGCCGGGTCATCCGTGTATTCCCTCGTGCACACCACCGTCCGGGGCAGATCCCGACCGATTCGCATGCGGTAAACGCAGCCCGACTCCGGAGGCGGGAGCCGGCTACTTTCCTCAAGCGCGAGGATAACGTTCTCGGGATAGCGGTCCCAGAGTACCTCGAAACATTCGGCTGAGCCGGCCCGTACTTTCAAAAGCGCAAGCTCAAACTGTGACACTGCACGGATCAGCCAATCCGGGTCGTCAACAAGCGAATTGAGAAAATCCTGGCTCAGCTCCTCGATGAAGGGGGACGTTCGATGGTTGTTGAAATAGGTCACGACGACATCTTCAAAGCACTCACAGCGTTTCAGCAATCGCGAGGTGAAGCGACATTGATCTTCGATTTGAAACGCTCTCCACCAGATCGCGATCTCGCGCACCATCTCGAGTTCACGGGAATTCGCAACCTGCCGCAAGTAGGGGTCTTCAGGGGGTACGCCGCGGTTCTTGATGAGATCGAGCAAACCACGTTGCTGCCGTTCAAGTTGGGTCATTGCTGAATGGCCTGTCGAATGCGCACGAGTTCGTTACAGATGCCGTCGTGGCCGAGCAACACGACCGCTTCTTTCAAAAATTCGTAGGTGACAACGTCCAAGTTTGGGGTGCGCCTGATGATGTCGAGGCCCAGGTCCAGAGTACTGTCACGTGTCGGGTTCGAGTGAATGTCGAGATGGAAACCTCTTCGCTGGACGCCACCGGCAAGATGCAGTTCACGGACGGGCGCAAGATTCAGTTCATCGAGAAATGCGGATATATTCAAACCTTGGTTATAAGCGTCGCACTCAAGGTTGTACGCATCGAGAATCAGGCCGCATCCGGTTCGCGAGGTGATGGCGTTCAGAAAGCCGGCTGGGGTGAATTCACCTGGCATGTCGGGCAAAAGGCGAATCACGTGCTCAAGCAGGAAAGGAACGCCATAGCGCTTCTGCAGGGCTCCGACGCGTGCACAGATGAGATCAAGAGCCTCTTCGGTACGGGGCAGCGGCAACATCGTGCCGACGTTTTCGTCGGCCACTTGAGTACACGCCAGGTGTTCGCTGTGCCACTCCAGATTCAAGCGCTCAAAGAGTTCGTCCAGCAGGCCGATATAGCCTTCGTTCCAGTGATCGAAAGATCCAATGGAAAGACCGACTCCGTGCGCGATGAAATTCACGTGCGGAAGTACGGACGCATATTCTTCAAGAATTTCCGGACGCAGGCACGCCTGTTTCCCGGCCGACTGCGCGATAGCATCGGGCGAGATCTCAATGGTGTCGATGAGCGGGACAATCCGCTCTAAAAGGGCGAGGTCGTCGCCCTCGTAGGTCGTAGCCAGCGCCGGCAAAGGCCGCGGACGGATCACTTGGTCGACGCTAGCCATATTTCTCTCCATTCATTCACCAAAGCTCTCGGACTTTACGGCCGCAGCTTGGAGATTTGTTCCAATTCCACCGGGTCGCCGCTCAGTCGAACGTCGACGCCCATAATCCCACATGTCCGACAACCCCTCATGTCAGTTAGGTCATCGATGAGGCCATGGAGTTTTTCGAGACTCACGTCTTGAGTGAAGCATTTGTTTGCCATGATAAATCCTCTGTTTATGTTTGCCTTTTTGTGTCGAGCAGCCGGGATGGCTGTTCGTCTATAAAGATTAAAGCGCATGGAACGAGGCTTCGAAATTACCCGAACGGATAATCCTCTGTTTCCGGTCGTAATCCGACGATGGTCTGAGCCTGACGAGGCTTGGACAGGGCGAGCAGTAAATTGCTCGCCGAGCTCCCATTATGCTTGCAGCGGATGTTGCTAGATCTTGAATGTAGATTGCATATGAAGCGAAGATTAAAAGCTGGCATGGTGGGCGGCGGCCGCGACGCATTCATCGGTGGAGTGCACCGAATCGCGATGCGGCTCGACGGAAAAATCGATCTTGTTGCGGGTGCGTTCTCATCGAATGCGGAGAAATCGAGACTCTCCGGGGAAGATCTGCTGCTGGATCCGAATCGGGTTTATCCCGATTACCAGACGATGGTGGACCGGGAGCTTCAATTGCCGGTCGGCGAAAGGATTGACTTCGTTTCCATTGTCACGCCCAACCGAACGCACGTGCCGGTGGCCAGGGCGTTCCTGGAGAGTGGGTTCAACGTCGTTTGTGACAAGCCGCTCGCTTTCAATCTTGAGGAAGCCCTGGCATTCCAGGAAGTCGTTCGAAAAACAGGGAAGGTATTCGCCTTGACGCACAATTATACCGGCTACCCAATGGTCAAGGAAGCTCGCGCACTAATCCGAAAAGGCGAACTGGGTCATCTGATGAAGGTGGTGGTGGAGTACCCGCAAGGTTGGCTGATCAACCCAATCGATGCCTGGCGGACGAACCCGGAACAAGCCGGTGCGTCATGCTGCGTCGGCGATATCGGAACCCACGCCGAGAACTTGACCCGTTACATCACCGGTCTCGAGATCGATGAGGTATGCGCCGAGTTCACGACATTTGTCAAAGGTCGCCTGCTTGAAGATGACGCCAATATGCTGGTCCGCTTCAAAGGCGGAGCGAAGGGTGTCTTATATGCATCGCAAATTTCGGTTGGAGAAGAAAACAGTTTAAAAATCCGGGTCTATGGGACCAAGGCTTCGCTCGAGTGGCTCCAGGAATCTCCAAACGATTTGATCGTAAAGTATGCCGACGCGCCGCGGCGCATTTATCGGACCGGCAATGGCTATGTCGGCGACATCGCAAAGCGTTTCACTCGGATTCCCGCTGGTCATCCGGAGGGTTTTCTGGAGGCTTTTGCCAACATCTATCTGGAAGCTGCGAGGGCGATTGATGCGGAGGTCAATGGCCAGCCGGTTCCAGACGATTGCGATTTTCCCACCGTGAAGGATGGAGTGGAAGGAATGCTGTTTGTGGCGACCGCAGTTCGCAGTGCGAAGGGAGGCGCCGTCTGGACCAAGATGGTGAACGACCAAAAATGATCGTCGAAGGGTCGCAGGTCATTGGACTCTCCCGACGGCGCGCTGTCCCTTCAGGGTGAAAACGGCGAAAGCAAGTAGTCCGGAATGGAAAAGAAATCCGCAGATGAGCACCGCTTGACCCGGTACTGGACCGATCGCGGCGTGTTCCCACAAGTCCTGGAGTGATCGAATCGGGGTCGGATGCACACAAATTTTGGTGATGTAACTGACCGCTTGAACGCCGAACATAAACGAATAGTTGCGGCGTAACCGCCGTCCCATGGCTTCAAGAAAACTGATATGAAACCGGAGATTCTCATAGTCACGAGCCAACTCCTGATTCCAACCATTATCGACACGGACGCCTTCGCCACGAAGTATCGGTCCGTACATGCCCGTTTCCAGAATGCGCACGCGGGTCCGCCAGATATCGAAGTAACGGTACCGACGAGCTTCTATGAAAAGAAATACGAGGGACATTAAAGCAACCAGAACGAGCGGGAGCGGTGAATTGCCTGGGCTGCTGAAGGAAACCGAAAGCGCAATGCCGGTCGTTGCCACCGCCCAGTTGGTTGTCGCATCGAGGCGGGTCCGCCAGATCTTGCTCCGATACATCTCGCCTCTGTACAGATGTGCGAGCATGCCAAGTTCTGTCGGGCTGAACGGATTCTCTTGCTTGGGATTTTCCGACGCGCTAATAAGCCTGGCCTCTTTCGGTATGACCCTTCGAGATTCGGGGGGGAAAACCTCAGCCAGTATGTGGAAACACAGATAAGACTGTCAACGCCATTCCGGGGGGCCTCGTTTCTCCCTGTCCCCAAATAATAGGTAGGTTGCCGGTGCTTTTGCAAGAAGGAGGAAAGAACCGATGAGTGAAGAACAAATGTCTCAAAGCGATTTTGACGCGCAAGTGCAACAATCGATCGCCGAAGAATACGAAAAGCAATGGGCCGCATCTCTGGGTCAGTTCGACGAGGCAACCGACCCGCGCAATCTTCAATACATCGTGTCTCGCCTCGCAGTGTGGGATGACGCAAAACACAGGACGTTGGCCGATCTGGAAAGGGACACGTTTTCGGACGCGTAGGAAGTGTCAGTGCAGGTGTCAGTGCCAGTGTCTGTGGAATAGCGATCCTGCTTCGAGGCGCCATGAATTTAGCGGTTGATCCCATCTTTTTTGATCTGCTGGCCGGCAGCTATTCTCGACTCGTCGGTGATTCATTGGTTCCTCCGGAACACGACAACCATGCCGTGCGCTGGCTTTATGAAGGGTTTCGCCGCCGGATACCGCGGACTGCGAATTGCCAAATCCGGAAGACGATTCTGGATCGAGAACGTGACCGTTTGGCAGCTCATCGACCGTGACGGAGTTCTGCACGGCCAGGGTGCGATCTATCGCGATTGGCACGACGCTTAGGAAAGTGTCAGTGTCAGTGGAATGGAGAATTTTGGAGTGGGGAATGCACGGGACTTCCAAGGAACGTTCTCTATGCGGGATTGATTACCGCATTCCGTGTCTGTGGCCCCTTCAGCATCTCCAACCCGGCGAACCGGGTGTTTTTCCCGAGGGCGCAAAGGAGTAGCGCCCTGTGAGGGCTAAGCGGCGAGCCTCTGCGACTGACACTGACACTGACACTGACACTGACACTGACACTGACACTGACACTGACACTGACACTGACACTGACACTGGCACTGACACTTCCTATGACGCTTGGCTTTCGGAAATTGATGTGCTTGAGTCTGGACCGTGCTGAGTAATTCTGCAGTTGGCCTCGGTTTCGCGGGAATGACAAAGCAAATTGCTCGTGCGCTGTCTCTGGCTCTCGGGCTGATCGGACGGCATCCACTCCCGGTGCTGATGTTACCGTCGGTATGGTTTTTTACCTTTTACCTGCCCTTCTGGAAAAGCTCCGATGTTTTGTGCCAGCTGGGAGATTCATTTAGTTCAGAAAATATTCTGCTGGTTCCTCCCATTTATTGCCTGCTTGGCCGGATCCCCTTCTGGTTGACCGACACGCTGTTGCTAGGCTCGTCCCCCAGCGTTTTCTCTTCTCAGCATCCGTCGCTGACCGCGGTTTACGCTTTGATTGTTTGTCAACATGCCGGCTTGTGGCTCGCCTTACGCTTTTTTGTGGTGGCTGTTCCTGCGTCAGAAGCAGGTCGTGGAGCGATCACGATCCTCCTCGCTTCGATCGCAAGCTTCTATTCGTTCGCTCATACCGCGGGAGCTGAGGCCACAACGGTGATCACATGGTTTACCCTCTTTGGAGTGGGACTTCGTGTTTTGCATAATTGCGCAACTTGGAAAACCTGGCTCGGGTACGTTCTGGTGTTGCTCCTGTGTATCGGGTCGCGCCATGTCAGTGGCCTTCTCCTAGGTTGGATGCCGATGACGGCCTTCCTCCTGTTTGCTTTTCATTTCTTTGACGGGAAGGAATCATCTTCTTGGCCGCGTTTAGCGAAGATCGCCGGGATTGCTTTGCTCCTGAGCGTGTTGGTCCTTGGAATCGAAAAAACAATCGTTTCAGCGATGTGTGGGAGGTTCGGTGTGATTCAAAGAGAGATGGTGGGCCGAACTCTTTGTGAGCGGATCGGAGACTTCTTAGATTCACTATCGCCCGCAGAGAAAGAGCAGTTGGGACGCCGGGTATCCCGGGACGACGATGAGCCGAATCTGAAGCTCACAATCGATTCTCTGATTCGAGTCGGCACCTACTATGAAGGGACAAACAAAATACTGGCGCAGGCCTTGAGCGAGGGCGGTTTACAAGGAGAGAAACTTGGAGCCGAAGAGGATAGAACCACTCTCAAGGCGGCGTTGCGATTTTATCGGACTTTCGATCCGCGCCTGATCAGAAGCATCCTAAAGGATATCGTGAGAGGGTTCTATCCGACGAACGACCAGGGAATTGCTTTAACTGGTCCTAAGTCGACGTTCTATTCGGTTGCAGATATCGAGAAAGATCCAGGGGCGTGGACAGGGCTTCGGTCGCTCTTGTTATTTGAGCCGGCCGTTGCTCAAGTCACGCTAGAACGCGCGTTCCACGATAATTTCATTCGGCATTGGCGTTTTATGCCGATCGCGGCCTGGTGTCTGCTATTTGCGACGATCGGAATATGGCGAATGGTCCGAGGAGATCTATCGGTGGACTTGGCCGTCGTGGCGGCGTGCATCTTCGGGATCGGTTTGGCCGTTTATGTGGCGACCTGTATCTGCAACCTGTCTCAGCCTCGTTACGTTCTGCCGCTTTGGGTCGGGACCGTTGCTTCCGGTTGCATTTTAATCGCGGGAAGGCGGATCGATCAGCACTTCGCTCAACGGCAGGATGTTGCTCCTTGAAGTCCGCTGAGACCGACCGTCGGGAATCTGTCGGTCGTCCAGTCGTCCAGCGGGCGTGGGGATTATTGTCGGCGCCGCATGTTCGCTTCGGCATCTTGCAGCGCTGCCTGGGCGGAAGCCCGGTCTGACGTGGCGATCTGCAGAGCGGCTGACACAGAGCTAAAGAAACGGCTCATCTGTGGGACGTTCGGCATGACCGCACCGTAGTCCACGGACATCTTCAGTTCCCGTAAACGGGCGCTATCTTTGGCCATCCTGTCGTACGATGAGGTCAAGGCTGGAACGCCGATCGGCTTTGCATGGTTCATTGCACGAAGCCCGTCTTCTGTCAGCAAGTAGTGCTCCAGAAATTCTTTGGCCAGATCCTGGTTAGGGCTTGAACGATTGCAGTAGGCCACCATCACGCCAATGAAAGGGCGCCCTAGCTTACCATTCACACCTGGCATCGGCGCCACCCCGAAGTCGATGCCACGTTGCCTCAAGTTCGCCCAGGCCCATGGCCCGGAGATCATCATGGCAACCTTTTCCTGGCCCATCATCTCTTCGACGGTGCTATAGGAGACGCTTTTGGGCAGGAGACCGGCGTGGACCAAAGCAATGATTTTTGACAGTGCCTCCACAGATCCGGGAGTCGCCACGCCCACATTGTTCAAGTCGTAGTTTGTTCCCTTCTTCGCAAAAACGTAGCCGCCCGCGCTATCTAGAATCCCCCACGAATAGTAGGCACTCTTATAATCCCACAGGATAGCGGTCACCGCGGGATGTTTCATTTTGATCTTTTGACTTACCGACTCCAGCTGGGAAAGCTCCGTCGGAGGAGGAACATCGAGAAGCTTTCGGTTATAAATCAGCGTTACCGTCTCCAAGGCGATCGGATATCCCCATGTCCGGTTCTCGTGACGTACAGCCTGCCAGGCCTTCGGGAAGAACATCCGCGAAAATCCCTCCGACACGCCGACTGGGGCGATCAAGCCTCCATCGGCCCATTCGCCGACCTTATCGTGTGCCCAAATCACGATGTCCGGACCCTTCCCAACTTGAGCAGCAAGTGGAAAATTCTCGGTCAGCTTTTCGGGCGTCTCGACTCTGACATCGACCCCTAAATCCTTCTCGAATCTTTCTGCTAGCGGCTTCAGAGCCTGTCCTCTATCTGGATCCATCCAGATTAAGAGCTCGCCATTGGTCCAAGCAAACAGATGCCTAGGGACAAGACAGAGAGCCAACAAACAGAGGAACAAGCTCGTGAAGGGGGATTTCGAATGCATGGACAAAGCTCCTTCCAAGAAGGCACGAGATGCCAAATATCGGGGTGGCATTTGCGCCGGATAGCTCGTCAGTTAACAACGAAATTTGTGATATTGCGAGCTATTTGGCTTGACTCTAACGATTCGCGAAATTTGCGTTTCTTCGTTCAATCGTCTCTGTTTTGCTGCCGCGGCGCTATCGCTCGCTGGTGCCAAAGCCGGCCCCTGGTGAAATCATCGAGAGCGAGGCACGCTAGAAAGGCCAGACGCGCAGCTTCGGACGTATGATGCATTTCCCACGAGTGGGCGGCGCGTGCGAGCGCTTCGTCGGCGTTTTCGGAACGCAGACATTTTCCAGCGACTCTCAGTTGAACCTCAGCTGCGTGGTAAACAGCAAAAAGCGTGGAGAGTTCGCCACCACACCGACGACACGGACTCGACTCGTTCGCTTTGCCGCAGGATGGGCAGACAATCTCCATAGAGCATTCAGGGGCTTCGAAACGGACCGGGAAGAAACGCGGGTCAGATCGCCATTATATGCGAGACGGTACACTACTCTTCGAGGTAAAAAATGATATCGCTGAGCCGGTCGCTCAATGTGCTCAGCTTCCCGCTGTCGTGCATCTTAACCGCCTCAGCACTCTGTTTAAGCAGGTCGCGGATTTCGCTTGCGTCCTCGTCGCTCACGCCTTTTTGAAGCAGGGCTTCGGCGCGCTTCCGCAGGTCTTTCGCCGTACGCAGCAGGGTTTCATCGTCTGCGGGGCTGGCGCTAGCTTCCTGCTCAGCAGCGCTATTTTCGGCCGGTTCTTCGACCAGCGATCGGATGTTTTCCCTGGCTTCTTTGAGGTCGAGAGACGATCTGGCGCCTCGCGTGTCGAGAGTAACCGTCTTGTTGAGGCCGGTCTCTTTTTCGGTGGCGGTCACCTTGAGCATGCCATTCAGATCGAGATTGAAATTAATCACGATGGGGTTGCCGCGGCCCGCTCTGCGCAGCCCTTCAACGTTGAACTGGCCAATCAACGTGTTGTTCTCCGGTACGGGATCCTCGCCTTCGTACACGGTGATTTCGACTTCTGTCTGGTTATCGACGTAGGTTGAAAAAATCTCCGACTTACTGACCGGCAGTGGGGTATTGCGGTGAATAATCGGCGCATAGACCAGGCGCTCGCCTTCATCGGTCATGGTAAGCGCTTCGACACCGAACGAATGCGCAGTGATATCGACCAGGATCGATTTGGTTTTTTCTCCAGCCATGCCGGCTGCGGCGATGCTCGCGCCAAAGGCCACGATGAGATCGGGATTAATCTCCCAGCGCGGCACAATTCTGAGTTTTTCCTCGATCAACTGATGCACCATCGGGGTGCGAGTGGCGCCTCCGACGAGCATGACTTTGGAAATGTCGCCTGGCAACAGGCGTGCGTCCTGCAGGCCCTGATGGATGCAGTCCAGCGTCTTGTGCAGATAAGGCGCAATCATTTCCTCGTATTCGTGTCGCCGAATCTCAGTTTCGAGGTGGAGATCGTCGTGGATGTATTCTTCGCGGATCTTCACAAACGGTTCATCGCTGAGTTGGCATTTCGCGCGCTCAAGGATCAACTTTAGCCGCCGCATCGTCCGGGGATTTTCATTCAGAAAAATATGGTGGTTCCGGTGAAATTCATCGACGACGTGCTGAACGAGGAGTTGATCAAAGTCGTCGCCACCAAGTTGCGTGTCGCCATGACTGGCTTTGACTTCGACAACGCCAGCTTCGACCACGACAACCGAGACATCGAAGGTGCCGCCACCCAGGTCATAGACAAGGATACGTTCGTCGCCCGAATGGCCCGCGTCGTAGGCAAGCACTGCGGCGGTCGGCTCGTTAATGATGCGGACGACTTCGAGGTCGGCGAGTGCACCGGCGTCCTGCGTGGCTTTTCTCTGGCTCTCGTCAAAGAACGCCGGCACGGTAATTACGGCTTTACGAACAGGCTGGTCCAAGAATTTTTCTGCTTCGTCTTTGAGCCGGCGCAGGATGAAGGAAGAGATCTCCACCGGGCTGAAATCCCTTTCTCCGAGCGGCACGCGGATGTCTTGACCCATTTTGCGCTTGATCGAAAGCACGGTCGACTCGGGGGCCGCAATCAGCATGTTCCGCGCGGGCTGACCGACGAGCAGCTTGCCGTTCGGATCGATGCCAACGCACGAGGGCATCGTTGGTTGACCGTCGATGGAAACGATTTCCGGCACGCCGTCTTTGAGGAAAGCGATAGCAGAGTTAGTGGTGCCAAGGTCTATGCCTGCGATAACTTCTTTCATGACTCAGATTTGGTGATCTTGACTTCGGCAGGACGGAGGACTTCGTCGCGCCAGCGATACCCGGGGGCAACCTCTTCAACAACCACGTTTAGCGGTTGGCCATTCGGCGCAATCGTCGCCACCGCAAGCATGGTGAGAGGATCAAAAGTTGTGCCTACGGTGTGGAGCCGTTGGACGCCCATTTGTTCGAGGAGTTTTTCGAAATGGTTGACGAGGATCGAAAAGCCTTGTTGCCAATTCGTCCACGCTTTTTCCCAAGGGCCGACAGGGTTTAAGAAGGCAAAGCGCCCCGGCCGCGGCGGTCGTTCAAAAGCAGCGCCCACCCTGTGCATCCGGTCGGCGAGTTCGACGAGTGCCAGGAAGTGGGAACGCGGCAACGCTGGCTTGTCGCCAGCCGCAGACTCGATGCGTTTCAATTGCTCGTTCAATCGTCCAATCTCATCTTGAAAACTACCGAGGCTTTCGCCAAACCGGCTAAAAACCTCGGCCGATTTGCGATTTGTTTTCCGGGTTTCGTTTCGAAGCGCCGTGAGTTCCTCGTAAAGTGAGTAAAGGTCCGGCGCCTCCGTTGGTTCCTGGACCTCGGACATCTGCTCGACGCTTTCCAGCCACGATTCAAATTGCTCCCGAAGCCTTTGTTTCCAGGGGTGGAGTTCCAGGGAGCTGCTGCCGGCGGACGGTGGTTCTGACTGTTCTACGTCGTCGCACATGAACGGAGAAAGGCTTTCATCGCCTCGAAATCCAAAGGTTTTTGCGGTGGCGAGGCGGCATAAAATTTCAGCAATACCTCGAACGGTGTAGCGCCAGGAGATCCACGATCGAACAGAAGGTAGTTGAGCCGGCTCTTTTCGTCCCGGATTTGCTCGTAGGCGTGGGAAATTGCCTGGAAGCGTTCCGGTTCGGTCTCGGGCGGGAATTGCCGAATGGCACGCAGATACGCGCTGCGAATTTCAACGTCGCCGGCGCTCGGCAGCACGTGAAGAATAAGGAAGGGGTTCATTCGTTAAAGAGGTCGAGTTGGTCTGTCTTGCGGGTACCGCGTCGGCTTTGCGCAGATTGCGAGCGTCGCGAAGATTTCCCCATGATCCGACCCATCACAAGATCAAATATCGGCAATGGGATCTCTTTAGCACTCTCTTTGCGGAATGCCTCGAATTCGGCGTCGGACATTTGCGCGGCCATCTGCCGCATTTGCCGGAGTTCGTCGAGGGGAATTCCAAAAGGCGCGTCCTCGTCTTCCTCCTCCTCCTCCTCCTCATCGTCGATCGGTGGGTAGGCAAGGCTTTCCGCGGTCTGCATCGCCGCTTTAGCGACCTTCGCAGTATTTGTGTCCCCCTGCCGGATAGCGTCGTGGTAAATTTTGTCGACCGCGGCAAAATCGAGCTCTAACGGTGAGCGGGTCTTCCGGAGCACCGAAAACAACCGGAATCGTGGATCGTCCGGGTCGCGCCGCAATGCCTCCGAAATGATGGCTTGAGCGAGCGAAGAAAGCGCGGGATATTTCCCGAGTGCCGGCATAAAATACGATCCTTCCTCGCGCGTAAAGGCGGTCGAGCCAAGCGGCGCAAGGCATTCGCGAACGAAGGCGGTTTCTGCGCTCCAGTCGAGCGTTTCGTCCAGCGAATGGACGTATTCGAAGGAATCGAAAACCTCTCTTCGATCGCCCGCGGTGACGACCTGGGCCCGCTGCTGCAAAAGTTCTGCCCAGAATAGACTAGCTTGCTTGCGCTGGTACAACCTGCTGTACCCGTGTGCAAAAAAGAGCAGCGCCACCAGCGAGCGCGTGCACTCCCGTGCGGCGGTCATTAACCGCCCTCCCATCCCCTTGTCACCGAATGTCGTCTCGAGAACTCCCTGAAGAGCTTGAAGAAAGTCGAGTCCGCGAGTGAAATTGATCTTATCGTGAATGGCGTGACGCCGGACCATGTCGAAGGTATGCCGGCCCTTGTTCACATTTTTCTTTTCGTAATACTGCCGAATCAGGCGCGTATACGCCGAGACAAGAGTTTCCGACACCTCGGGGTCGAGCGCATCAAGTGCATGCGCACGTTCCAGATATTCAATTCCCTTCACGTAAGCCTTGCGGTTCAAGGATTCTCGCCCGGCATGGAGCAAGACCGCTTTGTCCTTCGGAAATAACTGCGTCATCCGGTTCAGCAACCGGTTCCGATCTTTCTCTTTCTCTGCCGATTCGTAAACGTCGAGCAGCTTGAGGTAAGCACCAACGTTCAACGGATCGCTTGCGATGCTCTCCTCCAATAAACTGATCGCCCCCTCGGCGTCGCGCATGGGATCAACCGGGTCGCGAAAAAAATACCAATCAGCCTCTTCGGGTTGGGCATAGTAGGTTGCCACCCGCTGGAGGGCCAGCGAGGCGATCTTTCGCGTCAACGGATCGTCCGTCGGGCAGTACTCTAAAAACATCCGCCAGAAATGTTCGATTTGTTCGCTGAACGGATTGTTAAATTCTGCGCATCCCAGCAATCGAAAAATCAAACATGCTTCCAGGTCATTTTTGAACTGACCGGAGTCGGCCAGCCGCTCGAACCATTCGAGGTATTTCTCGTGGGCGGCCTCGTGCATGGCAAAAGCTGCTTTAAAATAGAAATCCGATAGGGCGCCCGCCAAATCCGGCTGATCCGAGGGGAAGCCGGGAGCTTGACGCATCTCTTTGTAAGAATCCGTATGCCGTCCCGAGCGCCAAGCCTGCTCTGCACGCAGCAGAAATGGGGCGAGTTTCGGCGCGTTGAGCAGGGAGGCCGCGCCTCTTACTGCGCGTTCGCCCGCAGGTTCGCCGAATTTGGCCAAGTGATCTTGGCCGAGAAACATTCGAAGCGCATTCGCGGCCTGCATCGGCACACCGTGAGGAGGTAATTGCGCGAAGAGCGCTTCGGATTTTTCGGGATTTCCGGTATAAAAAGCGATCATGCCCTTCACCAGAATTTTCCAAGCGGCAAACGGCGAACTGCGCGGTAGCGGCCGGAGTAGTTCCTGCGCTTGTTCCCACCGTTCTTCGGACACGCAACGCAGCGCGCCTACCACCGCCACCAAGTCTGACGCTTCGGAAAGAGGTAAGCTGCCGGCTTCCTGGATGTTCGGAAACGCGAGCACCAGGGCATCCGCCACGGTTGCCCGATCCCGCTCGTCGTGTGCAGTGGGCGCGGTCTTCGCGAAGTGCAACGCCGCATCCAGAGCTTTCTGCCAGTCCTGTTTCTTCAGCGCTACGCTGACGTCGGTTGCCAGGATGCTGGATGGCGGTGCGATTGTTTTCAGATAGGTCAGCACCTGTTCTGCTTCGGAAACCAGTCCGCTGCCCATCAACTGCTCGGCGAGACCGCGATTGGCCTCAATGAGCCCAGGCAAATACTTCTCCCGATCCTGTTTGCAGAGGATCTTGTAGGCATCACGAGCCTTGCGGAAACGCGCCGCGGCCATATCATCGAGGGCTTGTCGCTCAAGCTGTTCGGGAGATAAATCACCTGGTCGTCTCGAAGTTTTGTGATGCTTCTTGCCCATGGGCCAAAAGGAGTGATCGAGACATTACATACCTTTCGGCATCGAAAAAGTGAAAGCTCATTGTTTCGCCTGGTGACGTTAAATTTGGACTGAATTTTTTTCTTGCACCCGACGCCGATGCACCGACGAGACCCAACTCGCACTTTAAGATTGAAAGATTGTCTTTCTGAGAGAATTCTCGAACCGATGGCCCTCATTGGGAAGCTCTTTGGACGTTCGAAAAGCGAGCCTGTAGAAGTCACGACCTCGACTCGCTTTGCGTCCGAGAAGGTTTTTCGACGGGCAACAAAAAGGATTTTTGCCAAGTATAGAGTAACGATTCGAAAACTTGAGTCGTGAGCGGTTCTCCATACGTCTACTTGACGGTTTCGCAAATCTGGGATCTCCATGACGCTGTGATTGAGGAACACGGCGGAGCCTCTGGATTGCGGGGCGGGGGTCTTGATACATGCGCTGCGGCTCCTCAAAATGTGGCGTATTTACAGGACGGTGACGTTTTCGAGCAAGCCTCCGCCTACGCCAGTTCCATTTTGCGGAAGAGTCCTTTTTGCGGACGGAAATCGCAGGACGGCGTTAGCTGCTGCGCTCGTGTTTTTGGAGATCAATGGTGTCGTCGATCATAACTACAACGAGTCGATGCTGCTTCAGGCGATGCTCTATCTGGCTGAGGATAAAATGGATGGGAAGCTCTTTGCCCCAGTTTCTACGCGAAGCCGTTTCTGGAATCACGGGGACCTGGGAGGATGAATCGCAGGATCGTTGAACAAACGGTGAAAACGCTACCGGCTCTGCCGTTCCAGAATCTGGTTCAACTACGTCTC